>Ga0182021_10007332_pt1 | contig 13060 bp, 16 predicted proteins | sample 612E3MmetaG_FD_120493 | JGI IMG/M metagenome (GOLD analysis project Ga0182021, IMG submission 120493) | Permafrost microbial communities from Stordalen Mire, Sweden - 612E3M metaG (Illumina Assembly) | ecosystem: Environmental > Terrestrial > Soil > Wetlands > Permafrost | place: Sweden... | reverse complement strand
GGCACATCGAGGCCATCCGTCAGGTGCACGACTACGATAAGATCATCACCGGCCTGAGGCAGAAGGCCCGCAAGGCGAGGAAGAAGAAGGACGAATCCTCCGCCATGAAGGAATCGGAAGAGATCTTTGACAAGTTCAAGAAGGGCGAGAAGCTCAGCACCGAAGATCTGATGACCCTTCAGAAGTCCGGCTACCTTTAGGCCGAAACCCCTTACAACCAATTCTTTTATCTAGGGCCAGGATTCCTGAGGGAGTCATGGCTTTCTGATTATCAGCAGGCGACTAATTTTAAGAAAGCTATATATATTCTATAATCGATAGTAGTATCGGGAAGGTCTGGGCTAGTTTTCAGAGTGCATCCCATCCCTTCTGACAAGGCTAGCCCTTCCCAAACTTTTTTCCTTTTATCAAGATTTTCAGACACAAAAAGGTTATTATTGTTGAACCCTACCGCTGCCAGAGGACTTTAGAATGGTGCTCGAGAACCTTGGACAATCGTTGCGCGACGTGCTCAAGAAGATAGTCAACGCCAGCAACATCGACGAGAAGCTCGTCAAGGAGATCACCAAGGACATTCAGAGAGCATTGCTCCAGGCGGACGTCAATGTGAAACTGGTCCTGGAGATCACAAAGGAAGTGGAACGCCGGGCGCTCACAGAGAAACCGCCGGCGGGCAAGAGCTCACGCGAACACGTCATCCGCATCATCAACGATGAATTGGTGAAGATATTGGGCGAGCCGAAGACGCTCCCCGTCCAGAAACAGGTCATCATGATGGTCGGCCTTTATGGTCAAGGCAAGACCACCACTTCCGGAAAACTAGGCCGTTACTTTCATAAGAAGGGCATGAAGGTCGGGTTGATCGCCGGTGACGTCTACCGTCCGGCGGCGTATGACCAGCTCAAGCAGATCGCCGATAAGGTCGGGATACACTTCTTCGGTATCCCGGGAGAGACGAACGCCTCCAAGATCGTCGCTGAGGGAATGAAGGCGCTGGCGAACCAGGACATCATCATCGTCGATACGTCCGGAAGACATGCTCTGGAGGCGGACCTGATCCAGGAGATCAAGGACATTGCGAACGTGGCCAAACCGACCGAGAGGATACTCGTTCTGGATGCGTCCGTCGGTCAGCAGGCCGGACCCCAGGCCCAGGCGTTCCACGATGCGGTCGGGATCACTTCGGTCATCATCACCAAGATGGACGGAACGGCCAAGGGGGGCGGCGCATTGAGCGCGGTCGCAAGGACGAAAGCGCCGATCGTATTCATCGGCGTGGGCGAGCACCTGGAGGACCTGGACCCGTTCATCCCGTCACGTTTCATATCACGCATGCTGGGCATGGGCGACCTGCAATCGCTGATGGAGACGGCAAAGGAGAACATCAGCGAGGACGCGGCCGAAGAGGTCACCAAGAAGATCATGTCGGGGAAGTTCACCCTGAGGGAGATGTACGACCAGATGGAGATGCTCTCCAACATGGGCCCGCTGAAGAAGCTCATGGGCATGCTCCCAGGAATGCCCGGAGGCATGACCGACAAGATCAACGTGGAAGAATCGCAGGCCCGCCTGGCCAAGTACCGGATCATCATGGACTCGATGACCGATGAGGAGATGGAGGAGCCGCGCCTGATCAAGGGCAACCGCATCAACCGCATCGCCATCGGTTCCGGCACGGACCCGAAGGATGTCCGTGAACTTCTTCACCAGTACAACAACTCCAAGAAGGCGGTCAAGGGCTTCATGGGCAACCGCAAGCTGCGCAAGCAACTGATGAAACAGGCGGGCGCGGGCGGCCTGGAGGGTATGGAGTGAGAAGGTTCGTGATCGTCGGCCATAAGGCCGTCACCACCGGGGATTTCAAGCTGGATGACATGGCCGGAGGCGCCGGTCGCCTGGACATTCTGCTCCGATGCATCAACTCGGCGTTCTTCCTCTCGCACAAGCTGAGGCGGGATGTGGAAGTATTTCTGATAATGCAAGGACCGCCGAATCCGCCTCGCACCGTGCGCCTGGTAGGCAACGAGCTCAAGTACCTCAATCCGGACGAGCGCAGCACCGGGGCACTGGTCCGTAACGCTTTGTTGCAGACCGGTGAGGGCGAGACGAGAAGTTCCCCCGGGATCTATGTGTCGAACCGCACGTTCAGCGATGTCGTCAGTGAGCTGGCCAAGACCTCCCAGCTCATCTACCTGAAGGAGGATGGCAACGACGTCAGGGAGAGGCCGTTCGACAAGGATGTGACGTTCGTGCTCAGTGACCATTCGGACCTGACCGGCGACGAGGAGTCCCAGCTGCTCCGTCACACCCCGGGTGTCATCTGTCTCGGCCCGATCTCCTATCACGCCGACCACTGCATCATCATAATGAACAATGAGTTGGACCGACGCTGCGAGACCGGTATCGGTGACATGCCTGAATCCCTAAGTCGGTGAATTGATTGGGAAAGTTCTTTTAAGGGCCTGCCATTACAAATCCGATGCAGTTCAAGGACAAGATCGCCCAGCACAAACATTGCCGAGAGTGCGGCAAGGCGTTCGTGGGAGAGGACCGTTTCTGCTCTGAGGAGTGTTCCGGTTCCAGCAAGGCGGTCATGCAGAAGAAGAAGAAACAGCTGATGATGCTCTACGTCGTCAGTTTCGTCGTCCTGATAATCGCAGTCGTCCTGATGGGGTTGAAATGAAGGTCGCGGTCGGCGGTACGTTCAGCGTCCTGCATAAGGGGCACCGGGCCCTGCTCGACAAAGCGTTCGAAGTCGGGGACGAGGTGGCCATCGGCCTCATGTCGGATGAGTACGCCATCAGGCACAAGCTCAAGATGACATCCATGCAGGAGAGACGTGCGGAGGTCATAGAGTATGCCGAGACCAAGGGCAAGCCCTTTGTCGTTCATGTTATCGGCACTTCCCAGGGGGAGGCGACCAAAGACAGCAGCCTGGATGCCATCGTGGTCTCGCCGGAGACGATCGGCAATGTGGCGATCATAAACACTGAGCGGGAACGCCGCGGTCTCAAGCGGCTGATGATCGTGCAGATCGGCCACATCCTGGCTGACGACTACTGCCCGATCAGTTCGACGCGTGTGCTCATGGGCGAGGTCGACCTGGAAGGGCACCTGAACCGGCCGCTCGTGGTGCATGTCGGATCGGTCAATCCGGTCAAGATCGAGGCGGTGCGCAACGTGCTCTCAAGATACTTCCCGGAGCTGGAGATAGAAGGCTCCGTGACCAGGACGTCGGTCCCGGACGAGCCATGGGAGGACGACGTGAAACGCGGTGCGAAGGAACGTGCCTGGGAAGTTATGCAGAATGCCGACATCGGGGTCGGAATCGAAGCCGGATTGTTCCGCCGCGAGGATGGCATATATGACGTACAGTACTGCGCCATCCTGGACAAGATGGGGCGGTACACGTTCGGCACCGGGCCGGGTTTCCGCTATCCGCCGATGGTCGAGGCGGAGCTCATTAAAGGCTCCACCGTAGGCGAGGTGTTCGCGGAGAAGATCATGGGAGAGGACCCGGGAAAGCAGGGCGGTGCGATCGGGTACCTGACCAACGGGGTGATGAAGCGCCAGGAACTGACCGAGTCAGCAGTCCTGGCCGCGATGGTTCCCCGGATCAACAAAGAGCTGTACTTCGAACGTTTCTAGGTACGGACCTTTTCCTTACGCTGTTTTACGAACTCCATATACTGTTCCAGCGTGCCGCAGTTCTCGGCGCCGACGCACTCGAACCGCTTGTACTTCGAACAGTAGAATCCTTCCGGCGTGCTGAACTCGCAGTGCCTTCGGCGGTCTGCCTTGCACTTGTCCTTGATGCAGCTGAAGCCTTTGTACTGACCGGAACACTTCCCGTCGGGTTCGAGATAGTCACAGCGCATCACTCCACCCCGGTTCGGAACTTGACCATGTAATCGAAGTATTCCTCTGGTGACGAGCAGTTCTCCTTTCCCGGGCAGAAGAAGCGCTGATATTTGGCGCAATACAATCCATACCAATGCTCCTTCGAGCAATCGTCGCGGTATTTATTATGGTGCGAGACGTTGGCATGCCTGCAGGAGTCCTCACCGACGCATGCGGTCGAATTGATCAGGCCATGGGCGCAGCGATCGCCCTTGTAACGATACTTGCACAAACGGTCCATCCCCTTCCGTTCCAAGTGGAACTAGCATAGACTTATCAGAATATAAATATGCCTGAATGAAAATGCCCGAATAGGGATCGGATGACCCGCCGCACTTCGGAAAATGATAAAGTGCTGCGATTCGAAGTACCTCAAACCGGTCCGCGGAACGAACGATGTGAGCATGATGCCCAAATACCGATGCCGTCACCCGGTCATAAGTCGTGTGACGGCGTTCACCCGAAGCAAAATTGCCGTCGATTCATGTTCTCAATGTTATTGCCACATTACCCTTTTTATGTCCTTTGTCGACGTATCTGTGGGCCTCGGCCATCTGTTCAAAGGGATATGTTCTGTCGATGATAGGAATTATCTTTTCAGCCTCAACCAGTTCTTTCAGAATGACCAAAGCCTCGTTCTGTTTCGCCCGTATTATCCCTTTGCTTGCTGCCCCGCCGATGACATTCTTCCCAGTTGTGAGATGATACCATCTCCGTTTCGGGCCTTCCATCACCATGACCAAATTGAGATAGGACCCATCTTCGTTCAGCGAGTTTTTACAATGTGGGAATCTCGTCTTACCCACCACATCGAGAATGATATCATATGTCCGTCCGTTCTTGGTAAAATCCTCTTTGTGGTAGTCGATCGCCATATCGGCACCTAGGGACCTTACCAATTCCAAATTCGCGGAACTGCATGTGGCAGTGACATCAGCTCCAAAGTGCTTGGCAAGCTGGACCGCATATGTTCCAACCGATCCGGAGGCACCATTGATCAACACTTTTTGTCCGTTCTGGATATTCGCCTTTCTAAGGAATAGCAATGCCGTCAGACCGCCAAAGGGAATGGCGGCCGCCTCCTCATAGGTTCTGTTGACCGGTTTATTGGCCACGACCCCATCTTCTGGTACACAAAGATACTCGGCATAGGTACCAAAACCGTGCATGGTGGACCCAAAGACCGGGTCGCCTTCCTTGAATCGTGTCACGTCTTTGCCTACGCCCTCGATATCCCCGGCGAACTCGCTCCCAAGTATCTGTTTCCTGGGTTTGTAGAACCCCAACGCCAAATGACCGACGAGCCAGAATGAGGGGGGAACGGTAAAGCTCCTCATCCTGCAATCCCCTGAGGTTACCGTCGTCGCCCGTACCCTCACCAATAGCTCATGGTCCTTGGGAACGGGCTTTTCAACCTCAGCCATCTGAAGGACCTCTGGTGGCCCGAATCGTGTGCATATTATCGCTTTCACAGTTTCCCCGCCTCCGGATCAGCTCTTTGTTTTGACCTCGCTTACCATGGCGCATTTGGTCAGGACCTGGAACCGGGTGAGGGAAGGGGGTATGAGGACCTTGGCGCAGGTCTTGATCGACATGACGTTCCGGTCGAACATATCCCAATCGATATCATCGGCGAACTCCAGCGATTTGATGTTGTGGAACATGACCGGCCCCTTCAGCGACTCAAGGTCCTTCCTGGTGACCAGTAGGGATGGCAGGTTCCCGATTCGGTAGTTGGTTGTGCCGATGTCCTCCACCAGTGCGCGCATCACGATGGTGGTCAGTTCACCTATGGATAAATCACGTTTCTTGGCCTCTGAGGTGAACTTGGCATAGACATCGTCGTCGATGCCCCTGATCGTCACATCGGTCATGTGATCACCTCTTCATTTTCGTGAGGTCCTTTCGGGTGGCAAAGGCCGCGGTGATGAAGAACCCGCCGACGAACATGGCCAAGATCGGGAAGACTGCATACCAAGGCACTGCATAACCAAGTATGGCCAGGAACCAGGTCCCACCGAACACGAACAGACCAGCACCGATTACCGAGCCGAACCATCTGAGGGCTCTGCCCTCGGCTGGCGGCATTTGGACCATAGGTACGTAAGTATCTATTGGGTCGGTCGTTCCCTCGGCGCCTTTTGCCATTAGCTGACGGCGAACATTTTCCTTGAAGTTCTCGTCATGCCCCAAATCATTAGGTATATTTGTTGAATCTGTCATCCAATCACCATTGCACCATATCAACTAATGCACCATGTAGTATTAATAGCTAACCAAACGATGAGATCCATGATCGGATCAACCGTGATCCACGATCTATTGATTCTATCACCTATACCTCATCAGACGTGTCAACCTTTACACTGGCATACGAAAATTAACAAAAAGGGGAGCAAAGGGATTATTAATCAGGATCGACATTAAATCAATGGGGTAGTAGTTGAAGGACGAAACGATCTATTTCATCAATCAACATAGCATCTTCAGGCATCCTAAGATTTGGTCAAAGCGTGACTATTGGGTCATCCAGATAGTGTCTGCCGCCCTCGGAATACCGCTTATCATTTTACTGATCGAGGTGGATGGTCTCCCCCTCTTTTCCTCTCTCCTCATTGTGGTAGCATCTTCGATCGGTGGAGCAGTGGGGGGGTTCCAGGGCAGGAGAAGGGCCGAACGATATGTAAAAGAGCTGGCGACCGGTATAAATTCTCCGTTCTACGGCAAGTACACCCTGGAAGAAACACGCTATTTCATGGGAATTTGAAAAGTTGGCGCCGAGGGGGAGATTCGAACTCCCGAGGTACAGGGTACCACCAGCTCTCAAGGCTGGCGCCGTAATCCGGGCTTAGCTACCTCGGCTTGGAATGCCCGAACAGATGTCCGGTTAAGACGTTTGCGCTCAGAATATCTTTCCGACCTTGCCCTCTACCAGGACGTCGAGGTTCACTTCGAAGGCGATGACCGGATATCCAAGCTCGAAGGCGGTGATCACTTCCGGGTGTAGTTCGCCGAACGAACCAACACACTTACCGTTCACCAGAACGGACGCACCTCGACCCTGGATGTACATCCCGGAATCGAGCGGTTCCAGGTCGAACTTGACCGATAGGTCCCTCATCACGCCTTCCACTACCGACTTCATCTCGGTGAAACCGGCTTTCGAGTGTATCGCCATGACCGCCAGGTTCTTGCGTCTCTTCGCCCCGACGACGACGTCCCCGACCTCGAAGATCCTCTGCGGCAGGTCGCGGTGCTTGCTCTTGCGAAGAACGGCGAGAAGCGATGGCATCAGCCGCAGCCTAAGGCAGGTATGGTCCTCGCTGACCGGGTTGAGCACCTCGACGACCTCCTCCTCGCTCACTCGCATATGCAGGAACTGGTCCTCTTTCGAGGTGAGCGTTAATGTCGTAGCCTCCCAGAATCCGTAGCCGACCATGAGCTGCCGGACTAGGTCGGCGGCTCTTTCGATCGGGCGTTCCGAACCGATGGTCTGGGTCTTCGGAAGCACCTTTCCGAAATGTTCGTAACCGTATCCAATGGCGATGTCCTCGATGACATCGTGAGGGTGGATTAGGTCCATGCGGACGGCAGACGAGTGCACGATGAGCTTCTTTCCCTTCCCCTCGGCGGCATAGCCCATCCGGGCCAGGCATTTCGCCATAGCGTCAGCGTCCAGATCGAGGCCCAGCCACTTGTTCGCAGCTGCGATGTCGATCTTCCAAAGACCGGGCTCCAGCCTCGGCGTGACATCTTTCTTCCTTCCCCGGACGACCGACACCGTCTCTATGTCCCCGCCCCTTTCGGCGATGGAGGTGGTGACGATGTTGAGAACGCCGTTGATGGTGACCTCGTCCATGCCGGTGACGTCGATGAAGATGTTCTTCGTTTCGCTCGTCACCGTCGTCAGGCATCCGTTGATAATGGGCGGGAACGAGAGCACTTCACCATTTACATCCAGGATGACCGGATAGAGTGGTTTTCCTTCAAGGATCGACCTGTAGGCGACGCCCTTCTCGTGCTTCTCCAGCACCTCATACATGGTCATGCGCACATCTTTGGCCAGCGGGACGAATGAGACGCTGTTCGGCTCGGCCCCCTTGTAGACGAACGGTGGAGTAACTTTATCCAGGTCATGCACGCCGATGGCTACCTTCACCCTCTTCCGTCCGACGGTCAGGTGCAGCTTCTCCTGCAGCTCCATCAGCGAGCGGATGATCTGGTCGGTCATGACCACGTTCTTGATGACGGCTGCGACAACATACGGACGTACCTCATTTACCGAATCCTCCACCTTAAGAATGATACCAGAATCTTTGGTCGGATAGGTCCTCAGACCAGGATCCAGGTCCATGAACGCGCGCAGTGCGCGTGCCACGCCTTCAACGGAATACAGGTCCGGCCGGTTCGGGAAGAACTCGATCGACGTCTCGCCGGTGGCGGCGTCGAACTCGTGCAGGTCCGCTCCGATCATCGGGATGCGTTCCAGCACGACCGAGCTGGGCAGGTCCTTGCCCATGAGACCGACCAGGTCATTGAAGTTGAAGTTGATTACTGGCATGGTGGCATGCGATGATTATGAGAGTATTTTAGTCTTTTTGGGCTCAGCGGCCGAGGGCCTTGTGCGCCTTTCCCAGCTCCCCGGCCGATTGCGCGGCAAGGGTTGAAAGCTCTCCTGCCAGCACAACGGCGCCTACGATCTCCGCCAGCTTCTTTGCCTTACCGAGACCGACACAGTCGATCATGGCGAGCGCCTCGCCTTGGCACGGCAAGCGCGTGCCGCCGCCGACGGTGCCCACCTCGACGCAGGGGATGCGTACGGAGAGATACATCCCGTCCCCTACGATCTCTGCCGTCGTCATGCCCATGCTGCCTTCGACCACCTGGGCCGGGTCCTGTCCCGTCGCCAGGTAGAGCGCGGCGATCATGTTCGCCATGTGCGCGTTGAATCCGTACGACAATGCCATCGCCGAACCGACCAGGTTCTTGCGGAAGCAGGTCTCGACCGCTTTCTCCGCCGTGGTGTGCAGCTTCTCTACCAGCATGGCGTGCGGTATCGTTACATCGGCCAACACGACCTTTCCTCTCCCTTCGATGGCGTCGATGGCCGCCGGTTTCTTGTCGGTGCACATGTTACCCGAGACGGATATCAGCGTGGCACCGGTCATCTCCTCTATGAGCCGTGACGCTGCTTCCGTAGCGATCGTCGCCATGTTCATGCCCATGGCATCGCCGGTATCATAGGAGAAACGCAGGTAGAGGCTCTTTCCGGAGGCGAACGCTCTGACCTTCAGCAGCTTGCCGTGCTTGGTCGTGGTTTCGGCCGCTGCCTTGACCTCTTCAAAATGATCATCGACCCAGCAGGCCACTTCGGCACAGTGCTTTACCCCCTCGGTCCGGAAGACCGGCGCTCTTGTCATCTCGTCCTTGACGATAACGACATCAGCGCCCCCGGCCGAGGTTATGACGTTGCAACCCCGGGAGACGGACGCGAGCAATGCCCCCTCCGTCGTTGCCATCGGGACCAGGAACTCTCCCTTGGCGTGCCCACCGTTTATAAGTATAGGACCAACGAAACCGAGCGGGATCTGGACGCATCCGATCATGTTCTCGATGTTCTTTTCCGCCACGATCGGGTCGAACGAGCAATGCGAGATCGCGTTCAGCTTGGCACCGGTGAACTCCTCTGCCGCTGCCCGACGCTCGTCGACGTCCTGTTTGGCCTTGCCCCTGTTCTTCAGACCGCCAGCCATGTTGATCGTTCAGGTATTGAGGTTCGGCTTATAGTTATTGCCCATTATGGACGATGTTACGTAAGAGGTGTCGACCAACATTCAACGGATAGGGAGTCACTTAAATATAGGTACGACCTATTTTTATACCCATGGAGCAGGAGATTCGTTGTCAGAGCTGCGGGATGCTGATGGGTACCGGGTTGTTCGGGACTCTTGCCAACGGAAAAGAGACCCAAGAGTATTGCAGTTTCTGTTTCCAGAACGGCAAGTACACCGATCCGGAGGCGACCATGCACGGGATGATCGAGAATTCGGTGAGGATCATGGTCAAGAAGATGGCCATCCCCGAGGATCGAGCTAGGGAGATCGCCAACACGACCATAACTCAATTAAAGAGATGGTCGTCGCCAGGCACGGTCAGGGAGAAGGCCTAGAGGGGTCGTTTTCGGTAGCCATCAGACCTCGGTACAGAGAAAGCTTTAAAATGGCCATTGGTATTCCCTGAACTCAACCAGAAAAGGGCCCATAGCTTAGTCTGGTTGGAGCGTCCGGCTGATAACCGGAAGGTCGGGAGTTCAAATCTCCTTGGGCCCACTAATACTAACTGGCTTGGCATCGAAAAGGTAAAAAGCCCTCAAAGCCAAGCCCTTCTCGATTCTTACAAACGTTGGGGCGTAGAGCAAAGGAAACTGTCCGAGCTCAAGAGTTCGGGCAAGCTGATTATGATCGATAGCGCAGCTTCCGTTTCCACAATAGTTAGCCTATGAGACGAAAATAGGTCTGGTCCACTATCAGGCGAACTGTCATTACACGAGCGATAGGCGTGCGAAAATGTTTTATCGCTTTGCCGTGATAGACCGTAGCGCTCCGGCAAAGATTCGTGTGTTTCCGACTCCGAACCTTCCTTCCCATTCTTGACCGATAGGAATGCTGGCGCGTCCTTTCCCTGGTCAATTTGATCGTAATTTAGATTCTCATTAAACCCAGCTTTCTGTACCAATTTCCAACGTTATCATGGTCAGGTATCTCAGCACCTTGTTCCCCTTCTCAGTGAGAGAGTAGTCTCCCCTTTCTTGATTCTGGACGATCATTTTGGTGGAGGTGAGCTTACCCAAGTGAAACAACAGATTCCCTCCTTTCAAACCGGTGATGCTGGAAAGCATGGAATAGCTCTTCGGTTGATCCATGAGAGACTTCATGATCTCCAATCTCTGTGGGTTGGACAACGGATCGATAACTTCCCTGACCACGTTCTCCTCGTCCATCCTCTTTATAAGATTCCTTAGGTTCTCTTCCGAGACGAATGAGTTCTGGCTGCGAACGACCCTAACATGGCGGTCAAACATGGTATAGACCTCGTCGAAACATTGGGAACATTTCTTGTAGGGCGCCTTGGAACGTATCGTGTCCAGCTCTTTCCTCATTTCTGTCAGTTTCTTCTCCTCTACTTTCTCCTCACCTATCAGTTTAGCGCTTCTTTGCAAGAAATCGGTAAAAACCTCCTTGCACGCTGCCCGACAATCGCACGGGCTCACCATGCAACGGTCCAGGTCGATGTCCACATCCTCGACCAGGTGATTAACCATCACATTGAGAGCGCATGCTTCGTTCCCGGTCCGGTTAGGGGTTCGGTTGCTAAGCAGGATGTCCATCTTTCCGTTGAGCTTTGTAAGGGCGGACATCACATCGGATATTTCCATCTCATCTCTCTTGGCGGATTTAGCTGGCATAATCAGAAAACCTCCTTTCGATGGTGCATATAAATGTAGCAGCTACATGTTACTAACGGATAATTATATACTTCTAACCCGAGAATATGAAATGCAGGAGGCATACCACTTTGGTCGATGTAAAGAAGGAGATCAGGGCACAGATCATAGGTGCGCTCAAGGGAGCAAAGTTCCCCCTGAAGACGCCAGCAGCGTTGCTGAAGGCATTCCCCATGGGAGCTGAAACTACCTGCCAAGCTGGCGACGTGAAGATGACCGCAGGAGAGGCTGGGAAGCTTCTCAAATCCGATGATTTCCCGTTCAAGGATGCCGCTCATGTGGCGGACACCATCCTTAAGCGGGCGGGAATGTAATAAAGGAGAGGATAAAAATGGCTGACACAATGAACCACATCGAGAGGGCGGTCGCGTCCCTGCAGGACAAGCCTGTGGACCGGCTGTCGACATATCCGCTGGCGATGGGAGTATGCCGCAGGACCGTCGGCGACGGCACCATGACCTACAGGGAATGGGCCACCGACCCGAAGAAGTACGCTGCCGGATTCATCCAAGGGCAGAAGTACTTCGACTTCGACTGGGCCATCGGCCTGATGGACCTGTCGGTCATGGCCGGCGACCTAGGCGCGGAAGTACGCATGGACGAGCAGAACACGCCGTTCGTCACGACCCCCGCCTTCAAGACCGTGGAGGACTACGAGACCTTCCAGGTCCCGGACCCGCACAAGGGACGCTCCGGCGTTCTGCTGGCCGGAACCAAGCTCTTCTGTGATGAGCTCAAGAGCCAGGTCATCTGCGCGGGATTCATCGAGGGTCCGCTCCTGGCACTGACACAATCGACCGGTGCGGAGAAGGTCTTCATGGACATGTACAACCACCGCAACGCGATCCACAAGGCGCTGACCAAGCTGACCGAGTTCGACATGAAGCTGATCGACGGCTTCAAGGAGACCGGCTGCGCTGGACTCGTCTGGGACTACCTGTGGGGCAGCTACTCGTGCCTGGGCGACAAGGAGTACGAGGAGTTCGAGGGCAACGACAAGTACGCCATGAAGCTGAACGCGCACACCGCCGCTTCCGGTATGGCCAGCTGCATACACAACTGCGCCGACCTGCCGCACCTGGACACCCAGGTCAAGAAGTTCAAGCCGGCGATCTACTCGATGGCCTACTACCCGCTGATCCCCGGATCGCCTTCTCCGAAGGAAGTGATCGGCAAGGGATACGCCGACAACTGCCTGCTCGCTGGAGACATCGACCCGCAGCTGTTCGTCCGTGGCACCACCGAGAAGATGCAGAGGACCACCATGAACCTGGTGCAAGAGGTCAAGACCGCTCTCTGCGAGAAGGGCCTGCACTCCAGGTACTGCATCGCATCCGGATGCGAGGTACCTCCGTCCGTCACCACCAAACTTGAGAACATCAAGATGTGCGTGGACACGGTCAAGCAGTACGGCCAGGTCACCTGCGCAAAGTAAGCGTCGGAACGTGACAATAAACCCTTTCCAATTCCCTTTCTTTCTTTTTTGCTGCGAAAATTCAGAAACGTATTTCATGTTGACAGCCATATTAGGCGAACATACCCATCGGTGAGCCCAATGAAGATTGCACAGATCGCAGGTTTCCTCGGTAGCGGCAAGACGACATTTCTTATCGAAGTAGCCAAGGAGCTTGTCTCCCGAGGCCACCGGATCGCCAT
>Ga0182021_10007331_pt1 | contig 13062 bp, 8 predicted proteins | sample 612E3MmetaG_FD_120493 | JGI IMG/M metagenome (GOLD analysis project Ga0182021, IMG submission 120493) | Permafrost microbial communities from Stordalen Mire, Sweden - 612E3M metaG (Illumina Assembly) | ecosystem: Environmental > Terrestrial > Soil > Wetlands > Permafrost | place: Sweden... | reverse complement strand
GATGGAGGAAGTCCAGTCGGCGGGGAAACAAAAATACCAGCGCACCGCGCCGCTGAAGATGCAGGATTACTTCGTCGGCCAGCGGTTGGATGCCAGCCGCAACACGATGCTACAGTATTCGCAGTCGATGCTCGACAAGCTGGCGGGCGACACATTGCCGGGGATCGACGCGGCGACGGTGACGAAGTTGACCGCCCGGCGCAAAGCGTACGCCGACAGCAAGGGCGACCAAACGGGCGCACAGTCGGACGCGACGGGAGAACGCAAGACGCTGGCGCAGATGGTGCACGACATCGTCAGCGAGCGGATCGCGCTGCAATACGCGGCCAACGCGGAGTGGTCGTACCGCAACCCGCTCAACGACGGCATTCGCACCGAGTTTCATCTGCCGCTCGACCGGACGTTCGACGCGTAAGCGTTACCGGATTACAATCCGCGAGAAGAGGCCGGCGTCGGCCTCTTTTTGTTTGCTCGGGCGCGCCTTTCTGACCGCGAATTGGATTCGCGTTGATTCACGGGCATTCGCGGGTACACTGCCGCCCATGATTGCGTTCCTCCACGGCCAACTCGCCGAAGCCGCGGTGCAGTGCTTCGCAATCTCCGGGCCGGTCACGCAGGAGTTCTCCATCCCAAAATGAAAACACTCATCTTGCTCATGTTGCTGACGGGCGCAACGGCCGGGGCTGAATCGCTGTTGGTCGCCGAGCGGTTCAATGACACGTCTGGCCGGATCGAATTGAAGAACGGCGCGAAACTCGGCGCGGCCGGCTCAGGCGTGTCCGGCCAACCGACGGACCGGAGTTACGTGGCCGAGTTGGCGCGCACGGAAATCGTCGACGATCTGGCGGTGGGCGGGTTGGCTGACCGGCCCGATCGGGACAAACACCCCGACGCCATCGGCAACACCGGCAATCCGAAATACAACCGGCCATTCAACGGAAGCATCGACGACATGCGGATCTTTTCGAAGGCGTTGGATGAATCGGCGCTGGAGAAAATCCGGCAGGCCGATCTGAAGAACGAACAGCCGCCGGGGTTTTAGCTTCCCGCATCGCGGGCTGATTTGAGCCGACCGGCAAAATCCGGCTCGACAACGATGGGCGACCAATTCAAATTCAAACAAACGAAAGTGAAGGGATGGCATCTATGAAATCAAAAGGTCGGATTACTCTTCCGGTGGAAAAGGGAATGGATCATCTTCTGGCGGACATCGCACAGAAATGGGGAGCGGACGCCGTCCGAAACAGCGATGGGACGGAGTTGCCGGCGAACATCAAGGAGCTGGGGCTCGAAGTGTATTCGACGCTGAGCATGACGCGGAATGATCAGGCGTGGGCCAAGACCCATGAGCATGAGTTGACCCAGAAGTTCCTGATGTCGGATCCGGTCACCGCCACTTCCGGAACCGTCAAGATCGAGATTATGAAGGGCTGGTTTGATCAGCAGTTCCGGCCCGATGACATCCATGATGTGAAGAAGTGGTTCGAGGTCTATGACCGGACGACGGGCGAACTCGTGCCGGTGGCGCAGTGGGATTATGACAAGCAGAGCCGGACCGTGACCATCCGGAACGCAAAGAAGTTCCACGTCTACACCGTTAATTTTCTCGCGTACCAGATTTGGGATACGACTTCGATGTATAATTATCTCACCAACAACTGGACCGGTGAGCACGTTCGGCCAATGGATCCCCGGCAACCGGAGACGCGCCGGCACTTGCTCCAACATCTTCAAGAATGGATCGACAAGAATCCGGCGACCGACGTGGTCCGGTTTACTTCGCTGTGCTACCACTTCACCAACAACTTTCAGGATTTGAATGGAGAAAAGCGCAGCCGGTATCGGGACTGGCTTGGGTATCACGACTGCACCAGCGTGCTGGCGCTCGAAGAATTCGAGAAGGAATACGGCTATCCATTGCGGCCGGAAGACATCGTGACGGAAGGTTACATGAGCGATCTGAACCGGATGCCTTCCCGGAAGTATCTCGACTGGATGGATTTCATCCAGCGTTCGGTGCGGGACATCGTGAAGGAGTGGGTTGACATCACCCATCGCAACGGCAAGAAGGCCATGATGTTTTACTGCGACCACTGGATCGGCAGCGAGCCGTATGGGAAATATTTCGCGGAGATGGGGCTGGACGCGATTGTCAATCCGTGCGGGTGTGGCATGGAGCTCCGAAGAATCACCGACATTCCCGGTAAGATCGAAAAGGAAGTCCGGCTGTATCCCTATTTCTTCCCGGTCAATGCGGAAGGCAAACCGAACTTCCCGGATGGCGACCCGGTCGGCGACTGCAAGAAATACTGGCGCCGGGTCCGCCGGGCGATGGTGCAGAACCCGGCCGACCGGATTGGATTCGGCGGGTACTTGAGCCTGGCGGTGACGCGTCCCGAATTTATCGATTACGTCAAAGAACTGGCGGACGAATTCCGGCAGATCCATGCGGTTGCTTCCCAGCACAAGCATTCCAAAGCGCCGTTCAAGGTGGCCTTCCTCAACGTCTGGGGCAAGCTGCGGTCCTGGATTGATGAAGACATCAATGACTGGACCAAACCATATCAAGGCGGCATCATCGAATGCCTGTCGGGGATGAATGTGGATGTTGATTTCATCTCCTTCGACGATGTCCTGAAAAGCGGCGTGCCCGGCGACGTGCAAATCCTGATCAACCTCGGCGACGCGAACACATCCTGGAGCGGCGGAGAATACTGGAAAAATGAACAGTTGGTGACGGCCATCAGAAAATGGTCGTACGAAGATGGCGGCGGATTCATCGGGATCGGAGAACCCACGGCGTTCCCGTTTCAGGGTCACCACTTCCAACTGTTCGACCTGCTCGGCGTGGATCGCGAGATTGGATACGGCAAGAGCCGGGCGCCGCTGCCGTCCACGCCGACGGACAAGCATTTCATCATGGAAGACGCCGTCTGCGCCGACGGTTTCAAGAACCGCAAGAACGGAGTCTTTGTCACCAAGGAATCGGCCCGCGTGCTGCTCAGTGACCGGGAGAACGTGCTGCTGGCGGCCAATACCTACGGGAAAGGCCGGGCCGTCTATCTTACCGGTCTGAGTTTCACGGCGGAAAACACGCGGTTGCTCCAGAGAATATTGTATTGGGTGGCGCAGAAGGAAAGCGAACTCAAGAAGTGGTTCTCCACCAATCCGAACATCGAATGCACGGCGTTTCCCGACGCCGGCAAGGTAATCCTCCTGAACAACAGCTACGAGGAACAAAGAACGGTTATTTATGACGACAGAGGAAAATCAGCCGAGGTCGTGCTGGGCGCGTTCATTAGCAAGTGGTACGACACCGGCGAATTATTCAGGTGACGGCGTTTTCCCAAAGGCCGGCAGCCGACGAATCTGTGGCAGAACGGACTACTAACCTGTGCGTTGGCGGCAAGGAACTGACCGTCACGGGGCGCAATGCGTGGGAGGTGTGAAGCTATGAAGCGAATCGGAATGGTTACGGCGTTGCTGGCGTTACTGCTTCACGCGAACATCGCTCAGGCGCGGCAGAGCACCCGGGTGGTCGGGCCGATGGGCCGGGAGTATTTTGTGTTCACGCCCGACAAGATCGACGCGCAAAAGACCTACTGGCTGGTTGTCGGCGCACACGGGAACAACCAGAGCGGAAAAAATGCGGCGTGGATTGGCGACTGGGTGGACCGGGGCGATTGCATTGCGGTCGCGCCCAGTTTTCCCCAAGGCTTCCAGGGGCTGGGGGACAACTCCGACAACCAACTTCTGCAAATCTTTTCGGCCTTGCAGCACCAGTACAAACTGCACTCCAAGTTGTTTGTCACCGGCCATTCGGCTGGCGCGCAGTTTGCCCATCGATTCGCCAGCAAACATGCCGACAAGACGTTGGGGTGCGCCGCTTCCTCGGCGGGTTCTTGGGCGACCGGTGGCGAGTTTGGCAACTTCAGTTCCTCGGCCCGAACAATCCCGATCGCCATCTCGTGCGGCGAACAGGACACCAAACCCGCCGGGCCCGGCGCTCAGTATGGCCGGCTCGAATGGGCGAAGAGATTCGAGAAACAACTGGCGGATGGCCATTTCTTCTACAAGGCCAAATACTGGCCGGGCGCCGGCCACGGCGGCAACGCCGGCGGCGACCACCAACTCCAACTCGAAGCCTTTTCCCTTGGCACGTCCGGCTTGATCGGCGAAGCCGCCACCGAACGGGACGACGCTTTGGCCAAAATCGACGCGCTCGTCGAAGCCGAAGACTACAGCAACGCCGTCGCTGCGCTACGCGCCATTCTCGCCAAGATGAAGACGCGCACCCCCGCGCAGTTTGCCGCCGACCTGAACGCCAACGATTGGCACGCCAGCCCCGCCGCCGTGGCTGAATGCGTCCAGCGTTCCCAACAATTTTGGAACGATCAGGCCAGCGAACTCACGGCGCGCATCAACGCGCGATCCAAACCACCGACTCGCCCGTGACGCTTCCATCCGACGACACCATCGTGCGTTATCGCCGGAGCGACACCGGCCGCGTCGCGCTCGAATTATTTCCGGCCGGGCAACACCGCGACGTTTCTAACACCGACTCGCTTGTCCAAGTGAAGCTCGCCGGCGAGCCGTACGCGGCCGGTTTCGGTCACGGCCACACGATGCGCAACACGCCGTCGCTGGACGCGTTTCGATTTCACCATCAAGAATCCGGCAAGACAACGCTGACGCGGCCCGACGGGTGCCGGATCGAGCATCAACTCACGCCGCGCGGTGGTGTCTTCGAAGTCGTGACGACATTTATCAACGATTCTCCAAAGCCGGTCACGCTGGAGATGTTGAGCAGTTTTTCGCTCGGCGGCATCGTGCCGGGACGACTGCGCGTGCACCGGTTTCGTTCGGTCTGGAGCGCCGAAGGCCGGCTCGACACGCAAAGCATCGAGCAACTGCACCTTGAAAAATCCTGGGCTGGCGCCGGCGCGTTCAGCGAACGCTTCGGACAAATCGGCACGATGCCGGTGCGGAAATGGTTTCCGTTTGTCGCGGTCGAGGACACCGAAGCCGGTATTGTGTGGGGCGCGCAGCTCGCGTGGGCCGGTTCGTGGCAAATGGAAATTTACCGGCAACACGACGACGTGTGCCTCTCCGGTGGGCTGGCCGACCGGGAGTTCGGTCACTGGATGAAAACGCTCGCGCCCGGTGAGTCGCTCGTCACGCCACCGGCAATCATCGCGTGCGTTCGCGGTTCGCTCGATGATTTGTGTGACCGGCTGACAGCGGCACAGCGCTGCAACGTCCCGGCAATCGAGGAGGATTTGCCGATTTTTTTCAACGAGTGGTGCACGACGTGGGGTGATCCGCAGCACGACAAAGTCGTCGCCATTGCCAAGCGATTGAAGGGAACGGACGTGCGCTACCTCGTCATTGATGCCGGCTGGTACAAGGCCGGCACGACCGAGTGGCACCGGTCGCACGGCGATTGGATTCCGAGCGCGAAGTTGTTTCCGCAAGGGCTGGAAGCAACGGCGGCGGCGATTCGCGAGCAGGGATTGGTTCCCGGTTTGTGGTTTGAAATGGAAACTTGCGGCGCGGATTCAGCGGCGTTCTCGAAGACGGATTGGTTGCTGAAACGCGACGGCGTGCCGGTCACGGTGGGGCACCGGCGGTTTTGGGATCTGAACAATCCGCAAGTGGTCGCGTATCTGACGGAGCGCGTGATTGATTTGCTGGAGCGCGGCGGGTTTGGGTATTTGAAGGTGGACTACAACGACACGCTCGGGATGGGCACGGACGATCCGGACGGGTTGCGGCAACAAGTGCTCGCCAGCTACCGGTTCTTCGAAAAGATTCGTGAGCGGTTGCCGGAGCTGGTGATCGAGAGTTGTTCGTCGGGCGGCCACCGGCTTGAACCGTCCATGCTGGCGCGCACGGCGATGTCGTCGTTTTCCGACGCGCACGAGTCGCCGGAAATTCCGATCATCGCGGCGAACTTGCACCGGCTGATGTTGCCCCGGCAGTCGCAGATTTGGGCGGTGCTGCACAAGGCCGACAGCGATCAGCGGCTCGCGTATAGTTTGGCGGCGACATTTTTGGGGCGGATGTGTTTGTCCGGCGAGATTGCGGAATTGACAGACGCGCAATGGCAGCTAGTCTTGCGGGCGCAAGAGTTTTACCGGCGGGCCGCGCCGATCATCAAGCACGGCACGAGCCGCCGGTCTGGCGCGATGGGCGAGAGCTGGCGGCATCCAACCGGCTGGCAAGCGGTCGTGCGAACTTCGGGAAACGAAGCACTCGTGGTGCTGCACGCGTTTGAGAACGCGCCGGCCAAAGTGAATTTCCCGCTGCCGCCGGGAACGTGGCGCGTGGTGGACGAGTTTCCGCAGCGCACCGGTGAAGTTAGTGAGTGGACAATCGAAAAGGATTTCAGCGCCCGCGTGGCGCTGCTACAAAGGACAAAATGAAATACGTCATCATCCTGCACGCCAATTTGAACTACGCGTACTTGCCGGAACGCCGGTACGAGTTTGTCATCCGCAACAGCTACGAGTTGATCTTCGACACGATGCGCGAGAAGTGTCCGAAGGATAAGTACGTCTTTGAGGCGTCCGGCTACACCATCGAGCAGATGGCGCTCAAAACGCCGGACGTGATCGAAAAACTCAAGGCGGCCATCGCGAGCGGCCAATGCGAGTTCATGGGCTCGCCGTACGCGCATCCGATGCTGCCGAACTTCCCGGAGGAGGACGGCCGGTGGTCGATCCAGTTCTCCAACGAGGCGTACCAGAAGTATCTCGGCTTGCAGCCGAAAAGTTTTTGGAATCCAGAATGCGGCTGGCGCAGCTACGTGAAGAATCAGGTGGCGGATAACGGCTACCGGAATCTGCTGGCGGAGTTTGAGCAATACAGCCGGTCGGTGGACGCGACCGGCAAGCCGTTGCGGCCGGAGATTTATGATGTCGAAAAGATCGACAACTCGCAGTTCTACAACTTCGAGTTCAAGTACGACTTGCCGGGCACGGAACGCGGCATCCATTTCCCGTTCAAGAATCTTGAAGGTTTTCCCAGCGACAAGCTGCGCGTGTTTCTGCGCACCGACCGGATCGCGGTGTTTGGCGTGCGCTACTTCATGAGCCATCCCGGCCACTCGCTGGAAAACTATCTCGCGCTGATCAAGAAATTTTCCGCCCAAAAACCCGGCGAGCCGGAAGGCGCGATGATGATTTACGCCGACGACGCCGAATACGTCGGCACGAACGCATGGTACAACCTCAAATACTGCAACAACCCCGACGACATTTTCCAGAAGATGACCGATGCGCGAGAGAAACTGGTCAGCTTGATTGAGGCCGTGCGGAAGCTGGGCGGGTTCACCACCTTCGATGACGCGTGCAACAAAGTCCCGGCACTCGAAGACAAGATCACTTTCATCGACAACATGGCGTGGCACGGCGGGCAGGCATCGAACTGGGCCAACACGCCAATGGCCAAGCTGCTGCGTCCGTGGCAAGAACTCGTGCGTACGAAACTCAAGTCGGTCGAGAACTCCATCGACCCGTTGGTGCTCAAGAAGGTGTGGTTCTATCTCACCAATTCCTATAACTCCGACGGCCAATGGCCGCCGACCACCAAAGCGTCGCCGCACATCATCTACCCGTTCAACTACAGCTACAACTTCGAGAACCTGCTGATGGCGGAGACGCTGCTCGGCGGCGTGGACCGCTCGAAGATTGACGCGGATCCGGTCAGGACGATGCGCGAGATTTTCACGATGCAGCAAGACTTGGTGATCGAGAAAGCCGAGACCATGCCGGGAACGCCAGAAGCGCGCTTGGCGAAGGAATTGATTCGGCGTTCGCGCGACGTGAGCAGTGTGCCGCCGGGCACGAAGGTGTTGTACCCGTCCGAATACGAAGTCCGGGCCGACGCACTGATGCAAGCCCGGCAACTGGTGGGCGGCGTCGTCGTGGCCGGCGACAAATGATTTGCAATCCAGTCATACCGGGTTTCCATCCTGACCCGTCGTTTGTGCGCGTTGGCGATGACTACTACATCGCCAACAGCACGTTTGAATGGCTGCCCGGAGTGCCGATTCATCACTCGCGCGACTTGGCGCACTGGCGATTGATCGGGCATGCTTTGCCGGGACTGAATTTGCGCGGCATCGCCGACTCTGGCGGCGTGTGGGCGCCGTCGCTGAGCTACGCGGACGGACAATTCTGGTTGATCTACACCAACCTGCGCACCTGTGGCATGGGCCGGCCATTTAAGGACATTCAGATATTCCTGACGACCGCGCCGGATATTCTCGGGCCATGGTCGGAGCCGGTATTCCTGAACTCGATCGGGTTCGATCCGTCGCTGTTCCACGACGACGACGGGCGGAAGTGGCTCGTGAACATGATCTGGGATTTTCGGAAAGATCACGCGCGCTTTGCCGGCATCGTGTTGCAAGAGTTCAAGAACGGCAAGCTCATCGGCCCGATGACAAACATTCTCGCCAAGAATGTGCTCACCGAAGGCCCGAACATTTACAAACACGACGGCTGGTATTATCTGATGCTGGCCGAGGGCGGGACCGGCTGGAATCACGGCATCTCGATGGCGCGAGCCAAGTCCATTACCGGCCCGTACGAACTCGATCCGCAGCCATCGGTCATCACGGCGCGCGACGACGCCACGCTCAAATTGCAGAAGGCCGGCCATGGCGAGTTGGTGCAGACGCCGGCCGGTGATTGGTATCTCGCGCATCTGGCGAGCCGGCCGGTCGGCAAGGAACGCCGGTGCATCCTCGGTCGTGAAACGTGTATTCAGAAAGTCGAGTGGCGTGACGGCTGGTTGCGATTGGCGGCCGGCGGGACGCGACCGCAAGTCGAGGTGCCGGTCAGCTTGCCGGAACATCCGTGGCCGGCGGAGCCGGTGCGAGATGAATTTGAGTCGCTGAGTCCCCACTGGAGTTGGCTGCGGACGCCGGTGGACATGAGTCTTCAGGAACGGCCGGGTTGGTTGCGATTGCGTGGCCGGGAGAGTTTGCATTCGCTGTTCGAGCAAAGTCTGATCGCGCGGCGGCTGCAAAGTTTGCAATGCACGGTCGAGACGTGTATGGAATTTTCGCCGACGCATTTCACGCAGATGGCCGGGTTGGTCTGCTACTACGACACGCGGACGCATTTCTATTTGCGCGTCACGCACGGCGGAAAGCTTGGCATCGTGTTGACCGACGATGGCCGGTACGATGAACTCGGCGATATCGAAGTCAATTGGCCACGGTATTTCCTCCGGGCGGAGATTGATCACGAGCGGCTGCAGTTCTCTGCGTCGCCGGACGGACGCAGTTGGCAAACGGTCGGGCCGGTACTGGACGCTTCAAAACTCTCGGATGACTACGGACAAGGCTTGCATTTTACCGGCGCGTTTGTCGGCTTGTGCGCGCAGGACTTGGGCGGGACTCGGCAACCGGCGGACTTCGACTACTTTGAGTTGAAGTAACTCTCGCTGCCGGCCTGCGCGAAATCACGCACGACAAACTGTCCAGTCCATGACCTTGCGCTGCCAGTTTGTCGTCAATTGACGGCAGCGGGTTTCCGGCACGACGGGTTCTATTCACCACCGGGACAGTCGCTTGCGCATTCTGGCGACGGGCTGGCAAGTGCGCTGCTAAAGCTGAAGCTGCGCAATGAACTCGTGTCTCACAATGCCGCAAGCGGTGTCGGCTGCGAAGCCACTGGACGCGATTTTCCGTCCGAACACCGTCGCCGTCATTGGCGCGTCGAACCGCGCCGGCAGCGTCGGCAACGCCATTTTCAAGAACATCCTGCTCGGCGGTTATGCCGGCACGCTCTACCCGGTCAATCCGAAAGCCGCCTCCATTATCGGCGTGCACTCGTATCCAACCGTCACGGAGATACCGGATGAAGTCGAACTCGCGTTGATCATCGTCCCGTCAGACTTCGTGCCGGGCGTGCTCGAAGAATGCGGCCAAAAAGGAGTGCGCGGCGCCGTCGTCGTCTCTGCCGGATTCAAGGAAGTCGGACCGGTGGGCGCCGCGCTCGAAAAACGCGCGGTCGAGATCGCGTGCAAATACGACATGCCGCTCGTCGGCCCAAACTGCCTCGGCGTCATCAACACCGATGCCGACGTCATGCTCAGCGCCAGTTTCGCGCGCTGCATGCCGAAGCGCGGCAACATCGCGTTCGTCAGCCAGAGCGGCGCGCTCTGCGCCGGCATCCTCGACTACGCGCGCGGCCGCGACATTGGCTTCTCCAAGTTCATCAGCTTCGGCAACAAGGCCGACGTGACCGAAATCGATTTGCTCCGGTATCTCGCGCAGGACGAGAACACGGACGTGATTTTGATGTACCTCGAAACTCTCGCCGATGGCCGGGCCTTTATTGATCTGGCCCGCGTAGTCACCGGCGAACAGAAACATCGCAAACCGATCCTCGCGATCAAATCCGGCAGGACTTCGCAAGGCGCCGCCGCCGCGCGCAGTCATACCGGGGCGCTGGCCGGCAGCGATGCGGTGTACGACGCAATCTTCGCGCAGGCCGGCATCCTGCGCGCCGAGACGGTGGAGGAACTTTTCGACTTTGCGGTCGGGTTCTCACGCCAGCCGTTGCCCAGAGGCAACCGCTTCGCCATCGTCACGAACGCGGGTGGCCCCGGCATTATGGCCACCGATGCTGCCATCCGTCATGGACTCCATCTCACCACACTGCGACCCGAGACAAGTGAGTCCCTCAAGGCGAAGCTGCCCCCGACCGCAAATTTTCATAACCCCGTCGACGTCATCGGCGATGCGACCAGCGAGCGCTACACGGCGGCCCTGAATGCCGTGCTCGCGGATGATAACGTCGACGGGGTTGTTGTTTTGCTCACGCCGCAATCAATGACCGACATCGAGGCCATCGCGCAGACCGTCGGCGAGACGGCGCCGAAGTACGACAAGCCGGTACTCGCGTCGTTTCTCGGACACGTGGATGTCTCCGCCGGCATCCACATTTTGGAGAAGGCCGGTATTCCGAACTATCAGTTCCCGGAAAACGCGGCCCGGTCATTGGCGGTGATGTCGCGCTACACGCAGTGGCTGACGCGGCCGCGCACCAGTGAACGCAAGTTCAAGGTGGACGCCAACCGGGTCCGGCAGATTTTCAAGAACGTCCGTGCTGAGGGGCGGACGTTCTTGCCGGAGTTGGAGGCGTTGGCGGTGTTGGAGGCGTATGGATTTCCGATTTTGGCGCACGGTCTGGCGAAGACCGCCGACGAAGCGGCGGCGCTTTTCAAGAAGATCGGTGCGCCGGTGGTGCTCAAGATTGCTTCGCCGGACGTCGTCCACAAAGTCGATGTCGGCGGTGTGTTGCTGAATATTTCCACGGTTGAGGAAGCCCGTGCCGGGTTTGAAATAATCACAAACGGGGTGAAACAAAAGCTGCCCGGCGCGCGGCTCCTCGGCGTGGAAGTTGTCCAGATGGCCCAACGCGGGACCGAGGTGATCCTCGGCATCAACAAGGATCCGGTCTTCGGGCACATCATCATGTTCGGGTTGGGCGGCACGTTTGTCGAAGTGTTCAAGGACGTGAGTTTCCGACTCGTGCCGATTCGCGAACTCGGTGCCAAGAACATGATCCAGTCCATCCGCGCCGCCAAAGTATTTGAAGGGTTCCGCGGCCAGACCCCCGGCGACACGGTGGCCGTGGCCGAATGTCTCGAACGGCTTTCGCAGCTGGTGGTCGACTTCCCTGAAATCGCCGAACTCGACATTAACCCGCTGATCGTGCACCCCGCTCCGAGCGGAGCCCACGTCGCTGACGTGCGCCTTGTGCTGGCTCCACTGGCGGCGCCCTAAGGTGAACACCATGCACCCGGCATCCACCCTTGATTCCGTGGATCGCGCGGGAGACCTGCGCAAAATCCCGATTGCGCAGGTGCTTGTCTACGAACTGCGCGTGCGCGACGCGATGAGCAAGCCGCCAATCACGGCCCTGCCGGGCGATTCCTTGCGCGCCATCCAGCGGTTGATGAAGCAACACAAGATTTCCGGCGTGCCAATCTGCGCGAACGGCGCGGTCATCGGACTGGTGAGCATCGAGGACATCATCAACGCCCTCGACCAAGGCCACATTGAAGACCCCGCCGAGAAATGGATGGCGCGCAACGTCGTGGCCATCCGCGATCATTTCTCCCTTGTGCGCGCCGTGGCCGAGTTTGAGCGGCGCGGCTTCGGACGCTTCCCGGTCGTGGACAGCGCCGAGCATCTCGTCGGCGTTCTGACCCGTGGCGACATCACCAACTGTCTCATGCATCAACTCGAAAAACGCGCCGACGAAGCGCTCGCCCACGAAGCTGCCTTGCTGGCTGCGCGCGGGGGCGACGAGGCAGCCCAACGCATCGTCTTGAAAGCTCCCGTCCGCACCGGCGACTACGACAGTGCCGGCAAGATTTCGCAGCGTCTCCGGCAAGTTCTGCGGGACCGCGCCATTGATCCCGATGTACGCCGCCGCGCGGCGATTGTCGCGTACGAAGCCGAGACCAACATCATTATCCACTCCCTCGGCGGCGAGATTACCGTGGCCATTGATCCCGACAAAGTTGTCATCGACGCGGACGACAACGGTCCCGGCATCGACGACATCAACCAAGCGATGCAAGAAGGCTGGTCCACCGCGGGCCGGTTGCCGCGCGAGCTTGGTTTTGGCGCCGGCATGGGTTTGCCCAATATGAAAAAATGTTCCGATGTCTTCGAAATCAAATCCGGCACGGGCCAGCGCACGCACGTGCATTCGGAAGTTTTCCTGCGAAAGGCCACAGGTATGCCATGAGATTGAATACGGATATAAAATTGCCGGATGTACTGCTCGCGATCCGCGCGACGCCGCTGACGAGCACGCCGGAGACGGACGTGAAAGGCTGTTACATCTCCGACCTGCTTAGCGACGTGCTCGCCCACGCCAAGCCCGGTATGCTCTGGGCCACGGTGCAAGTTCATCGCAACGTCGTTTCGGTCGCGGCCACCAAGGACATCGCGGCTGTGCTGTTCACCTGTGGCCGCAAACCCGATGCCAGCGTTGTTGCTGAAGCCGAGGAAGAGGGTATCGCCTTGTT
>Ga0182021_10007330_pt1 | contig 13065 bp, 16 predicted proteins | sample 612E3MmetaG_FD_120493 | JGI IMG/M metagenome (GOLD analysis project Ga0182021, IMG submission 120493) | Permafrost microbial communities from Stordalen Mire, Sweden - 612E3M metaG (Illumina Assembly) | ecosystem: Environmental > Terrestrial > Soil > Wetlands > Permafrost | place: Sweden... | reverse complement strand
TTCACTGCTTCAATACGAAACTCTTTGGTATACCTTCCCCGTGGAATCCTCTCCATTTTAAACACCTCAGTCTCTCTATTTTACTTGACTTTGGTGTCCGTTAAATCCATCCTACCTCAAAATTCGGGAGACGAACTATAAATCAAGCCTTGAAAAAGCTGCTCGATTTATGTTTTTAAACAGGACTTGTTTTAATGGTTTGTATAGGGTAAATGCTAATGGACAGTTCAATGTACCATATGGATTCAAGAATTTAACCAATCTGTTCGATATTGAAATAATTAGAAAGGTATCGGACACTTTAAAAAAAGTTACCATTAATTGTATTGATTTTGAGGAATCATTGAAATACATAAATAAGAATGATCTCGTTTTTCTAGACCCGCCTTACACTATCAGTCACATCAAAAATGGATTCATACACTATAATGAAAAACTATTTGCTTGGCAGGATCAAGAGCGTCTTGCAGAATATATTAGACAAGTATAAAAACGTGATGCATTTTACGTTTTGACTAATGCCAAACACGAATCCATAAGATTACTCTTTGGGAAGGAAAATGAACCTATTGTTGTGTCAAGATCAAGCACGATCGCTGGAAAAGGTTCTTCCCGAGGTGTTATTCAAGAATATGTTTTTGCTAATACTGTGAAAAGGTAGGTCAAGATTATGGAAGGGTTTATAAAAAATGAAGACATATCTAATCACCTAATTGGTATTAAATCAAATCCTTTTGTATATTGCACGGCAAAACCTCAAGACAGAGAAAGATTAGAGCAAGAAGGATGGGAATTTGTTCCCTCTAAAAGAATTACGAAGTCAATACGCATGAAGCGTCAGAAATCACATTTTGATGTATTTGAGGATCGCATCTGGGCTCTTTTTGCAAAAATGAAATTTGCTTTAATTAATGTAGATAATCAATGTCAGTTGCAATATGCAAACGGGCTCACAAAAAGAATTGATGTTTGTGCGATAGATACTGAAGCTTCGATAATCGTTGAATGCAAATCAGCAGGTGTGAGAAAGAAAGAAAGTTACCAAAAAGATATTAATGAGCTGATTGGAATTAAAGATGGTCTAAGGCAAGCAGTTCATAATCTTTTTCCCGAAAAACCGAAGGTCGCTTTTGTGTTTGCCGTTAATAACATAATTATTAGTGATAATGATAGAGCTAGACTTAGAGAAGGTAATATCTTTCTTTTTAATGAGGCTGACATTGAATATTGGGAACAACTTACTGCCCACCTGGGTCAAGCTGCGAAATATCAATTATTTGGTAAATTATTTGCTGGTCAAGACATTCCGAATTTGACTTACAGAGTTCCTGCAGTTAAAGGTAAGATGGCTTCAGGTCAGGTTTTTTATTCCTTCAATGTTGACCCATATGATCTTCTAAAAATGGGTTTTATACTTCATCGCACAGAATCTAGTGTTGATTCATCAGAAGCATATCAGCGGCTTATTAATAGGAAGAGAATTACCGATATAGGCAAATATATTGACGATGGAGGTTATTTCCCAAACTCCTTAATCGTTAACATTGAAACTAAAAATTCAAACTTACAGTTTGATTTAGCTGGTAATATTGCGCATGATTCTGAAACCGCAATAGGAATATTACATCTACCCCAGACTTATAGATCCCTATTTATTATTGATGGACAACATAGGCTATATGGTTATTCAAAAGCAAAATCTAAATCTCATCACACTGTACCAGTTGTGGCGTTTCATAATCTACCCCAAGAAGATCAGGCAAGCATCTTTGTAGATATTAATCATAAACAGAAATCAGTCCCCACGAATTTATTGCGATCTATCATGGCTGATTTCAACTGGGGTTCTGATGACGCAGGTTTAGCTATATCAGCATTAAAAACTCGGATGATGAGTCGCCTAAATTATGATGATTCAAGCCCATTGTATGAGAGGGTTATCTTAGCCGAAGAAAAAAATACTGAAAAGAGATGTTTAACGCTTGAGACTGTTCTGAAATGGGGTGTGCCAACTAAAACAGGTTATTTCGGTAAGATTAAAAATAAAAAACTTATTAAATCAGGTTTTCTTACAGACACTAGCTACGAAGCCACTTTGGATAAGTCTTTACTCTTTTTTAAGCGTTGTTTTAGTCACGTTGAAGATGAATTAAAAGAACAATGGGATCTTGGGAGTGCGGAAGGTGGTTTCATAGCCATGAACAATTAAACTCTAGGAACCAGGCCATATGGTTGATGCCCGCCACCCGGTAGGAGACCTAATCGTAGGGCACACCGATGTATTTGGCGAGTTCGGCTGATGTGCTTTGAATGCTATGACACAAACCGACATGCTTGATGCGTGTGTAATCATTTATCGCCCAGCAAATTGGAGGCATCGGGTCTGTATAGTCCAGGAACCAGCCATCCGGGCAAAGTTCCTCCATATCATGGCAAATATCCAGCATCAGCGGGATGTGACGTAATGAAGCGAAAATCGCGCAGGGGCCCTGAGTGCTGATATCACCCTGGTCTAGCCCGTGCTTTAGCGTGATCTCCCGGTCAATAACTCCCAATCGCCCGCCGCCAATCATGATCGCAGCAAACACATAATTTGCACCATTCAATGCTTCACGACGGTCCGTTGTTGTTTTTATGCTTGTGCTTAAACTGTTTTGCGCCACCAGTTTTTTGGCGAAAGCTGCGGCAAGCTCCAGCGGTACTTTGGCAATGTCCATCAAAGTAATCGTGCTGTTCCCGAGTTCAGGACAGGCAAGGACATCAGTGATGAGACGACTGGGAAAAATACGACTGCCGGCGCCAATCAGCACAATTTTCGCCATTATAAAAAACTCCCGACCGCAATTTTCCGCTTCAATTTAAAAGGGGATTATCGTCACTTTTAAATCTTGATAACGATGATATAACAAATCGCAAATGATTATCAAACCGGTTCAACTCCTTTCGTATTCTATTAAAGATGTAAAATGTTATAATTGTTCAATCTATAATAATAAATTAGTTCAAAGTTGAAGCTAAATATTACGAGGTGTCATGATGCAGGACAATACTAACTTAACATTACAAACGGCCAGGCTGAATTTAAGAGATTTCCGGGAAGAAGACTGGCGTGATGTTCATGAATACGGGTCGGACCTTGAAGTGGTGAAATACATGCCTTTTGGTCCAAACACGGAAGAGGATACTAAAGCTTTCATTAATCGAGTTCTTGGCAATCAAAAAGAAAAACCTCGCATTGTCTATAACTTCGCGCTAGTCAACAAACAGGAAAATAAGCTTATTGGCGCTTGCGCGGTCACGATAAAAAGTACTGATAAGAGAGAAGGTGAGATTGGTTATATCCTTAATCGCAGGTACTGGAACCGGGGCTATATGACCGAAGCCGCTCGAAAAGTGGTAGATTTCGGTTTCCAGCAGCTTGGTTTGCATCGTGTCATTGCTACCTGTGACCCTGCTAATACCGGTTCCTATCGCATCATGGAAAAAGTCGGGATGCAAAAAGAGGGGTATTTAAGGGAGCACAAACTGTTCAAAGGAGTATGGCGTGATTTCCTGCTCTATTCAATTCTGGAAAAAGAATGGGTGAATCGTAAAGATGAATCTATCGGAAGAATTGATGAAGAGAATGACGGCGGGAACGAGATTGAATATTTGGAGAAAAATCAAAATGATTTGGATATCATCCGGCCGTTGTGGGAGAAGCTTAATACCCATCATATCACTGTCTCGAAGTATTTCAAAGACAGCCGCGCCGCGACCACTTTCGATATGAGAAAAAAGCAACTTATGGAAAAATCATGTCAGGGCGCGCTGCGCATCGATCTTGCTAGAGACGCAGACACGAAGGAATTTATCGGCTACTGCGTGACCAGCGTCAATCAGGAGAAACAAGGCGAAATCGAATCGATTTATGTGGAGAAGGACTACCGGTTATTGGGCATCGGTGATAGTCTAATGACGAGAGCATTAGGCTGGCTGGAAACCGTGACAGTGAAAAAGACGATTCTCGGTGTCGCTGAAGGCAATGAAGGCGTCTTTGCTTTTTACCAGCGTCATAATTTTTACCCCAGAGTTACCGTTCTGATGCATAACCCTGATATTGAACAATAGTGAGAGCAAAATAAATTGGATATAAGACCATTTATGATAGAAGACGAGAAGGCTGTTATTGAACTGTGGCAAAAATGTGATCTGGTGCGGCTATGGAATAATCCAGAGCTAGATATTGCCCGAAAACTTAAAGTAAACCCGGAACTGTTCATAGTTGGTGTTTTGAACGTTAAAATTATAGCTACTGCCATGGGTGGCTATGAGGGACATCGCGGGTGGGTTAATTACCTCGCCGTTGAACCTGCTTATCAGAGGAAAGGTTTTGGACGGCAGCTTATGGCACAAATCGAAAAGGGGCTTTTAACCTTAGGTTGTCCCAAAATTTATTTGCAAGTACGCAACAGCAATAAAGCGGCGGTGGAATTCTATAGTAGAATCGGATACAAGAGTGGTAATGTTGTTAGTTTAGGCAAGCGGCTAATTTCTGACGCTTAATATCAGGAGCTAAATAGTGGATATAAAAAAGTTTTCCTTGGAAGACATACCTTTATCGGAATTCGACCCGGATAAAACTGCATTATTTAATCCAAGTACGCTTCTAGAAAAACGGGATTTGCCGGAAGCGTGTGTCATGATTTTTTACACTTCAATAATCAGCAAACTAAAAAGTGAAGGGCTTCTTAAAAAAGCATACGAGCTCGCTCCTTATGGTGCGACTATACTTCCGGTTGATATATTTGTCGCAAACACTCCCTTAGGTGATATTTCGGTTGTTTTCCCGGGTATCGGAGCTCCTATCGCATCTGCGATACTTGAAGAACTTATCGCGCTTGGTTGCCGGAAGTTCGTTGCCTGCGGTTCGGGTGGCGTTCTTAAATCAGAGCTAAAGAGAGGTACAGTCGTAATCCCCAGTTACGCGGTGCGAGACGAGGGTACTTCGTATCACTATTTACCTCCGTCGCGTATTGTAGAAATGAATCTGAAGTAGTAGAAAAAATGGAAAGGGTGCTGAAAAAAACTCCACATTAATTATGAAATTGGTAAGACATGGACGACAGATGCTTTTTACCGGGAAACAAAAAATAAGATAGCGAAAAGAAAAGCGGAGAATTGCATAATGGTTGAAATGGAGTGTTCAGCATTCCTGGCTATGGCAAAATTCCGCAACGTTCCCTTCGTACAATATCTTGGAGCGGGTGACGATGTCAGCGGAAATGAATCGGACCCTCGTATTGTAAATGATACAATGCCGTTTACAGAAAAACTGTTCTGGTTATCTGTTGAAGTTTGCCTCAGCCTGTAAATATTTAATACTGAAAGTTGATTACTGATAGCTGACAGCTATTCGTTCTATCTATAAACTTTATTGCTAAAATCCCCATTTTTCTTTAGAATTAAGGTTGTGTCTCGATAACTTTAACGAATACAGTCGGCGCATTGATTTTGCTTTGGAGGATGGGTGATTGAAAGCTTTAGCAAAACATTTACTGCTGGAATTAAATGGCTGCGACCCCAAGCTGCTCAACGACATCAGTTTTATCAGAGAAATTATGCTCGTCGCTGCTAATGAGTCCGGCGCTACAGTTCTCGGGGAATCATTTCACCAGTTCAGTCCGCAGGGTGTTAGCGGCGTCATTCTCATCGCGGAGTCTCACCTCAGCGTTCATACCTGGCCGGAGCACGGCTACGCCGGCGCGGATATTTTTACCTGCGGTACCCGCGTCAAGCCGGAAAAAGCCGCCGCGGTTATCATCGAAAGATTAAAACCCAGAACCCATTCTATTATTCTGATGGATCGTGGTATTATCGGCCATAAGCAGAGAACAAAGGATAAATAATAATGGAATTACAATCAACCAAATGGTTTTTCGATGAAATAAATCCGCATTTACTGCAATTGCACGCCATCGAAAGAGCATTGTACACCGGACGGACGAAATTCCAGTCGATCGAAATCTTGAAAAGTCCCAGTTTCGGTAAACTACTGGTGCTCGACGGCAAGATTCAGTCCAGTGAAGCTGATGAATTTGTTTACCATGAGTTATTGGTACACCCGCCGATGATGGCTCACTCCAATCCGGAGAAGGTTTTCATCGCCGGCGGTGGCGAGGGCGCGACACTACGCGAAATTCTACGCCATCCCTCGGTAAAAAAGGTGGTGATGGTGGACATTGATGCAGACGTAATTAAAGTTTGCAAAAAGTATCTGCCGGAATATAGCGCCGGTGCTTTTGAGGATAAACGTGTCAAGGTTTACAATACCGATGCCCGGAAATGGCTGTCAGAAAGCAAAGAAAAATTCGATGTTATTATTATTGACCTGACCGAGCCGGTAGAAAAAGGGCCGGCTTATTTGCTATACACGAAGGAGTTCTACCAGATTGTGCAGAGTAAATTAACTAAAGACGGCGTGATTTCCGTGCAGGCCGGCTGTGCCTCGTATACAGAACTGCTTAACCTGAAAGCCGTCAATCATACACTGAAAAGTATTTTTCCTATTGTCAGTATTTATCAGGCAGATATCCCTTCATTCGGAGGGCCATGGGGATTTTGCGTAGCATCGATGACAGTGGATGTTGCTGCATTGACACCCGCCGAGGTAGATAAAAGAATCAAAGCGCGGTCTTTGGCAAATTTGAAGTTCTATGACGGACTAACGCATCAGGGTATGTTCACGTTGCCGAAACATATGCGTAAAGCTACTCGTGGTGGCAGACTGATTACGGATAATTCTCCGCTCTATCTCTACAAAGGCTAGTGCAAACTGCGGAAATCATTCTATTCTATACCTTGCTAAGAAGCGAATTTTCTTCATTTAGTTAAATGAAAAGGGATGGATGCATATTTTGCTCTGGATTAGTACTTCTCTTGCCACAGCGGTAATTTTTGCTGCAGTGAATATCATTGATAGTCACCTCCTATCTAAAAAAATACCGAGCCTCGCCGCTTATTTGGTGTTGATTAGTTTTGCCCAATTCATCGTCGGTTTGGTTGTCTTTATCATCTTCCCTTTTCCTGTCAATCTCGATTTGATGCATATCCTGGTTGCATTTGGAGCCGGACTTTGTAATGCTTTTGCACTCATTATCTTGTTAAGTACTCTGCAGCGAGGTGAAGTATCTCGCATCATACCTGTTGCCAGCAGTTACCCTATTTTTGTCGCTATATTATCAATGCCGCTTCTGGGGGAGATGTTGAACTATTGGCAATGGCTGGCTGTTGTCCTAACTGTGGCCGGCGCAGTGCTGCTTTCTTTGCATCTTGATGGCGACGGACAGAAAGCGAGACTTCAAAAATCGTTCTTTTTACTGCTCTTTGCGGCATTGTTATCGGCGATATCCAACATTGGCTATAAATATGCGTTGCAGTCGATGTCATTTTGGAATACCTTGAGCACGAGTACACTCTGTGTGGTGGTTGTTTTTCTGATCTATGCCCTGCGTAAAAAGACTTTCTCGGAACTGAAGAACCTCCCGCAATTGCCGCAAAAAATGGCAATTCTCCTTGGCAACCAGTGGTTCGCTGTCTTCGGTGTTGTGATGAGCTTTATTGCCATCGCGAATGGCCCGGTGGCGCTCGTGTCCACGATTATGAATATCAGGCCGGCGTTTGTTTTTGTTTTCTCCCTGATATTGAGTCGGTTCTATCCTAATTTCATCAATGAGCGTCTAGATAGACGCACAATCTTAATTAAACTATTTGGCATTGTATTGATAACCGGCGGTGTCGCGATCATAGGATTATTCAATTAAAGTGGTTTCCCGGTGCGTGCCGGTCTTTGTAAAATAATTAATTGGAAAGAGGTTACACATAACATGGCCTGGTTTTTTACTGCACTCGTCGCCGCTATTATTTCTTCGGTTGGAAATATTATTGACAGTCATCTGCTTTCGAAAAAAATGCCAAGCCTGCCCTCTTTCCTCATTCCTATGGGCTTGACGCAACTGATCGGGGGCGTCGTGTTCTTAGCAATCTTTCCTTTCCCGGCTAATCCCGACTTAATGCATATACTGGTAGCCTGCGGCGCGGGTTTGCTGAATGCTTGCGGCTACCTGGGCATCCTTAATAGCCTGCGGAAAAGTGAAGTATCCCGCGTGATTCCCGTCATCAGTAGTGCCCCGATTTTTGTCGCTTTATTATCTATTCCTCTCTTAGGGGAAATGTTAAACTTGTGGCAGTGGTTCGCGATTATGATAACAGTCGTCGGTGCTGTGCTGATTTCATTACAGATGGATGGTGGCGGACGGAAAGCCAGACTGCAGAAGTCCTTTTTTATACTCCTGTTTGTGGCGTTGATGTTAGCAGTAGCCAGCATTGGCTTCAAATATGCGTTGGAAAAGATATCGTTCTGGAATATGTGGGGTATCAATGGCATCAGTATCGCCACGGTCATCCTGATTTACTCATTGCGTAAAAAAAATATACTGGAATTGAGAAATCTGAATCAGAGAACGCGAAATATCTTGATTATTGTCGTTGACGTATGTCTGGGTATTACTGCCGGTATTTTAGGATTTAAAGCGCTGGAGATCGGTCATGTCGCACTCGTCAACGCCCTGTTAAATGTCCGGCCGGCATTTGTCTTTATTTTCTCCCTGGTATTGAGTGCCTTCTTTCCCACCGTTATCAATGACCATTTGAATAAACGTACTGCTTTAATAAAGTTCATCGCTGTAGCATTGATGACCGCTGGCATCGTCATCATTAGCCTGTCCAGCTAAATATCTCACATTGTTCCAGGTACAAAATTGTTTCATCCACCTTTAGGAGGCAAGGATCGTAATGACAAAAAACTTACAACTCATTACCATCGTCCTTGTTCAGTTGATTCATCATTCGTGTCTGTGCTATAATGTTGATTAATATTACAATGATTGAATTTAGCAAAAACTGCTTGATATAGTGTTACTCTAAAATTGTTCCGTTTATTTTGCATTTGCAGATCTTTGAAAAACACTATAGTAAATCACTGTTCTCTCGCCAATGAGGCAGGGTACAATCTATCAATAGTAAGTTTGGTATTTACAGATGGCCGATAACAATAAACAAAACTATCTAGTATGTCCCCTTTGCCACAAGCTCACGCCTGAAGGCAATGAATATTGTCGATACTGCTGGGCACGACTCGCCCAGGAGCAAAAGGTAAGCGCCGCAGAATCCCGTGAATACCTTGAGAAAGCAGCGGCGGTTGCTAAACGCAAAAAGAGAAACAGGCGGATTGCCATTACCGTCGGGTCTGTAATCAGCGCCGTAGTTGTTATACTAGGCGTACTCTACAAATACACAGATGTCCTTAATAAGTCTTTTCCAACCTTAAACTCAGATTCACCGGCCGGGCAATGGTCGATGTTCCGCCATGATTTGTCGCTTACCGGCGTCGCCAACTCTACCGGCGCTTTACCCCAGGGTCAAGTGCAGTGGACTTTTCCGGCAGGTGCGGCAATCGAATCGTCCCCGGCAGTAGTGGATGGCGTCGTCTATTTTGGCTCTGACGACGGCAAAATATACGCCGTGGACGCAGCTTCCGGCAGTGAAAAATGGGAGTATCAGACGGAAAGTTTTGTGCTGTCGTCGCCAGCCGTTGTCAACGGCGTGGTGTACATCGGTTCCAATGACGGCAGAATGTTAGCACTGGACGCGGTTACCGGTAAGCAAATCTGGTCTTTTCGGACACCGTATCCGGTGGTGTCATCGCCGGCAGTAGCCGACGGGGTAGTTTATTTCGGCGCGGACGATTCTAACCTTTATGCCCTTGACGCCCTGACCGGCCGCAAGCTCTGGAAATTCCAGACCGGCTCCACAATCAGCGCATCCCCGGTGGTCGCTAACGGTATCGTTTATGTTGGCTCTTACGATGGTAATATGTATGCAGTGGATGCTAAAACCGGCAAGTTCCGTCTTCACTTTCGCTCTGCGGCCATCGGTTCAACAACAGTGGTCAGCGGTAGTACTGTTTATATTAGCAATCTTAACGGTCAGTTATTTATTCTTAACGGAAAGGCCCGTAATTGGCCGTTAGAGTATGACCTCCGGCCTTATTGGATACAAATGTGGGCGATGCACATCGCTCCTAAACCCCCGGGGACTTCCGGCTTTATCGGGAGCATAAAGTTGGGGCTAACCAGCTATTCGTCGCCTACTCTGGCTAATAATACGCTATATCTGGGTGTCGATACCCGGCTGGTCGCCTTGGATGCCCGGAATTACAGTACCCTCTGGTCGTTCCCGACAGGCGGTTATATAGAATCTTCACCCGCAGTGTCCGGGAATACAGTATATATCGGCAGCGATGATGGCAAAATCTATGCCCTCGATGCTACCAGCGGCCAGGAAATCTGGGACATTACCACCGGCGATAAAGTCACTTCGTCTCCCACTGTCGCCAACGGCATTCTCTATGTCGGTTCCCACGATGGCAAGTTATACGCGATTAAGTAATGGGTTTGTCATTCCTGCGCAGGCAGGAATCCAGCCTCTAACATTCCCCTCTCTCCAAACTCTCTCCCCTACATTCACTTCGTGAAGTATACCTTTTCTACGAAAAGTACTTACAGCTTCCGGCTGAGGCCTACGGCGGGTGGAGAGAGGGACAGGGAGAGGGTGTTCCATTACTAAAACCCAGAGTCCGGCGCTGAGGGCAATCAGGAACAATATTTTCCATAAAGGCACAGATGCCAACAGCAGAAAAAGAGGCCATAGTATAACGAGCGCGGTCAAGAGATAAGCATAGGCTTTGGCAGTCATCATTTTACGGATTATTCCTTATTAAATTTAATAATTGCAAATTACAGGCAACTATAATCAATTTCGCGGTAGATGTCAATTAAAAATACGAAATACTAATATCTAAATCCTAGGCAACATCAAAAAATCAAAATGCAAAAATTCGTACCCCATTGCGAGGAACGTAGAGACGTGGCAATCTCACTTATAGCAGACAGGATGGCAAGCTGAGATTGTTTGGGATAAGGTCTCCTGGAATAGAGACAATGGTGCGGTCGGGTTTGTACACCATACCTCAGTCAAGACTGAGTATACGTTTACTACATAAAGTACCTTCGTCCTGTGGACTTCGGCCTACGGCCTCCACTACCATTCATCTGACCGCTGAAAGCTGAAAACGGTTAGTTATCTACCCATTCTTCCATTTTAGCTTTGGCTGGAACCACAGCGCCACGTTAACCAGTGTCAGGAATGCCGGGACTTCTACCAGCGGCCCAATAACGGCGGTAAATGCCTGACCGGAGGCGATGCCGAAGACACCTACGGCCACGGCGATGGCCAGCTCGAAATTATTGCCAGAGGCATGGAAAGCGATGGTGACCGTCTTTTTATAGTCGCCGCTTAGCCTTCTGCCCATATAAAACGACACGAAGAACATCACCGCAAAATAAATAACCAGTGGAATGGCGATACGCACCACGTCCAGCGGCAACTGGACGATGATTTTGCCCTTGAGCGAGAACATGACAACGATGGTGAACAGCAGTGCGATTATGGTGATGGGACTGATTTTGGGGATAAACTTGTTTTCATACCAGTCGTTGCCTTTCCATTTCCGCAGGAAAAACCGGCTCAGCATCCCGCCGAAAAAGGGGATGCCAAGGTAAATCAGCACACTCTGCGCGATTTGCCAGATGGTAATGTGCACCACCGCGCCTTTCAGTCCGAACAACGGCGGCAGCACGGTGATGAAGATGTAGGCGAAAATCGAGTAAAAAAGCATCTGAAAAATGGCATTGAATGCCACCAGCCCGGCAGAATATTCGTTATCGCCGCGGGCTAGTTCACACCAGACGATGACCATCGCGATGCAGCGTGCTAGTCCGATCATAATCAACCCGACCATGTAGTCGGGGTAATTACGCAGGAAAAGAATCGCCAGGAAAAACATCAGAATCGGCCCGATAATCCAGTTCTGCACCAGCGATAGTGCCAGCACCCGCCAGTTACTGAAAAACTTTGGTAACTCTTCGTATTTAACATTGACCAACGGCGGGTACATCATCAAAATCAACCCGATAGCAATCGGAATCGAGGTCGTGCCGACGGACAACTTATTGACGGTGGTGCCGACCTGGGGGACGAAATACCCCAGGTCGACGCCGATGCCCATCGCTAAAAATATCCACAATGTCAGAAAGCGATTGACAAACGAGAGCCGCGGTTTTTCGCAGGATTTGGGGGTTTGAGTGGTCATGCCGACTCCTCGGATAAACTTGCCATCCACGCCATGAGGTCCTTCACAGCACCTTCATCCTCTATATTCTGCAGGTTGATCTGCCGCGGGTCAATGGTCACGGCCATATTTTTACGGCGAAAGGCCATTATAGGAGCCTCCGGATAATAAGCGCGCCTAGCGATGAGCTTATTTAACGATGGCATCGCGGCGCTGATATCCCCGGATAATTTGATGACAGCACGTGTCATTTCATTGCCTGCTCATCAACCACCGCCGGAAGGGTAAAATATCTTGATTTCGTAATTTTTCAATATTATCTGCGCCAAGGACTGCTCTGCCACTTACTCTCCACAACTTTAATACCAGAACGTCCATTATTTTTTCCTTTTGGGCTTCTCCAGTTTTTCTTTACCGCACGTTTTTTCACCGCACATGAGTCCGATAGGCACGGCATTTTTCAGTCGGATTTTGTCTTTTCGGAATATCGGATATCTATTTGAATAATCTCCGGTCATTTTAGCCAGAGCAGCCGCGAAGTTGGTGCTGGGGTCATCGCGCAGTGAATAATAAACCCACGCTCCCTCCCGCCGCGATTTTAAGAAGCCGGCCTCTTCGAGGATCCCCAGATTACGAGAGGCCCGGCTTTGGGAAATGTCCAAGACCTGCATCACTTCGCACAGGCAGCACTCTCTCTATACGACAATACTTAGGGAATCTCTGAACAAGTGTTATGACGCATTTGCAACATCGTTTCAGGGATAAACTTTAAAGAAACAGCGGCTTAAGAAGACGAAGTAAGGTTATTTCAAGTCATTAATATCACCCTTTCTTGG
>Ga0182021_10007327_pt1 | contig 13067 bp, 12 predicted proteins | sample 612E3MmetaG_FD_120493 | JGI IMG/M metagenome (GOLD analysis project Ga0182021, IMG submission 120493) | Permafrost microbial communities from Stordalen Mire, Sweden - 612E3M metaG (Illumina Assembly) | ecosystem: Environmental > Terrestrial > Soil > Wetlands > Permafrost | place: Sweden... | reverse complement strand
GCGGCGTCGCCTACCAGGTTCCCGGCGTCAGCAACAAGGCGCTCTACGACTGGACAAAAATCAACGCCGTGCCGGAGGACTGGAATTACGACCACGCCTCGCTGTACACGGCGATAGTCGAACAGCAACTCTTGCCGGACTTGTACTTTCGCGGCGCGTGGCATCTGGAGGCGTCCGACAGCTACAACCGGAATATCGTCAATCCACCGGCGCTCGAAGTCGACACGAACCAGTATCTGCTCGATGGGCGGGCTAATCCCTATTTCCTGCGGCCTTTTTATCAGGCCAGCGAGCCGACGATCTTCCGCACGCCCGAGTACAACGACAACGTCCAGGCCCAGCTTGCCTACGATCTGAATTTCGTGAAGATCGCGGGACCCAACCGCATCTGGAGGTGGCTCGGCGATCACCGCCTGTTGGGGTATTATGAAGGCCGCCATATCACCGATGATACCATCCGGTATCGGGAGGCCATCGACGATCCCAACCACGTGTGGTTGACCGCGGGCAGCCTCAATTACTCGAACGGCGCGGCCGTCGACCGTCCGACCTACCGCTACTACGTCGGTCCCGTGGGCGCCCTGGGGTTCGTCGAGGGCTTCACACCGCCGAAGTCGGGCGTGCAAGGCACGTTCAACCTCAATTACAACAATTCCGGCAACACCGCCTGGATCTCCGAGCCCGCTCAGTTCGGCCAGGTCACTTATGTCGGCGGTCGGACCCGCCAGGAAGTCGTATCGCGCGGAGGCGTGATCCAGAGCAGTTTTCTGGACAACCGCATCGTCTTCGTCGGTGGGCTGCGGAAGGATTTTAACCGGACGCGAAGTACGAGCGGCGCCTCCATCAACACGACGACCGGCTTGTACGATTATGGCAATTCGAACAACGTATGGGGAAACTGGACCAGTGCCACGGGTAAAACGCGGACGCTGAGTCTCGTCGTGAAGCCGCTGCCCTGGATCGGCCTGACGGCCGACCAGTCGGCCAGCTTCGCGCCGCAACCGCGGGCAATCGACCTCTACGACGACGTCCTCCCCAACACCTACGGCCACGGCAAGGATCTGGGCTTCTTCCTCTCGTTTTACCACGACAAGTTGCGCCTCCGGTTGACGAGCTACAAGAACACGATCGACAATGGCCGGGGTTCCAACACGACGATCGGGAGCCGGATTCTCCGGCTCGAGTCCGCCACCAGTGCCAGCGCCGATCCCGAGTCGCTTTTGGTGTGGGCGCAAGCCAGCGCCAACGTGATCTATGGCTCGACCACCTCGCCCGACGCCCTGGCCTTCATCGCCGCGAAGCAGAATTACCCGGCCTTCCTGAACAACACGATCGCCGCCAGCAATGCGGGCGTTTCCGTCGTCGGCACGGCCTCCAGCGAGGCCAAGGGTGGTGAGCTTTCGATCGACTATAATCCGACGTACAACCTGAATTTTCGTTTCACGGGAGCGCAGACGAAGTCGATCAACACCACCATCGAGAACGATGTGGCCAGTTACATTGCGCTGCGCATGCCCTATTGGCTCTCCGTCAATGACGGTCAGGGACACTATTGGTGGACCGATACGCGGTTCACGACCAGCACCGCGATCAGCTTTTATACGGGAAACATCTTGAATCCGCTGGAGATCGACCAGGCGCTGCTCGGGAAATCCAATCCGCAGGTCAAGGAATACACATGGCGCGCACTCGGCACCTACCGGTTTACGGAGGGCTGGCTGAAGAACTGGGGCTTTGGCGGCAGCCTGCGCTGGGACTCGAAGAGTTCCATCGGTTATTACGGGGCGCCGGCGGACCCCGACGGGATTGTCCGGTCGCTGAATGTGAACGCCTCAGTCTGGGATCCGGCGCGCTATTCGGGCGAATTGCACACATTCTACGCGACGAAAATCTACCGCGGAAAAATCGGCCTGCGAGTGCAGCTTAACTGGGACAATTGTTTTCAAACCAGCGGTCTTCGCGTCACCTCAGTCAACCCGGACGGCACGCCGTACAACTTCCGGATCATTGACCCGCAGCAGTTCATTCTAACCACGACTCTGACGTTCTAGCCTGGCCGCTCTGCGCCGCTTTGCATCGTGCGGCATCGATCGCGACCAAGCGTTGCGAGTCTTCCGCACGATGCAAAACTTTCCCGCGGTTGACCCGATTCCGTGTCGCCCCCCCGGCGACCCATTTGAAAGCGGGTTCAGGCTTCTTCCATACGCAGCGCTTCCTCGGCCACTCGCTTGGCCCCCGTCTGGGTGGGCTCGCTGCCCGCATGCAGGATCAAACCGTTGTTGCTGCAAATCGCCCAGCGCCAGACATCAATCTGTCTCTGTTCTGTCAGAGCGAAAACCGCGTTGCCGGGCTGGCAACAAGCAACCTCGAGCGTGGCAAAAGAATAGCTGCAACAAACTGAGACACAGGCGGCCTCGCTGTTCGAGTCCAAGGTGCGGAATGAACGCCAGAGTGGAATCAGATAGGACATGATGGGAATGGGACGCAGTTCAAGCTACACCCGGTGGACATGCGCCGCTATGGGGTGTTCTAGGGCCAGGCTGAAGAAGGGCATTGAGTCAAAACCGGTATTCTGTAGCGCGCTCTATGAGCGCCGACAGAACCCTGCAGCCCCTCGATACGTTTTCGGCGGTCATAGACCGCCGCAACAGTTTCGTAGGGGCGCAGTCTTGCTGCGTCCCTCAGATTCCAATCATAAGCCAAAGGGACGCAGCAAGACTGCGCCCCTACGACTCTGCCGGACAAGCCCGGGGGCCTACCCAAATCCACTGGCCACGGATTGCGCGTTCGAACTTCATTCCTTCAGTTTCTTTCCATCCATCGCCGCCATGAGTGCCGTTCGTTTTCGCCCTGTCGCCCTTGCCGCCCTTTCGCTGGCGACCGCGGTCTGGCCTGGGGTTGGCCGGGCTGAGTCGGCGGCTCCCGCACTCCCTCCCGCCGCTCCCATCGCGACCACTACTGCCGGCAAGGTGCGCGGCTACGTCGACCAGGGGATCGGTGTTTTCAAGGGCATCCCCTATGGCGGCGACACCGCGAAGCGCCGTTTCCAGGCGCCTGTGCCGCCCGACCCGTGGGACGGCGTGCGCGAAACGACCGCCTTTGGGCCGATCGCGCCCCAACTGACGGCGCGTCGTGGGCTCACCACCACGCCGGAAGACTCGGCGATCAGCGAGGACTGTCTGCGTCTCAATGTCTGGACGCCCGCCCTGCGCGACGGCCACCGGCGGCCCGTCCTGGTCTATTTTCACGGCGGCGCCTACAATAACGGCTCGGTCAACGAAAACCTCTACGACGGCGTGCACCTCTGCCAGCGCGGCGATGTGGTGGTCGTCACCGTCAACCACCGGCTCAACGGCTTCGGCTTTCTCTACCTCGCCGAGCTCGGCGGACCGGAGCTGGCCGACTCGGGCAACGCGGGCATGCTCGACCTCGTGCTGGCGTTGCACTGGGTGCACGACAACATCGCGGAGTTCGGCGGCGATCCGGGATGGGTCACGATTTTCGGTCAGTCGGGTGGCGGCGCGAAATGCGCCACGCTGATGGCGATGCCGGCGGCGCGCGGCCTGTTCCACCGCGTCTGGACGATGAGCGGCCAACAGCTCTTCGGCCGCACCCGCAAAAGTGCCACGGAAACCGCCCGCGCCGTACTCAAGGCGCTCGATCTCCCGCCAGAGCGGATCGGCGAAATCAAGACGCTGCCGCTGGCGCGGTTGCAGGCGGCCATGCGCGGCGGCACCTGGACGCCCGTCGTCGACGGCCGGGCGCTGCCGCGCGATCCGTTCGCCCCCGACGCTTCGCCCCTGTCAGCCGACATTCCGATGGTATTGGGCAACACCCACGACGAGACGCGCAACCTCATCGGCGCCGGTGATCCCGCGCTCTTCGCGCTCACCTGGGCGGCGCTGCCGGACGCCATTGTCCAAAACGTGCGGCCTTTCATCGGCGACCTCGCGCCGGAGAAGATCGTGGCCGAGTACCGGCAGCTCTACCCCGCGTACACGCCGAGCGATGTCTTCTTCGCCGCCACGACCGCCGCGCGTTCATGGAAAGGCATGGTACTCGAATCCGAGCGGCGCGCGCAGCAGGGAGAAGCGCCTACCTTCGTTTACTACGTCAACTGGCCCTCGCCCGCCGACGGCGGCAAGTGGAAGGCGCCGCATATGATCGATATTCCCCTCGTCTTCGACAACGTCGCCGAAAGCAACTACACCGCCAGCGGCGGTGCGGACGCCCAACAACTGGCCGACCGGATGAGCGACGCGTTGCTCGCCTTTGCCCGGACCGGCACTCCCAACACGCCCGCCCTGCCGCCATGGCCGCGCTTCGACGTAGCGAAACGCGCGACGATGATCTTCGACCTGCCGCCCCGCGTGGAAGGCGACCCGCGCGGCGCCGAACGCCGCCTCTTCGCGCCGATCCTCTATGCCCAGCCCGGAACTTGATTGCACAAATGAAGAAAACGCCAATGGACGAAATGAAAAAGAGATTCTACCGCGAACGGACGCGAAGCGGCGCGAATAACGGATTGGCGTGAATTGGCCGTTTCCATGGCGGTTGATGCAGACTCGGGCTTGAACCGGACATGGAAGATCGTAATGTAGTGTCATGAGCAAAGCGGAAATCCTGGCGGCACTGCCGAAACTCTCGGCGCAGGATCGCGGTGAGATTCTGGCACAGCTCTGGCGTCTTGAGGAAACCGAGGGTCCGACCGGTCTGGAAAAAACTCTACTAAACGAAGCTCAGACCGCCTACGACGCGACCCCCAAGGCGGGTGCGCCGTGGGCCGAGGTGGAAGCACGGCTGCGCAAGCGCCCATGACCCGGCTTTTGCTCGTCCGTCCCGAAGCTGAGCGGGATCTGGCCGCAGCGCGCGATTGGTATGAGCAAAAACGTTCAGGGTTGGGTGGTGTATTTCTCGACGAGGTGGCCGTTGCGATGCGAGAGCTGGAGCGTGATCCTGAGCATGTGCGCCTTTACTTCCGCAATTTCCGCCGCGTGCTGCTCCGACGATTTCCTTACAAGGTGTTTTACCAGGTATTCGCCGAGCGAATCGTCGTTTTCCGCGTGTTGCACGCAAAGCAGGAACACGAGCGCGGGTTGGGCGTAAGACTCAAGTGAACTCCTCGCCGGCCTATCCGATGATGCCACGTCCACGCCTCCGAATTAACTCCCCGGTGCCATGAATCTCCCGACCAAACCAGAAGCGCAGTCGCTCCTCGAAAAACATGTCCGTGACGAGTACCAGCGTCATCACGCCCTGATGGTCGCCACCGCGATGGAGGGCTACGCGGGGCTCTTCGCCGGCGATCCCCTCCTCTGGTACGTGACCGGTCTGCTCCACGACCTGGATTTCGAACAACATCCCGACCTCCATCCCGCCGAGAGCCTCCGCTGGTTTCGGGAATGGGGCTATCCCGAGGAACTGATCCACGCCGTCGAGGCGCACGCCTTCGGCTATCACGGCTTCACCACCCTGCCGCAAACCAAACTCGCGGCCGCGCTGCTCGCCTGCGACGAGATCAGCGGCATCTTCTACGCCTACCGAAAACTGAACCCGGTCCGTTACGGCGACATGAAGGCCAGCTCGATCAAGAAGAAGCTGAAAGAACCTTCCTTCGCGGCCAAGATCGATCGCAACCAGATCTATCTCGGCTGCGAACACCTCGGCGTCCCGGTGGACGACCACGTCGCGAATCTGCTGAAATTCTTCGCGCAATTGCCCTGAGCGGGAACGACGTGATCAGAGCGCATTTTTCCGCGTACGGACGGCTTTCTGGAAGGTGAAGCGCGTTGACCCGAACGCGCTGGATTGCGGGCCCTGGTTCTGAAGCGCGTTGAGGTCAACGCGCTCCACCTATGCCGGCATCGTTCCGACTGTCCTGGTCGCCGCCAAGGGCTCCGCCGCGTAATCGCGGCGGCTACTTTCGGAAAGTAGCCGCGCCGGTTACGGCGCGGGAGAGGCTTGGCCAACTACCCATGGCCCCAGGTAAATTTGAGCCGCCCTAAGGCGCAGCGACCTTCGCCACCTCGACGGCGAAGGCATACGTTGCACCAAGTATATTCGAGCGAAAGATCATGTACTTTTGATCCGGCGTGAAACTGACGTTGGGCTCGAGCCGGTACTCGTGCTTGGCCATGCTGCACAGCTTTTCCCCCTCGAATTTGCCGACCTGAATCAAATCCGTGCCCAGCGTCTGGTCGTCCTTTACCAGCACCGGATGGAAAAGATAAATCCACGCGGCACCGGGGTTCCGACCGCCGTCGCCACAGAAGGTCTTCCCATCGGGCGACAAATTGAAATGCACCGACTGCAGGCTCTGGTCGTAGTGGTACCAGGTGTGCTTCTTGGTATCGAGATTGTAGGCCGCAACGAAGCTGACCAGCCCCCGGATGAACCGCAGGTCGACATAGATCGTCCGCCCGTCGGGGCTCCACCACTCGTGCCCGGCGAGCTCTCCCTCCAGGATTCGATTCTTGGTCGGCTCGTCGGGGATCATCGTGTTTTCCGAGCCATCGGTGCGAATGGTCCAGATCCGGTCTATCCGCCACCCCGAGCCTTCGTGGCAATACATCAACAGCGTCGGATCGGTCGGCGAAAACTGCAGATGGTTGTACCAATCCGTACCGTGCAGGATGACGTTTACCTTCCCGGTCTTCAGATCGACCGTGTACATTTCCATCGGCAGGCGCGCCGCCAGCCGCTGGGCCATCATCTCCCCCTTGTCCAAAGCCTGCACGCCGTGGCTGTCGCCCGTGACGAATTTACGCTCCGCGCCGTTGGCGAGAACGCGCGTCCCGGCCACCAACGTTTCGTCGGCATTGACGGTGGCCACCGTGCCCTGATCCGGGAGGTCGACCAGCTTCCCGGTTTCGCCGGTGTCCAGATTGGCAAAATACAGCGCACTTTCCGTCGGCTTGATAAATAGGACGCGCGGACTCTTCCGGCACACGGTCACCGCCCGGACGGGGCCGGCGACCACGAGGTGGGATTTGAAATTGGTGAGATCGATGACGCCGATGCCGCCGTCGGCGGTGGTGTAGGCCATCTTCCGGCCGTCGGGCGTGTAGGCATTGACGTTGAAATAAAAGCTGAGCGAACCGGGTTCATCCGTCAGGCGGATGACGCGATGACCGGTTTCCGGATCGATCCAGGACTTCGGCGGGTCTTGAGAAAAGGCGCGGGACGGGAAGCCAACGATGAGCGCCAGCGTCGCCGGCAGAGCCAGCACGCGCAGGAGGGAGAGAAACATTTTCGTGATCATAAAAGGAAGTTCGCCAGCGACAGTCGCAAATGTACTCCGGCGGGCGCAAATTGCACGCCTATCCGCTGAGCCTTGCGCATCAGAATACGAAGGCACCACGGATTCCCCGCATGACGGAAGGACGTTCCAATTTGCCGTAGGCAGCGAGCTTGCTCGCGCGCTTTTTGTGCATCTTTGCGGCCAATCGGATCGTCTTCTGCGATTGCAGCCGCGCCGCGCCAGATCCATTTTCCTCCCCCCTTCCAATCTGGAGAAATCAAAATATGCTTCCTCGTACCCTCATCGTCGCGTTCGCCGCGGTCGCCGTCTCGGCTTCCGCCCAAACCATCAAGTTCGACTTTGGCTCGGGCCAGGCCCCCGCCGGTTGGACCAAGGTCACGCCCGATCTCGCCTACACCGATGAGCGCGGCTTCGGGTTCGAAGGCGCGCCGGGTGAGTTTCCCACGGCCTTCGGCGCCGGCGGCGGTTCGGTCACCGCCGATGGCGTCAAGGCCGACAAGCCGTTCTTTTTCTCGTTTAAGGTTCCCGCCGAAGGCAACTGGCGTGTGACGGCGACTCTCGGCGGCGATCCGGCTGCCCCTTCGCTGACGACGATCAGCGCCGAAATCCGCCGCCTGATGGTGTTGCACGCGGCGACCAAACCGGGTGAGACCAAGACCGTCGTCTTCATCGTCAATACCCGCACGCCCAAGCTGCCCGACGGCACCGTCGTCCGCCTGAAGCCGCGCGAGACCCAGGGCGAGGCGATCGCGTGGGACGACCGCATCACCCTCGAGTTCAATGACGCCCACCCGGCCATCTCCTCGCTCACCGCCGAACGCGTCGAAAACGTTCCGACCATCTACCTGATGGGCGATTCCACCATGACCGACCAGCCGGGCATGCCCACGACCAGTTGGGGACAGTTCCTGCCGATCTTTTTCAAGAACACAGTCGCCATCGCGAACCACGGCGAATCGGGCGAAGCCTACAGCGCCTCGCGCGGCGAGCGCCGCCTGGCCAAGGTTCTCAGCGTGATCAAACCCGGCGATTGGGTGCTCACGCAGTTCGGCCACAACGACGAGAAGGAACGCTCGCGCGGCGAGGGTTTCGGCGCCTTCAAGAACTACGCCGACGAGATGCGGAGTTACACCAAGGACATTCAGGCGAAGGGAGCGCACATCATTCTGGTCTCGCCGATGCACCGGCATGCGTTCGTCGACGGCAAGGTCAGCAATACGCACGACGACTATCCCGACGCCGTCCGCGCCGTCGCCAAGGAACTGAACGTGCCGATGATCGACCTGACGGCGATGAGCGAGAAGCTGATGAACGCGATAGGCGACAAGCCATCGTGGCTGCTCTTTTCGCGCGGCCAGGACGCCACGCACCATAGTCCGTACGGCGCGTGGGAGCTCGCGAAGTGCATCGCGCAGGGTCTGCGGGACGCCAAGGTGGAGCCGGCAAAATGGCTGGTCGACGACTTCCCGGTTTTCGACCCGGCCAAGCCCGACCCGATCGAATCGTTCACCGTGCCCGATTCACCCCGGCGCGGTGGGCCCGGCGGCCCGGGCGGCCCGGGCGGCCCCGGCGGTCCAGGCGGACGGCGCGGCGGTCCGCCCGCCGACGACGCGTCCAAGCCGTACGGCAACTGAGCTTCGCCCACGGTTTTCGCGCCATGATTGTTCCGCAATATTGGGCCGAGGCCCGTCGGCACCAAGCGCGCGGCAAAGGTCGTCCTCAAGTCACAGTGCGCCGTTTCGGCTGGTCCGACACCAGTCAGGCGGACGCGGGGCAAATGGCCAATCAGCGCGCCCAAGAGGCGTTCGAACGCATCACGTCCGGAGTCAAGCTGCTCCGGCGCGAACCCAAGATCGCCTACAACGGGGCCGAGGGCGTCCCGATCCGCGAGGAAGTCCTCTCCCGGCACGGCGATGTCGTGGTCACCCGCAACGCCTATGGGGCTCATTGCCTGAACACGCCCGATGTGGTCTTTGCCGATATCGATTTCGCCACGTCGCCCGGGGGGCGCATGATCCTGTTTCACGGGTTGACCCTCCTCGCCGGCGGCATCGCTCTGGGTATTGCGGCAAGACTGGGTGGCATCGCGGTCTTCGTCGCGTTCTTGCTGGCGTTGGCGTGCGCCTACCCGCTCGCCGCCCTAACGAACAAACTCGTGCTCAGACTCCGGGGCGGACCTGAGCGCTACGCCCGAGCCCGGGTGGAGTCGTTCGTTCGCCGCCACGTCGACTGGCATCTTCGCCTCTACCGCACGCCCGCGGGATTCCGTGTGCTCGCCATGCACGGCGTCCGCGATCCGCGCGAGCCGATCGTGACCGAGTTCTTCGCTGCGCTGGGCGTCGATCCCGTCTATGCTAAAATGTGCCGGAACCAGCACTGCTTCCGGGCGCGGGTAAGCCCCAAGCCATGGCGCATCGGCATCGGCGGTCACATGCGCCCACGTCCCGGCGTTTGGCCGGTAAAGCCTGAACATCTCGAAAAACGACAATCGTGGATCCGCAACTATGAGACGGTCGCCATGCGGTTCGCGTCCTGCCGGTTCATCGAAGCCATCGGCAGCGGCACGGTGCATCCGAAAGCAGACGCCGTTTGCACGCTTCATGACCGAATGAGTCAGGCGCTCAGCGGAATGGAGATTGCCTGAGCGGCGGGCGCCCCCCCGATTTCCCCGCCTAAGCCAGGCAACCGTCGCCCGCTACGAGTTGGACGCCTTCACGGTGGAACTGGCGCAGCAGCGCGTCCCGGCGTTTCTCAGCCAACAGAAGAATGCCGTCGGAGACGATGTTCACCTTGTAGCCGCGCGCCAACGCGCCTCGGGCGGTCGAACGGACGCAATATTCGGCATCGAGTCCGGCCAGAAAAAGTTCATTTATCCGATGCTCGATCAGGAACTGCTCGAACGCGGCACACGAAAAGGCATCGGCCGTGGGTTTGGTGAAGACCGGCTGAGATCCGACTGCCAGACGGCCGTCCAGGGCTGCGCCCGGCAGGGCGGTGCCATGCGAAAAGATTTTCGAGAAAGCCCGCCCGAGGATTCCGCCGAATTCGTGCCGCACCTTCCGGCACAAACATCGCGAAGAATCAGGTCTGCGTCGGGCAATGCACGGGTTTGGCCCGGGCGGACGAGCGCAGCGCGAGGGTCAGTTGGATTTGTCCTGAATCTTGTCGCCGAGCTTTTCCACGTCTTTCCCGAAGCCTTTGGAGGTCTGGCAACCCACGGTGGCAATGGCAAGAAACGCGGCAGCGAGCAGGAACAGAGCAAGGCATTTAAGTGATGAGCGCATACCGGAATCATAGTCCCCAATCGCTCCCGTCGCCATGGGGTGTTCACGGCACCGCCGCTGTCGAAACGATCGGGGACGATGCCGCCCGACCGACGGTCGGGCCCCCAGTCAATTCAATCGGAAGACTTCGCCGCGCCGGTCACTTCACGGCAAAGTCGATGAATTGCAGCAGGGCCTTTTCGTAGGTCGCCCGATAGGAGTTTGCGACGCGGGGGTAAAAATTGGCGTGCGGCGCGCCGGGAATAAGCCACCACCATTTGGGTTGGTTCGCGTGGTCGAAGACATCGCGCGCTTCGCTCGGGAGCACGCGGACGTCCGCCCCCCCGGCGATGACGAGCAGCGGGCAGTGCAAGTTGGCCACGTTGTCGCGCGGCGGCGTGTAGTCGTTGATCGAAACTCCCAGCCGCCATCCCACGATGCGCAATACGAGGGCTCCGACGAGCCAGGCCGGCACGCCATAGGCGTTGCGCATGTCGTGATCGAACGTGAGGCGGATGTCGGAGGGCGTGCACTCCAGCACGGCCCAGCAAAGGTCGCGAAGACGGCCAGCCGCGTTCGCAATCGTGATGCCGCCTTGCGAGAACCCGAGCACGCCAAATTGGTGGAAGCCGCGGCCCCGCAGAAAATCCAGCGCGCCCAGGAGGTCGTTCGTTTCCTGAAAGCCATAGGCCAGCACCGGGCCATCGCTTTCGCCGCACCCCCGGGCATCGTAGAGCAGGACCGCATAACCGTGCTCTCGCAACAACCGGGCGCGGGGGACCAATTCGAGCCGGTTGCGCTTGGCACCATGCAGCAGCACGGCCACGCGGGTCGCGCCCGGGCACGGCACAAACCAGCCGGCGATCGACAGGCCATCCTGGGCCGGAAAACGCACCGCCTCCATCGGGAACGGAAAATCCGCCGGCACCGGACCGACGGGCCGGTGCGTCGCTCTTGTCAACTCCCACGCGAAATAGACCGACCAGCCGGCGAACGCGACCGCGAGCACCGCGACCACGAGCCCCAGCCGGAGAAGAGTTTTGCGAAATTTGACCATGCCGTGCACGCCGGCGGCCTTACTCGTAATCGTAGAGCTTGGGATCGCGCACCGGCGGGCCCCGACGAATCTTGAAACGCGGCCGGGGCTCCTTCGGATCTTTGGGCTTCGGTTCGCCGGGCAGACCACCGCCTTCGCCGTAGGGATCGTCGCCCGCACCGCCCTCATCGCCCAACGCGCCACCGAGTTGATCCTCGAGCTGGTCCGGATCGGCACCTTCCTCCAGCTTGCGCACGACCTCCTCCATTTCGCCGTCGAGTTTCTCGCCGGTGAGCTCGGACATGCGCCGCATCATGCGGCCCATGGCGCGCGGATCGTTTTCGTCGAGGTTGGCAAACTCGCTTTCCATTGCACCCATTGCGGCTTCCATGCGCGCGTCCTCCGCGGAATCGCCGCCCTCGCCGCCCGGGGCCGCGCCCCCGATTCCGAGATCCGCCTTTTCTCCCGCGCTGCCCGTGGATTTTTTCGTGCGCCCGGTAAAGGCGAAGGGCGACATGATCCTCTCCATGCGCCAGGCCGCATTGTCGGGGCATTTCGGGACCGTCTGCCCCTGCGCCAGCGTTTTGGCGAAGAATTGGTAGATCTTGTGGTTGTCCGGGCAGTAATACTCGTAAATCGGCATGGTTGAATACTGCAGACTAGAAACCGCGAAGGTCCGCGAAGACACGCGAATTCGAAAACGATTTCCGCGCGATCGGGTCGCACCAAAAGTTCGTGGGAGAAAGCACGTCGAAACTCTGCGCGTTGATCCGTATCCCTTCGTGTTTCTTCGCGTTCATTCGCGGTTCAACTGTATCGAGTCGGTTAGTTAGCGGGCCGGGGGCTTTTTGGCAAGCTGGTGTCCGTGCTGCACGACGATCGCGCGGCCGCGGTCGTTCAGCCGGTCGAGCACAGAGGCGAGGCGGCGGCGTTTTTCATCCGTCGCGGCGAACAGCTCCAGTTGCCCCGCTGCGTCCTCCACCCCCGAAAAGCGCACGCTCACCAGCCGGAGCGGGCGCCGTTTCTTCCAGGCCGCGCGCAGGAGAGGCGCGACCAGGGGATAGAACAGCGCTTCGAGGTCAGTCGCCTGCGCGAGGCTGCGCCCGTGCGCCTCCTGCGAAAAATCCGGGTAACGCACTTTCACGGTCATGGTGCGGACCCTTTTCCCGTCGGCCCGCACCTTCGGCAGGAGCTCGTCGATCATGCGCTTCGCCACCTGCTCGATGGCGGCGAATTCGCCGATGTCGGCGGCAAAAGTCTCCTGCTGCGAGTACGATTTGGCGTCCTCGTCGACCGTCTCGACCGGCCGATCGTCCTCGCCCCGCGCGCCGGCCAGCAGCTCGCGCCAGGAGTGGCCGAGGATCGCCGGCAGCTCGCTCTCGGTGCGGGCGAGCAGATCGCGCACGAGCTTGATCCCGTGGCCGGCGAGCATGGCCTCCGTCTTGGCGCCCACGCCCGGCAGTTTGCCAATGGACAGAGGCGCGAGAAACGCCGCCTCATCGCCCGG
>Ga0182021_10007326_pt1 | contig 13068 bp, 13 predicted proteins | sample 612E3MmetaG_FD_120493 | JGI IMG/M metagenome (GOLD analysis project Ga0182021, IMG submission 120493) | Permafrost microbial communities from Stordalen Mire, Sweden - 612E3M metaG (Illumina Assembly) | ecosystem: Environmental > Terrestrial > Soil > Wetlands > Permafrost | place: Sweden... | reverse complement strand
CTGGTGAACGTGACCGAGGCATGCCAGGTCTCGTCGTTGTGCTGCCAGACATGAGTGCCCGAAAAGGAAGACGGCATCCGTTGCAGGAGTGAGTCTGCCTCCGAGGCGAGGCCACCGGAGATTGTTGCCAATAGAAAAACACACGCGATCAGAATCTTCTTGGTCATCGCCGTCCCATACAAGCAGAAATAGTCTGCTGCCTCCATTTACGCCCGCTAGACATGCCAGCCGAAGTAATCCGGCCTGGCGGGCGCAAGCCGGACGGGCGAACTTCGTCGAAATGACGGCGCAAAAGGATCGGCAATCCACCGTCTCGAAGAGAATTCCGGCGGGGTGTGGCAGATGCGGGCTTCGTCTGTGAAAGACTGCGCGCGGTTTCAACGGACGGTTCAAGCCGGGCCTGAACCGTCAAGCCTCCGAAAGCGGAGCCGCTATGCTTCCCTGAGCAATCGAATTGCCCTTCCACGTTGAATTTCCGCGCGGCTGCTACTATTCACCGGGCAGAATGGAATAAATTCGGTGCCGTTAATGGATTAAGTACGAGGCAGTCACGTTATTGCGTCAACAAGTCGCGCGTACAGCAAATGTTTCCATCAACAGCTAACGCGGGAACAGGGACGCATGTCTTTCATGGTAGACGTAAGAGGGGCCGCGCGCGGCTCCTTGCAGGAATTTATTGAGTCCGGCCTGCTGACCATCGCTTTGCAGCCCAAGAATAACGCGGTGGAGCTTCATAATCCGGCTTTGCAGCGGCTTTACGTATTCCTGGTCGACCACGATTATCCTGGCGGATCGGCGGCGATGCACAACGCCGTCTTCGACGCCTACGGCCTGCCTTACCGCAGCTGCTTCATGATCGGCGATCCGGCGCGCGCGGGCGAAATCCTGGCCGCGCTGCGCAGCGAGGCGCTTTACGCAGGAGGCGGGGCCGGCTCCGGCTTCAAGGACAAGATTGGCCCCTTCCTGGACCGCCTCGACACTTCCGCGCAAACCATCGGCAGCGTCAACGTCGTTGCGCGCGCGAACGGCGCCCTCACCGGCTACAACACCGATGGCGTGGGCTTCGTGGCGGGCCTCCTCGCCGAGTATCCGGACTGCATCGCGGGTAAAAAAATCGCGATCCTGGGCGCGGGCGGCACGGCGCTGCCCATCGCCTACGAGCTGGCCAAGCGTGGCCCGTCGGAAATCGTAATACTCAACCGGACAGTCTCCAAAGCGGCCCATATAGCGCAGCTGACAGCCCCGTTCTGCGCTACAAGGGCCGCCGGCGAGGAGGTGATTGGCGGCGAGCTGGCGGATGCCGGCATCGCCGTCAATACCTCCAACAAGGGCGCGCAGCCGAACGAAAAATTCAGCGCGTTCGCGCCCATGACAGGCGATGTGGAACACGATCTGGCCGTCTCGTTTTCGAATCTGGAGCGGCTGCCCCGCATGGCCATCGTCGCCGACATCCTGCTTGAGGCCGAGCCCCTGACGCTCAAGCTCGCGGCCCAGCGCGGCAACCCCATCCATAGCGGCCGGCACATGAACCTGTTCCAGGCCGTGCCCGCCTTCAAGTTCCTGACCGGCCTCGACATGCCGGACGGCAGCATCCTGGAGATCATGCGTAATGCACTCTAGCCTTTCAACAGTGCGGAGCCAGGCGGCGCACGGTCCTTGGTGCCTGCTCCTGCCGCGCGACGAGATGGCCTTCCGCAAGGAGTACGAGCCGCTTCTCGTCAGGCGCAAGATCACCGCGGTTTTCCGCCCCGGCAACCGGGTTCATCCCAACCGGCGCGGCTACATGGTGGGCGAAACCGTGACCGCGCGGGTCATCGAGCGCTGCGGCAGCGACCGGCTGGGCGTGCCGCCGCTTTTCAACGAGGTTCGCATTCCGGTCAGGATCACGCAGCTCGCGGTTTTCTATATCGATTGCGTGCGGAAGGCAGATTTTGGCGGCTGCTCGCCGGATGTCTTCGACCGCCGCAGCCTGATCGACCATTTGGAATGGATCTATCAGGAGCCGATCGACAGTTTCGGCCGCACCGTCACCAGGATCGGCTTCCGCTATCCAGGTTAGGTATCGCTCAGGAATTAAGCGAGCCGGATGGCGCCGGAATTTTGGCCCGCCGCAAGGTGCAAAACGGGGCGCATATCCAAGATATGTAATCCTTTTTGCAGCGCGGCAGGCGGGCAAAAGAACAAGCCAGATGGCGCGGTTATTCCCGAGCGATGCCTTCGCCAGGGTCTGAAAGGTGACGCAGGCCTTTGGCGGCGTCGTCGCGAGTGCGGCGAAGCAAGCCCTAAGCGACGGTCGTGGCCCCCCGCTTCGACCGCCCCACCGCTTCGCCGCCTCGCGATGACGCTGTGCCGTCAACGCTGGAAAAGGCCTGCGCTATCCACCGGCGGGAGCGCCTCGATACAACCCGGCACGTTATAGCGCGGCGAGTTCATCTTGGATGAAACGGGCACGATGCGCAGGGCCTCGCAGGCGCGGGCGTCGCATGCGGGGGCTTCGCCGCCAAGCCAGGGCTCCATAGCCTCCGGCGCGAGCATGACGGGCATTCGGCTGTGCAGATCGCTGAGTCCTGCGCAGGCGTCCTGGGTGAGGATGGTGAAGGAGAGCATGCCGTCCTTCCAGCGCTCCCAGAGACCCGCGAATGTCAGGGGCCGGCCATCCCGGCGCGCGATGTAGAACGGCGTCTTGGCGGGCCGCGCCTTGCCGGGCGCCCCGGTTTCCCGCCATTCGTAGAAGCCGCTGGCCGGCACAAGGCACCGCCGCGATTTCCAGGCGCCGCCGAAAACAGGCTTCTCCGCCGCCGTCTCGACCCTCGCGTTGATGGCCTGATTGCCGATGCTCCGGTCCTTGGCCCACATCGGCACAAGGCCCCAGCGCATCGGGCGGTACACGAGGCCCGCCTCCTCCCGCAGAGCGATGCCTGCCTCTTGCGTGGGCGCAATGTTCCAGGAAGGCTCCAGGCCCGGCGCCAGCGGATTTGTCAGCTCGTAAAGGTGGTGAAGCTCTTGCCAGGTGAAGAGCTGGGTGAAGCGGCCGCACATGTAAGTGTCTCCTCGCGCGGCTATATAGTGCCCAGCGGCGCCAGGAAAAGTGCGGATAAAACGGATGCTGCGATTACTCCCACCAGGTCAGCCACTTCCACCAAAGCCGCAGCATTGAAATGGAAGCGGGCTTCTCAGGGATGTCCCAGCCTTCCGGCGGGAGCGGCTCGGTAAGTTTCTTGATGACCTCCCAGCCCCGCAGCGGCGTGCCTTTGTCCATGAGTATAAGCTCCTTGGGGAACTTCCCGTGCTCCACGGCGAGCGTCAGCATGATCCAGTCGACGGCTCCATGATCCTTGGGAAACTCCTTCTTTTCCATGTCGAACTTGTCGAACGCGAGCAGCTCCCTTATGCCCGGCGGGATAAACGGCGTATTGCCGCTCTTGAATTCATGGGAAATCTTCTTCAGGGCGCGGCCTGGACTTCCTTGATACAGCTCCCGCAGCAGGATCGCAGTCATGCTCACCTTGCCCATCGCGGTGCCCCGGCCCGCCATGTCCGCCTTGTTCAGATCGAACGCCTCGTGAGCGACGGTGCGATAACCCTCCTTGTAATAAAGGTGGAAGACTGAAGGTTGGGCCAATGGGCTCCATTTCGCCAAATCCTCCGCCAGTTTGGCCTGTTCCTCACCCTTTAAGTTGTGGACGATCGTAGGGTGGGCCATGGCAGCCCATTCCGCCCGCTCCTTCACTTTTCCGATCCGCCCGGCCTGGTCCCAGTTATCGCCCAGGAACTTTACAAGTTCGCGTTCCGCAAGCTTCAGGTTGCCCTGTATGCCTTCGATGTCCTCCTTGAACTTCCAGAAGGCGTTCCAGGCAATGGGCATGGCTACGACCAAGACGATGACGAGGAGCAGCCAAACCCAGGACCAATCGAAGCCCCGGAAAAGCCGGATATCGGGCCTCGAATTGAGGAGGTTGTCGGCCAGGATGGGGAGCGCGATCATCGCCGCGAAAATCCCAAACGCCTTCAATTCTTTGGACATGCCGGAACGCTCCACGCGCAACAGATGAAATGCCGCCCCCGCAGGGCTTGGCCGCCATTATGGAGCATTTTAGTCAAAAATTCGTTTCACGCACGGCGAAGGGGGACCGGGTTAAGCCGATTTGCACGCTTTTTGCCTAAACTGCATCCCGTACGACGAAACGCGCCGGATCGTACGTCCGGCAATCCCAGGCAAAGCAAACACGGGGAACCGGCCATGACCTTCAAAGGCGCATGCCTTGCAATCGCTCTCATTTTCAGCACTGCCGGCGGAGCCACCGCGGCGCCGCTCGCTCATCCAGAGGGGCTCGCCAATCCGCGCGGCCTCGCCCAGGAGGTCCGGCACCGGCGCTATCTGCACCACTGGTACGGCTACTGGCGCAATTGCCCTTACTGGTACGAGCAGAACCTGCTCGGCGCGTGGCGCCTGTTTTCGCCCTGCAGCAAGCGGACAACCACGCACGCTTTTTAGCCTGCCGCCGGGCCCAACGGGACCGCCCGCCTCGCCTCGCGCCCGAGATCGGAGGAATTGGCGGTTTTGCCACCGGCACAACAACCGCGCGCGGCGCCTCCCCTGGCGCGCCGCCGCGATTTGCTTGAGGAAATTTAGTTAAATGCGCTGGGGCGGCAGCCATTTATGGTTTAAACAGCAGCCAGGCACACAAGCTGGAATTGCATCGGAATGGCACACGGCAAGGCACCCGCCGCTGGAAAAGACGCCCCCAAACCGCGGCGGCCGGATGCGGCTGGAGCGTCCATTTCCGCCGCGCCGCCGCCAGAACGGGAGCAAGCGCCGCAGGACATGATCCGGCTTCTCAAGAAAGAGCTTCAGGCAGCGCGCCTGGAGTTGCGAACACGCCGCGAGGAGTACGAGGCAGCCAACGGGCAGCTGCGTGCGCTCAACGGCGAATACCGCATGGCGGCCGGCCAGCTTGAGGCGGCAGGGCTTGAGCTGCAGGCAATCAATGAAGAGCTGCGGGGGGTGAACGCGGAGCTTAGGGCTCAGCTCGATGGCGCCTCGCGGGAGAACGCGGAGCTGCAAAACCTGATCGAGGCGGCAGGCATCGGCGCGCTCTTCCTGGACCGCGGGCTGCGCATCGGGCGCTTCACGGCCAAAATGGCGGAACTGCCCGGCATCGGGCCGGACGTCTTGGGGCGGCCGGTTGCGGACTTCGCGAAGAAGCTCGATTGCCCTGCCCTCGCCGGCGATGCGCTGGCGGTGCTCGGCGAGCAGAAAATCGTCGAGCGCGAAATCCGCGCCGGTGAAGGCTGGTATCTCACGCGGCTTCGCCCTTCGAGGACCATGAATGGCGGCGGTCGAGGCGTGCTCTGCACCTTCGTGGATATTACCGCGCATGCCGAGGCCAGGGAGGCGCTGAAGGCAAGCGAGGCGCGCCTCAGGCTTCTCCTGGGCGAGCTGTCGCACCGGGTTAAAAACACGCTCGCGGTGGTGCAGGCCATGGCACGGCAATCCTTCCGCGGCGATGTCTCGCGGGAGGAGGGCCTGGAGAACTTCTCGAACCGGCTCAGGGCGCTCGCCGAGGCGCACAACGTCATGGCGAACGGCAATTGGCAGGGCGCCGATTTGCGCGAACTGGCCAGCCGCCAGCTCGACGCTTACGCAAGGCCCGGCGGCGAGGCGGCGATCCTGAGCGGCCCAGCCGTGTCCATCCCGCCCGGCCTCGCTACCCCGCTCGCGCTGGTTTTGCACGAGTTGGCGACGAACGCGCTCAAATACGGTGCGCTCTCGTCGCCCGCCGGAACCCTGCGGTTGGAGTGGGGAGACGAGCAAACCGCCGTGGGCCGGGTCTTTCGGCTCAGTTGGCGGGAGAGCGGCGGACCGGCGGTAAAGCCGCCGCCGAAAGAAGGCTTCGGGAGCTGGCTGATACAGCACGGACTGCCTGGCGCGGACGTTGCGCTGGCTTACCCGCCCGATGGCGTGGTCTGCACGATCACCCTGCCGGAGGAGAGCTTGCAAATGGAATAGCGGGGCGCTGGATGGTGGCCGGAACTAAGCGAATCTCCCCTCACCCCAGCCCTCTCCCCATGGGAGAGGGAGTCCGGGCGGACCCGTTGAGCGGGCGTTCCCTCTCCCGTCCATATCCGCTTGCGGATATGGACGCTCTTGAGTGGCAAGCTCGCCAAGGCGAGCTTGCGTGGGAGAGGGACAGGCTGAGGGGAGATTCGCTCAGTTCAAGGCACTGCCGGCGTTCCTGGGCCTCAGCCCCGCCCCCGGTAGGCCGGAACGCCCTGATCCGGCACCCACAGGCCGTGCGGCAGGTCTCCCACGGCATAGAACACATCGATGGGGATGCCGCCGCGCGGATACCAATAGCCGCCGATCCGAAGCCAATGCGGGTTCAGCACATCGTCCAGGCGTTTGCCGATGGCAACCGTGCAATCCTCATGGAAGGCGCCGTGATTACGGAATGACGATAGATAAAGCTTGAGCGATTTCGACTCCACCAGGAGATCGCGCGGCGCGTAGTCGATCACCAGATGCGCGAAATCGGGCTGCCCCGTAATCGGGCAGAGCGACGTGAACTCCGGCGCGGTGAAACGCACCAAGTATTGGGCGCCTGGGTGGGGATTGGGCACGGTTTCAAGCCGCGCCTCATCGGGCGAAGCAGGCAGCCGCGTAGGCTGGCCGAGCTGCGTCAGGCTTCCGGTGAGGTGTCTGCTTGTCATGGGCGCACCTTAGCACAGCAACCGGACACTGTGCAAAACGAGGGGCCGCCCCCTCTTCCATGGGGGAAAAGGATGGGATGAGGGGAACTTAACCAGGTCTTAACTCTATTATTTGCCACCGGCCGCATTTCCTGCGTCCCTCCCGCGTTCTTCTTTAACGCACGAATGTAGGCGAATGCGCCTTTCCAGAAAGTAAATACAGCTAAAGCCATATAACTACGCACGAAATTTTGGGCGCAATCCAGCGCGGGGCGTGCCGGGCCGCGATTTTATGGTAAATATTAAACTTGCGCTTATATTTAAAGGGATTCTGCGAACGCAGAAACGGGGCAAAAGAACGGAAAGATTCGCAGAAATTCGCGTGAAAAACGCATAAGAATCCAGCGTTGACCATATCTATATTAACCATGACGGAACGTCCGGTGGCGTTAACCTTCGGTTAAGAGGTCGCGGCATCGTCTTGGCAATCGAAAAGCTTCGATGCACGCCGCCATTAAACCAGGATAACCCGCCCAGACCCCACGGGCCACTTGCCCATTGCCGGCGCCGCCTGAGCGGGGCCAGAGAAGTGGCCCAATCGCCTATTCTCTGGCGAAACTACCTCGGCAAACATTCCTGGGTTCGCCAACGAATGCCTCTGTGTTTTGTGGCCCCTTTCAGCGAACACGGATACGTCCTTCGGGTTGCAAGCGGCTTTGGGGGCCGGCGGCAAGAATTTCCTCAGCCGGGGGCTAAGCGGCTGTTCCGGGAGCTGCCCCTTCATCGCGGGGAGCACCACCGTCGCTGCTAAACGGGTTTCTATTTTTCTTCGGCCCCGGACCATGTGTGGACGGCCTCCAACGCCAATAATTACGATCGATCGGCGCCGCACCTCCCGCGGCTGCGTCCACTCCGCCACATCCCATTGAGGCGGACCAAGCCGGCCGGACTCTACGATCTTCCAGACACAGCGATCCCAAACTTGCACGCGTCGCGGAATATCGCGCCGGCGCGGGACTTGGGTGCGGTCGTGAAAAAAGATGCCGGCCGCATCTACAGAACGATGCGTTGGAACCTTGTGCCCTCCTGGGCCAAGGACGAGAAGATCGGCAACCAGCTCATCGATGCGCAGCTCGGGACGGTGGCGGAGAAGCCAGCCTTTCGCCCGGCCTGGAAATCGCGGCGCTGCATCGTGCCTGCGCCGGGGTATTTCGAATGGTAGACTATGCTTGGCAGGCTTGCCTCGAAGCCATTCAAGCAGCCCTTCCACATCACCCCCAAAGACGGCCCCCCCCATGAGCCTCGCCGGCCTTTGGGAGCATTGGAAGGACGATCTGCAATCCCGCACCATCGTCACCACTAACGCTTGCGAGGGAACGCAGGAATTACACAACCGGATGCCGCCCGTTCTCGATCGCGATGCAATCGGGCCATGGCTCGCGGGCGAACCGCCAGCGCTTTCGCGCAGCGTAAACGAGGAGCTGCCGTACTTTCCCGTGGCGCCGCAAATGGACAAGCCTGCGTATAATCGGCCGGACTGCATCGAGCCCCTTGCGAACTGAACGGAGTTGCGAGTTCTTAATTGACTGGCTGGAAGGGCTGGTTCATTCCACGTCGGTCCAACCGGCGGCGGCGGGAAGGGCTATCGACAAGCAATGGAGTTCGGCATGAGCGATGGACATTCGGATTATTCCCGCCTCGACGCTCTGGAGATGCTCGTCGCGCACCAGGACAAGACGATTGCCGAACTGAACGGCGCGATTACCGCCCAGTGGCGCAAGATTGACGCGCTGGAGCGGCAGGTTGCCAAGTTGGTTGTGGAGATACAGAGTGTTGGAACCCAGCGCGATACCCCGGAGCCGCCACCCCCGCATTATTGAGGAATAGATTTCTCAGCCATCGATCTCACCCTCACGCAACATCCTGACGCCGCCGAACGCTTTGAAAGGGCTCGACGAGGATTAGGTGCGGAGCAATTGGTTGCTAGCATCTCGATGGATCGTTGAAAGCTTTCGACCTTGTCGCGGCCATGGCACGCTTCATCCGTGCGGTGAAGCGAGGAGGCGGCTGATCTGGTGCGCGGTATAGTCTATCGCATCATCCGGCCGGTACCGGATGGCGGGCATCAACCCATTGTTGTTCATGCAGGTTTTGCCCCGAAAGGCGGGATGCCTGGGGGTGACTGTATAGTTGGTTGCGGGGGCATGCTTTGCTTTTTATAGCGGTAATGTTTTCAATGACTTATATCGAAAGTGTGCGTAGAGCTACGTTGGCTGCGACGCATTTCTACGCACGGAAGCATTTACGCGGATCTGCACCTCCGCCCGATGAAGGGGCGAGCGCTCTCGTCCCTCCATACAAGATTTAGGAGTTCCACAATGATGCGCACAAAGGCAGCGTGCGTCTCTGGGTCCAGATGGCTGAGTGTGCTCCTGGCGATTTTCCACTTACCGTTGCCATCAGCGCGAACGACGTAATCCTCGCCCAGCTTGGCTCGTCGCCATGCCTGCCTCGCGGCTTTCCGGCTGTTATAGGTTTTGTAGATAACTTTATAGGACATCGGAGCGGCCCTCGTTGTTGACGATGGCCCATTTGCTCAACCGATTAATTCACGCAAAATAGATAAACACTCAGTCCCCGCTATCCACAATCGCCTCGTTACCCACAAAAGCACAAGCCAGCAAAAGGCTGTGCAACTCGCATTTGCATTAACTTGATCGGTGCAATTTTACGCTATAGACGACAAGTTAGGAAATCAGAAGGATGCCCGCGATGGCAGACGGGGTAATGAAACAGAGCACTACTTGGGAGCTGAGCACTGAAGGAATTGAGGTTGCGACCGCGGAAACCGCCGCCCAATTCGTCGACGCACTCCGGCCATCTAACCCGGATTGGTGGGATGGTGCATGCTGCCCGTGGATATTTCGCGGGCACGCTCGCGAAGAATGGCGCCTACTGCCTTCAGCTTGGCGGCCCGACAACAGCATAATGCAGAACTGCGTTATGGAAGCCACTCGCCGATTTGACGAAGCAAAACCGATCCAACTTCTCAATTGGTTTTATCCTCCCAATTGGGTGTCAAGCCCGGTAACGTTCGGTCTTGAAGATACAAGCCTTGCGAGGCAGCTAACGATAGAGGCAACGGCCGAATACCTCCCGATTTGGGACTTTACTATTACATGCGACCAACTAGGAATGCCGATCCCTCTCGTAAATCCTGGCCCCGACCCCACCCAAGACCCAGACTGGCTAGCAAATCCCGCAAGTCCCCTGCTGGCGGACGAACTGCTGCATTTCATGGATTTGCCGGCCACTTTGGCCCTTGCACAACATCATCAGCTCCCAACCCGTCTCCTAGATTGGACCAGAAATCCTTTGGCGGCGGCATTTTTTGCCGTTGAGCCCCTACGAAAACTTGCGCCCAGCGGCAACTTGGTTGTCTGGGCACTACATAAACGTCGAGCAAAAGATGTTGCCACTGAGGGCGTCTTATTCCCCAACTCGCCGGGCAATGCTCCTCGAATTGATCCCCATATCCACGTCGTCCGAACTTTGACACGTGACAACCCATTTCTGGCCGCGCAAGCAGGTGTGTTCACGACCATAACTGGGTCGGGGATTTACTTCATGAAATCAGGAGGCAGGCGCCCCTGCCTAGAGCAATTCGTCGCAGAGGCCAACCCCTCAGCGCCGGTGCTGCGCAAACTTCAGTTGTCGTCTGCGCACTTGGCGGACCTCAAGGAAATCCTCCATCGAGAAAATGTCTCGCTTTCGGTTTTGATGCCCACTGCCGACAACGTCGCAGAAGACGTTCGGAGGAAATGGTTGGAACACGGGACAACAGCCTGATTGGCACTGGTCCCAGCGCACCATGACGCCTTGTTCTAGCCTCTTGCCGCAGCACAGTGGTTGCGGGCTTCAAAAAAGTGACAAAGGACAACAAAAAAGCCCTTGATAATTCAAGGGCTTATTGGAACTAAGTAGGTAAATGGTTGCGGGGGCAGGATTTGAACCTGCGGCCTTCAGGTTATGAGCCTGACGAGCTACCGGGCTGCTCCACCCCGCGTCACACCCCTGACATATGCCGATCCGGCGAGGATCGCAACTGCCAATTGCCCAAAAATTTGGAAATGTTTTCCCAAGGATGAAAATGTGGGAAAATCCTGCGGTTTTCAAAGGCTCACACGGCTCCGGCCGTGCATTTGTCTCTGATTCGTTCACCCTTTGGTGACCCATTAATGGGACAGTGGAAGCGAAAACCGCATTCCTGGACCATTGTGTCATGATCGAGCGCGCCTCACCGCCAATGGAATCTCCGGTCCCGCTCAACGTGGCCGCCGGACAGCGAATCGTCATGCCCGGATTGGACCCGGTCCTGGGCTGGATCGGGACCGAGAATTCCCGTGCCGCCCACGCTCTCGTCTTTCCGCAGTGGCTGCTTGAGCCGCGCCCAACCGAAAACGTCGCTTATGCCTGCAATCTGCCGGCTCCGGCGGTGCACCCTCATCCGGAGCAGAACTGGCAGGCGCTGTCCCACACGGCGGTTTCCGCCGCCGAGGCGCAGTTCCTGGCGGCTTCGCTCCCCGGGGGACAGGCTGCCATCGTCACCGCCGGCGGCAAACGCGCCGCCCTCGTCTTCCGCTGGACCCGCGTAGCCGCCGATGCCGCCACAGGTACTGTCTGGCGCTGCTTTACGAAACTTTGCACGCCCGCCACGGTGAGCCCCTGGACAGGCACCGGCTACGACTACATCTTCGAGCCTGCGGGCGGCTTCCTCGTCAACGCGCAGGCAAGCCACAGAATCGCGGTGGGCGGCAGCACATTCAGGCTCACCCACCCGGAAGGCAGGCTCACCTGCTTCCCCGCGCAATCCGGCCGGGTGAAGATCACCCGGATTTCGGCCGACGGCTGGGTCAAACGCGAGCTTCAAGGCCTCTGGCTCTGCCCAGACCGCAGCATCGTCGCATGCTTTTCGGACGGCTCCGAGGCACGCATCGCAACGGCGGCACCCGCCCGCGCGGCCATCCTCGCGGCTTAACGGCGCGGAGGCGGAGTCCGGTATCTCTGGCGCGGCCGGCCTCGCGCGGCGGCTCGGCATCCCAGTAATGGACGCGATCTTCCTCGTCACCCACTTCAACGAGACCTGGGGCAACCGCATGGCCCCGGCCGGGGCCATGTTCCAGGCCGCGACCCAGAGCATGCGGGCGGTGCCGACGACCGGGTTCCCGGCCGCGATTGGGCTGCTGCCCGCCGCGTTCTCGACCGCCATCGGCCGCCAGGTGCAGCGCCCGCTCGCCATCGTGGAGGTGGGCGGGATGCCGATGGGGCCGATCCTCTTGCTGCTGGTGGTGCCCGTGCTGCAAACGCTGTTCGCTGGCGGCGAGGACCAAGCCGAAAATCCAGCGGAAGAAGAAGAAGAAGAAACCGTGTAGCCTGCGCGAAAAAGCGGAGCTGACGATGCCCAAGCCCAAACTCCTGATGACGCGCGTTTTGAGCCCGGCGGCGATCGAGCGCGCTCGGCGGGATTACGATGTGGACCTGAACGAGACCGATCGCACCTTGGGCGCGGACGAGCTTGCGGCACGCGCCCAGGGCAAGGACGCGCTGCTGGTTACGCTCGGGGAGAAGTTCACGGCCGAGGTCATTGCCAAGCTGCCGGCCAGCGTCCGCATCGTCGCGACCTATTCGGTGGGCTTCGAGCACATCGACCTTGCGGCGGCGAAGGCGCGCGGCATCCGCGTCTCGAATACGCCGGATGCGGTGACGGTGGCGACGGCTGAAATCGCGATGCTCCTGATCCTGGGTGCTGCCCGGCGCGCGCAGGAGGGCGAGCGGCTGCTGCGCGAGAAGAAGTGGGGCGGCTGGCAGCCCATGCAGCTCATCGGCCGCAGGCTCCACGGCAAGCGGCTGGGCATCTACGGCATGGGCAAGATCGGCCAGGCGACGGCCAAGCGCGCCCGCGCCTTCGACATGGAAATCCACTACCACAACAGGCGGCGGCTCACGCCCGCCGAGGAGCAGGGCGCGGTCTACCACGAGACGCTCGACAGCCTGCTCGGCATCAGCGAGTTCCTCTCCATCAACGCGCCCTCGACGCCGGAGACGCGCGGCATTATCGACGCCGCCACGCTGGCGAAACTGCCGCGCGGCGCCATCGTGGTGAACACCGCGCGCGGCGACCTCGTCGACGATGGCGATCTGATCGCCGCGCTGAAATCGGGGCAGGTGGGCTATGCGGGGCTCGACGTGTTCGGAGGCGAGCCCAATATCCATCCGGACTACTATAGCCTCGAAAACGTGTTCCTCCTGCCGCATATGGGCACGTCGGCCATCGAGGCGCGCGACGAGATGGGCTTCGCCGCGCTCGACAATATCGAT
>Ga0182021_10007325_pt1 | contig 13068 bp, 10 predicted proteins | sample 612E3MmetaG_FD_120493 | JGI IMG/M metagenome (GOLD analysis project Ga0182021, IMG submission 120493) | Permafrost microbial communities from Stordalen Mire, Sweden - 612E3M metaG (Illumina Assembly) | ecosystem: Environmental > Terrestrial > Soil > Wetlands > Permafrost | place: Sweden... | reverse complement strand
GCTTTTCAAAGCCAGACCGAGATCCCTTGCAAATGAACGTATATATGTACCCTTACTGCATACCAGCCTGATTTTTACTTCGGGAATAACAAATGAAAGAAGTTCAATTTCCCTGAGAGAAACAGTCACCGGCTCAAGCTCTTTCTGAATGCCGTTCCGGGCAAACTCATAGGCTCGTTTACCGGCAATGAGCTTTGCGGAATATGCCGGTGGAAGTTGCATTTGTTCTCCAATAAAACCATCAAGGGTTTTTCTGATTAGTTCTTCGGTGATATGATCAGTCGGATACCGGTTATCTGTTTCTGTTTCAAGATCAAAAGAAGGGGTAGTCTCTCCAAGATGAATGGTTGCAATATACTCTTTATCGAGATCGCGGAACTGATCAATTTTTTTGGTAGCTCTGCCGGTACATATTATCATCAATCCGCTTGCAAGAGGATCAAGAGTTCCTGCATGTCCAACCTTGATTTTTTTAATTCCGAGAGATTTCCTGATCATTATCCTGACCTTATTGACAAGGTCAAACGATGTCCAGTACAAAGGTTTATTAAACAATAAAACCTGTCCCTCCTCAAATACTGACAGTTTTTCAGAGGACATTCAATCCTAATAAAATTGAAAAAACTCCAACCAGGATGCAGTAAAAAGCGAACCAGATAAGATTTCCTTTTTTTACGAGATCTATCATCCACTTGCATGCAAAATAACCTGATATAAAGGCTGTTATGAATCCTATTAAAATAACAACTAAGGATGTCCCTTCGGTAGAAAATCCCCCGGATTTAAGTTCAACAAGATTTGCACCGATAACCGGTACCAAAACCATCAGAAAGGAAAACTTCGCTATTTCGGATTTTTTGTTTCCGAGCATCATTCCGGTAGCTATTGTAGCACCTGACCTTGATACAGCAGGAAGAATTGCAAATGCCTGAGCAAGTCCAATTATAAATGAATCGAGGTACCCTATAGGTTTCTCTTTTGGCTTTATCAAAAGAGCCATAAATAAGAAAAGAGCACTTATAAAAAACTGTATTCCAAGTGAAACCATATTGCCTGTAAAATATTTTTCTGCTATATCTTTCATGAAAATCCCGGCAATACCTACAGGGATCATTGATATTATTATTTTCAGGATGTATTTGGTTTCATCATTAAATTTGAATTTGAAGAATCCCTTAAATAATGCCGCAATTTCCGCCCAGAGAACTGCCACAGTACTAAGAACAGTTGCACCGTGCACCGCAACTGAAAAGTAAAAATTTGCCTCAGGATTTATTCCAAAGAGATACTTGCCAAGTTCAAGATGCCCGGAACTGCTGACGGGTAAAAATTCTGTGAGTCCCTGGATCAGACCAAGAACTAATGCTTCAAACCAATTCATATGATTAAGTATATAGTTATTAATGACTCAATTAGAGGACCGGAGTCCGAAATTCGAAGTCCGAAGAAATTTGATAATTCTGACTTCCGACTTAGGGTTTCCGGCTTCGGCTTCGGACTTCGGACTTCCGACTTCCGGCTTTTTCCTTTACTCCCTGGGCTTTTTCATTATTGCCCATATCTCGAATACAAATCCTGCCAATACAACAATCGGGGCAAGAGTTATTCTCCTGAAACTAAAAATGTCGTTACTGAATTTATCGGGACTTACCGATTTACCTCCCAGCATCAGCAGAAATCCAATTACTATGATCGCGAATCCTATTGCGAGTAGTTTATAGTTCTCGCGCCCCAGTGCAAAATTCAATTTACCTTTATCCTCGTTTTTTGTTCCCATAGTATAATCAATAATATAGTTTATCTTCAGAAATACTTAAGTACCTGTTCACTGAAAAGAAAGTAGATATAAAATTTATTAAAATCCCGGTTATGATAATAGATGCTCCAAGAATAAGCAAAAGCTTTGTACTATCAAATGAAAACATCATAAAGAACTCCTTTTCAACCAGATAAAGGAGCCCCAGTAACAGACTCATTGCAACCAGTGCCGCCACAAGTCCGTGAAAAATACTTTGAACAAGGAATGGTTTTCTTATGAATGCCCTTGTTGCACCAACGAGTTGCATTGTTCTGATAAGAAACCTGCGCGAATAAATTGACAGCCTTATTGTATTGTTTATAATTGTCAGGGCGATAAGGAAAAGAAATGAGCTGATTATAAGCAGAAAGAAGCTGATTTTTCTCACATTTTCGTTAATAAGAAAGAGCAGGGACTCCTGATAATACACCTCTTTCACAAAAGGATATTCATGAACATATTTTTCGATTTTCGCCACACTATCCGGACTTGTATAACCGGCATACAGATAGACGTCAATTGATGGGGGTAGCGGATTATCTCCGAGAAAACTGATAAAATCTTCTCCAAGATCTTCTTTCATCTTTGTTGCAGCCTCATCTTTTGATACATATTTCGTAGCTTTTACATATATTTTTGCATCCAGATCTTTTTGCAACATCCTGATATCGGCTTCCTTAGCATCATCATTCAGCATTATTGAAAAGGACAGGCTCTCGCGCAGATAATCCGACAATTCCCTGGCATTTATAAGAACCACCCCTAAAACACCAAGCAGAAAAAGGACAAGTGAAACACTTATTACCAGAGTGAGATAAGAACTTCTTAGTCTCGTTTTGGAATAACCATTCTCTTTATTCTTCAATTCTTCGTTATTTTATTTCCGAATCATATTAACTCACTTCCATTTCTAACATCCGGGGTCCTCCGTGGCTGAAATAACCGGTTGATTAACTTTTATCTTTATACTTTTATCTTTTGTCTTTGATCTTAATCCACAACAGTAATCCATCCGAAAGGATCCGGTTCATCGCCATTCTGAATTGAAACAAGTTTATTATAGAGTTTCATAGTTTCAGCACCAGGTTTTCCATCTTTACAATATTCGTAAATTATATTTTTTTCAGGATCAAATATCTTGGCAATAGGACTGATTACGGCTGCAGTACCGCATGCACCTGCCTCAGCGAAGGAAGACAGCTCTTCAACCGGAACTTGTCTCCGTTCAGTCTCCATCCCCAGACTGTTGGCTATCTCGATCAAACTCATATTTGTTATGGAATTCAAAATCGAGTCTGATTTTGGTGTGATATAAGTGTTATCTTTTATTCCAAAGAAATTTGCAGGACCACATTCGTCTATATATTTTTTTTCTTTTGCATCAAGAAAAATAGTATTGGAATATCCTGCGTTATGGGCCGCAGAAATAGCTCTCAGGCTAGCAGCATAATTACCTCCCACTTTGTAGGTACCCGTGCCCAGGGGAGAAGCCCTGTCAAATTCCCTGCAGATAAGCATATTAACAGGCTTGATCCCATCTTTGAAATATGGGCCGACAGGAGTGACAAACATTATAAAGGTGTATTCAGTAGCAGGTTTTACACCTACTTCAGCCCCGGATCCATATAGAAGTGGCCTTATGTACAATGTCGCACCTGACCCATAAGGAGGCACATATTTCTTATTCAATTCAATTATTTTTAATAAAGCCTCCCCGAACATATCAACAGGAAACGCAGCCATCTTAACGCCGTCTGCTGAATAAATCAACCTTTTTGCATTTTCCTCCCAGCGGAACAACCTGATCTTTCCGTCTTTTCCCATATAAGCTTTCAACCCTTCAAATGCTTCCTGCCCATAATGAAGCGCTGTTGCAGCTATATGAATATCAATATATTCCGAAGATGAAACCACAGGTTTTCCCCACTTTCCGCCTTTGTAAAAGCAGCGGATATTATAATCAGTTCTGATATAACCGAATGGTAAACATTTCCAATCGAGGTTTTCCATAATGCTACCTTTTTAAATATGGGGCAAAAGTACATTTTTAAAACATATTTCTGATATTTTTTCTTCCGGAAATGGGATTATTCATCATACACATTAAGTGAAGCAATCTGATCTTCCTTAGATACACTCCTGAGTTGCCTGGCAGTTTTGGTAATAAATTCATGATCTGCCAAAAGCTTTTCCTGAATCTTAATCCAGGCTTTGCCGTCAGAATGTTTACCGTACTCCTGTCTCTCCTTTAACAGTTTATCTGTAAGTTTGATGTAATCGCTGCGACCAAGGTAATCATACAGAGCATCGTGCAGAATGTTATCTGACAGAGATTCCTGATGATTTGAAAATGAATTATGTATTAACTCTTTGGTCGATTCAATATTAAGCTGATCGAAACCAAACCTGGGCAAAATCTCTTCCACCAGACGCGAGGAAGCTTCCATCGGTTTTTCATAATCGGATATAAAACCTGTCAGAAGGAAAACGGCGGCAAGCTTGAGGTTAATAAAATCACTATCAGGAAGATTTTCAGATTTAGAAAGCATTCCGACAAGATTGCTGATATTCTTTGAAAGCGATGAATTGTGAAAGTAAAGATTTGGTGGCGCTTCCACATAGAACAGTTTTGTAATCATTTCTTCAATATCCTGAAGCTTAATCATCTGGATTTTAATTAAGAATCTTCCGTTGGGGCCTCCATCCTTATTTCGTAAATTCTTGTTAATACCGTTCACGAAATACATCTCCAGATCTCCTTTGTACTTGACAGGCATTTTACCGCGGAATTCGCAGTCGAAAAAATCTTTAACGAATTCATAAGTTGTACCGGAGATATTTATTTTACCTGCCTCTCCCGCTGATTCCATTCTGCTTGCAGTATTGACAGTATCACCCCAGATATCATATGACAGCTTCTTCTGGCCAACCACACCGGCTACAATACTACCTGTATGGATTCCGATTCTGATATCCCAGTTTCTCATCCCTTCCAGTTCCGAAGTCTCCTTCAGATTTTTCATATATGCCTTCATTTCAAGAGCAGCAAGGATTACTTCAACCGGATTAGTCCTGTTCTTTTCCGGGATTCCTCCCGCGCACATATAAGCGTCGCCGATGGTTTTTATCTTTTCAATTCCATGCTTTTCAACAACAGAATCAAAATAGAAAAAAAACTTATCAAGTTCATCTATTAAAACTTCAGGATTCATCTCCTCGGCAATTTTTGTGAACCCCTGGATATCAGAAAATAAAACTGTTACACAATTGTACCGTATTTTGGTAGCCTTTCCTTTTGCAATTATCTCATCAGCAGTGTTTTTAGGAAGGACATTCTCGAGCAGCGCCTCTGTCTTTTCTTTTTCAATTATCAGATCTTCTGTTCTTGCGTTGATAATTTGTTCAAGACCATATTGTTTCCGGGCAAACTGCAAATTAAAAAGATCATATAATGTCCTTATTATCAATAAGAACAATAGAATATAAAATATTATTGCCAACCGGGAAAAATACCAAAAGGGAAGTACCTTAAATGTAAAATCTGTTATCTCACCAATATTGTTATCACTATCCCTGTATCTTGCTTTAAGAATGTACTGACCTGCCGGCAGGTTGGTATATTCCTTATAATTGTTTCTCGTCCAGCGGCTCCAATCAGTGTCGAATCCCTGTAAAAAATACTGATATTGAAAATTATCCGAAGGAGTCAATTCAAATGCAATATTTTTAAACCTGTATCCAAGCTTTAATTTTTGCAGGTAAAACGACTCTTTCTCTTTTACGGTTTCCGGAACTAATATTACAGAATCCCCATTTATGATAATATTTTTAAGATATGGCAATCCGTCCGAACCACAGGCATTTTGAAATGAAAAAGCATATGAAAGCCCTGAGAATAAAATGATCCGGAAGAGAATATTCAATCTTATCAAATGGGACATAAATAACTATTGTAATGTTAAATGTATTTTGACAAATTTCGTATAAGAATTTAAGAATGTATAATCAATTACTTTATTGCGGATTGCGGATTGTCGATTTCGGATTTTCAACAATCCGCAATCTCAAATCCGCAATCCGAAATTGATGTAAATGCGACATAGTAAGTTTAACTTGAAACTATATTGCTTTTTATTAATCCAAAAGTACCACATAAAAAAGTCAGGTCAAAAGGAAAGCCCAATTTTGAGTATTTTTGCACCCAAATGGTAAAATGTATGACAATTATTTTCGCAACAAATAATGAACACAAACTAAAGGAAATTAAAAGCATCCTGGGCAAAAGATTTAATCTCATGAGTCTGAGTGATATTAATATGCAGGAAGATATTCCTGAAAACGAGCCTCTTCTTGAAGGAAATGCTCTTTCCAAGGCAAGATATATTCATAGTGCTACAGGAAAAAATGTTTTTGCCGACGATACCGGCCTTGAAATTGATTTTTTAAACGGATTCCCCGGAGTTCATTCTGCAAGGTTTGCAGGAGAAAATAAAGATTCCTCGGCTAATATAGAAAAAGTTCTCTCCCTGCTTGGAAACACAACAAACAGGAAAGCCCGATTCAGAACCGTAATTGCATTGATCCTTGATAATAAGGAATATCTTTTTGAGGGAATTGTTACCGGTACTATAATAAATGAGAAAAGAGGAACCAAAGGATTCGGGTATGACCCGGTATTTATGCCTGAGGGGAAAAACCGCACATTCGCCGAGATGGAACTTGATGAAAAAAACAGCATTTCGCACAGAGCCAGAGCTTTTGAGAAACTTATTGAGTTTTTAAATCAGTACCGGATTTCAGACAATAAAAAGAGAGTTTAATTGTTTATTCCCTGATGAACCGAGCATGTTTCTCAAACAACGCAAACTTGCATGAACAAAATCAACATGCGAGCTCCCCCGCCATGGCGGGTCAGGCTATCCGACCATTGAAAAATAATTTTTTACGGATGAAAAGAATCCAGGTTATCCTTTTATTGGTTTTGGTGCTTTTGGATATTCATGGACAGTCGCCTGTCGGATCATGGACTGATCACCTGATATATAATTCTGCTAAAAATATTGCAGTAGGAACAAAAGAGGTATATGCATCAACCGGTTCATCAATACTTGTTTATAATAAAGAATTTGCTGAACTGAAAAAAATGTCCAGGATTAACGGGCTGACAGAGACCGGAATAAGTACTATAGCATGGTCGGAAGAATATAATACTCTGGTTATTGCTTACTCCAGCACAAATATTGACCTCGTAAAAAACCATAATATTTCCAATATTCCCGATATAAGCAAAAAATATATCCCCGGAAATAAAGAGATAAACAGGATTAGGACTAACGGAAAATATGCATACCTGGCATGCAGTTTTGGAATAGTCGTTCTAGATATTACTAAAACAGAAATTTATGATACCTGGAAACCTGGAGACGAGTCTGAAAATTCAGAAGTCTGGGACATAGCATTTGGAAATGGTGAAATATATGCCGCAACGGAAAATGGAGTATTTACTGCCAGTCTTTCCGATCCGAGCCTTTCCTATTTCGGAAGCTGGAACCGAATAAACATCCTGCCATCTCCCGGCGGGAAATATACCTCCCTGGTTTTTTCCGGTAATAAACTTTTTGCGAACCGTTCCGGTTCCCCTTCAGAAGGTGATCAGGTTTATGTTGTCTCCTCCGGAGTCAGCTCCCTGTTCTCTTACATACCCGGCGTTTCAAATGTATCGTTCGATCCGGCAACAGACGGATTCACAATTTCTTCTTCATCAACAGTAAAATACTATAATACCGGGGGCACTTTAATAAAAACCCTGCCCTCCTACTCCTTTAATGAATCAGGTGATCCGAAAATTGCCCAGGCTGTCACTGATGCGGGTGATATCTGGATAGCAGACATTAATGCTGGTCTGGTCAAAGGAGAAAATATGTCGGCTTTTTCTGCTCTGACCCTTCCAGGACCCGTGTCGAACAATGCAATAAACATAACTGCTTTTAATGGCAAGACAATCATTTGCGGTGGAGCTCTGACCGCTTCATGGAACAATCTCTGGAGTCCTCTGCAGGTTTCTGCTTTCGAAAACAATAAGTGGACCCTGTTTTCATCACCGACCATCAAGGATGCAATCAGGGCACTGGTCGATCCGGAAAACCCGAATCATTTTTTTGTATCGACCTGGGGAGGGGGATTGCTCGAATACGACAATAATAATCTTGTTAAACAATACACAGAGTCAAATTCTCCATTGCAAACAATAATTGCCGGACAGCCATATGTAAGAGTATGCGGCCTGGCAATGGATAAAAATAAAAACCTCTGGATAACTCAGACTGAAGTACCGGGGAGTATAAAAATATTAAAGCCTGACGGGAGCTGGATAGTGAATCCTGTAACAATTACCGCTCCGACAATAGGAGATATCATTATTACCAGAACCGGACAAAAATGGATCATACTGCCCAGAGGTTTCGGTCTATTCATACTGGATGACAACAAAACGCCGGAAGTTTTCAGCGACGATAAGTCTAAGAAAATGCTGGTAAGGGACCAGAAGAATAATGTCATCTCAAATATCTATTCCATTGCTGAAGATCTGGACGGCAATATATGGGTAGGTACTGACCAGGGTCCGCTGATTTATTACACTCCGGAAAAAGTATTTGAGTCAGATCTGAATGCTCAAAGGATAATAATCCCAAGGAACGACGGTACAGGTCTTGGTGATTATATGCTTGGTACAGAAGTTATAACATCGATTTCAGTCGATGGCGCAAACCGTAAATGGCTCGGAACTTCTGGCTCAGGAGCCTATCTTCTCTCACCCGACGGAACAAAACTTATCAGAAACTATAACGAACAAAACAGCCCTATCCTATCAAATACCATCAACAGCCTTGCAGTAGATAATAAAACCGGAGAAATCTGGTTTGGAACATCAAAAGGAGTCCAATCTCTGAGAGGTGATGCTATTTCCGGGGCAGAAGAATATAAAAAAGTATATGCCTTTCCTAATCCGGTAAGGGAAGATTTTAAAGGAAATGTAACCATAACCGGACTAATCCGAAATTCACAAATCAGAATTACGGACATAAGCGGAAACCTTGTTTATGAGACTGTCTCTGACGGAGGCCTGGCAACATGGGATCTCAAAACATATAATGGGAATCATGTCGCTACCGGAGTTTATCTCATTTTCTGTGCCACCGCCGACGGATCTCAGTCAGTTGTAACGAAAGTTCTGGTAATCAGATAAAGATTATTCTGTAATCAGACTCCTGATACGCTCTATCTGAAGTTTTTTATTTACCTCCCTGAGATTTCTTGCCGTTTCAGTAAAATACTGATGACCGGAAATAAATTTTACCTGAAGCTTATTCCAGTCATTTAAAGAACCAATCTTATTCTGAGCCTTCAGTTCCTCATAAAGTGTGTTGGAAACGGGAATGAAATCGCTCCTCCCAAGGTAATCAAGATCAGAATCACATATAATACATTCGAGAAGATCAGCAGGTCGGGGCGGTAATTTGGTTGCCATAATCAATGAACAGATCCGTTCAACCTGTTTTGGAGTATAATTATATTTTGGAAGCATTTCAGCAGCAAGCCTGGCTCCGAAAAACTCATGATTATCGTAAGCTATTGTATGCCCGGCGTCATGAAACAGACCGGCAGTCTTTAGAAGTAAAATTTCCTCGTCAGAACAACCCTCGCCCCAGCCAATAAGCTCCACCTCGGTCACAACGTCGACAGTATGCTTTACATTATGATAACAAAGGTAATCCGGCAATTCCTTTTCGAGCTTGTCAAGAATAATCTCTTGTATGTCAGTAAATTGGATAAGTCCAAGTTTAATTCTGAAAGATTCATCAGGAAGAATTCCTTTGCTGTTGACCGATAATTCAGGCTTCAGACCATTTACAATATACATCTGAAGATCATCTTTGTATTTAACCGGGAGCTTCCCGAAGTACTCACATGCAAAAAACTCTTTTACCAGCTCATAAGTCATTACGGAGATCACTATCATATCGTCTTCAGAAGCTGTTTCAACACGACTTGCCGTATTTACAGTGTCGCCTTTAAGATCATAACTAACCTTCTTTTTACCTGAAATTGTGGCAATAACCGGACCTGTATGGACACCAATCCTTAATTCCCAGATCCGTCTATCCTTTCCCCTACGGCTTAATTCAAGTTTTTTAAGAAAATTCCGCATCTCAGTTGCTGCCATCACTACATCTACCGGATTTGTAAGATTTTTAACAGGTATTCCCCCTGCACACATGTAGGTATCGCCTATGGTTTTAATTTTTTCGATTTTGTACCTCCCGGCAATCGCATCAAACTCAAAAAGTATCTCATCAAGCTCATCCATCACTGAGGAAGAATCCATACTTTCTATAAACCTGGAAAACCCATGAATATGTGCATAAAGTACTGTCGCCATATTGAATTTAAGCGACTTTTCTTTAATCCTTTCCGTGGAAACCTTTTCCTTATGAGCTCTGATCTCTTCAATCTCGCTTCTGAGCTGTTCATTGATTTTCTCCAGTTTCCTGATATTTTCATCAAGTTCCTGGTTCTGCCTTGCCAGCCGGGCAATCCTCTTTATAAGCTCTTTATAGTTAGTTACTGTCATATTACAGTTGATTGATCAGTAAATATAATAAATTTGGGAAGAAATGGAGGTTATAACCTCTTGAGTTTGGAGTGACTAAAGTTTGAATGAGCTAAAGTTTGTATATAAGATTGTAACTTTAGGCACTTTAGGCGCTGATTTTAATTGTATCCCATGCTTGAAAAAACGAAAGGAATAGTACTTAACAGGATAAAATACAGTGACTCAGGTATTATAGTACGATTGTACACAAGAAAATTCGGCAGGCAATCCTTTCTGATCAGAGGAATGAGAAACACAAAGGCTGGCAGGCACAATATCCTGTTTCAACCATTGTTCATACTTGATCTGGAGATGAACTATAAGCATTCCAGGGAAATGCAGGTACTCAAAGAATTTTCAGTTTCATTTGCACCATATGAAATTCACTCTGATATCAGAAAGAGCTGTGTTGCACTTTTTCTAGGTGAAGTTTTAACCTCGGTACTTAAAGAAGAGAGCCCTCATGAAGAGATGTTCGACTTCATTGAAGAATCAATAATTTATTTCGACAGTTGCAAAGAAGCCTTTGCAAATTTTCATATAGCTTTTCTTGCAGGTTTGAGCAGTTTTCTGGGATTTCAGGCTGGTGCAAGGACAGATAATAATGATACTTTTTTTGACCTTAAGAATGGGTCATTTGTCCAAATGCCTCCTGTTCATGGGAATTATGCGAATGAGACAGTTTCAAATATTCTTGCTGACTTTTATGTCGCCTCTTATGATACTGCGGGTAAAATACCTCTTACCGGGACAATGAGGAATGAGGTCCTTGAGACCCTCGTAAAATATTATTCTCTTCATCTCCCGGCATTAAGGAAATTAAAATCACTCGAAGTGCTAAAAGAGGTCTTCGGTTAAAATTTGAGTCGCCACACTAAAGTTTTTAATTATCTTTCGAAAGCAAACACGGCAAATATGGCGATTATTCCCTCTATAGTTAACTGGTTAAATGTCAAGCGCATAAATCAGATCGAACTTTTTAAAAAATATCCTTTCGAAACACAGCAGGAGACATTATATCAGCTTCTTGCAAAGGCTTCATCAACTGAATGGGGGAAAAAATACAATTACGCATCCATAACATCAATAACTGAGTATCAATCAAGGTTTACTGTTCAGACTTATGAAGATATTATTCCTTATGTTGAAAGACTCCGGAAAGGAGAGACAAACCTTCTCTGGCCCGGTGAGATAAAATGGTTTGCGAAATCCTCAGGAACCACTGCAGCAAAGAGCAAGTTCATTCCCATGAGCAGGGAGGCGCTTGAAGATTGTCATTTCAGGGCTGGCAAAGATATTCTTGCTATTTATTCAATGCTCAAACCGAAAACAGAGATTTTCTCTGGTAAAAGTCTCACACTTGGGGGCAGCCATAGAATGAATGCATTCAATAATGATTCTTTATATGGCGACCTGTCTGCAATACTTATCGAAAATGCACCATTCTGGGTTGAAATAATCAGAACACCAAAATCCAGAATTGCTCTCATGGAAGATTTTGAAGAAAAGCTTGAGCTGATAACAAAATCATGCGTAAACGAAAATGTAACGAATATTTCGGGTGTCCCTTCATGGTACCTGGTTCTAATCAAGCAAATACTGGCATATACCGGAAAATCAAACCTGCTCGATGTCTGGCCGAATCTTGAAGTCTTTTTTCATGGGGGAATAAGCTTCATCCCGTACCGTGAGCAGTATAAAAAACTTATCCCCGGTGACCAGATGAATTATATGGAGACATATAACGCTTCCGAGGGCTTCTTCGGAATTCAGGATGATCTTTTGAGAAATGACATGTTGCTGATGCTCGACTACGGGATATTTTATGAATTCATACCTGCAGATAAAATTAACGCTTCCTCCCCTCCGGTCTGCACAATAGGAGAAGTTGAAAAGGGGGTGAATTATGCAATTATTATATCCACAAATGGCGGCCTCTGGAGATATATGATGGGTGACACAATAGTTTTTACCTGCCTCGATCCATTCAGGTTCAGAATTTCAGGTCGGACAAAACACTTTATAAATGTATTTGGCGAAGAGGTTATTGTTGAAAATGCCGATAAGGCTCTTGAATCAGCATGCAACGAAACCGGAGCAGTTATTGCTGAATATACTGCCGGTCCGGTATTCATGAACATCTCATCGAAAGGATCTCATGAATGGATAATTGAATTTGAAAAAGAGCCCTCAGATCTAAATAAATTCACTGCCAGCCTAGACAATGCGCTTAAATCGGTAAATTCAGATTATGAGGCCAAACGATACAAAGATCTGAATCTGGCAATGCCTGTTGTGAGGTCTGCTCCTGCAGGTACTTTCAATAAATGGATGAAAGCCAAAAATAAACTTGGAGGACAAAATAAAGTTCCGCGTCTTTCAAACACACGTGAATACATTGAAGATCTGTATGTTATTTCTGGAATAAGAAGTGACTAGAGTTTGGAGTGCCTATAGTGCCTAAAGTGCCTAAAGTGGCTGGAGTGTCTGGAGTTACAAAACATATACCAACTTTAGCTCACTCCAAACTTTAGCTCACTTTAGGCAGTTTTTTTTATCAAACCTGGACCAATTTTTACTATTTTTATAAACTGTTAAACTCAATATTCTGACATAT
>Ga0182021_10007324_pt1 | contig 13069 bp, 8 predicted proteins | sample 612E3MmetaG_FD_120493 | JGI IMG/M metagenome (GOLD analysis project Ga0182021, IMG submission 120493) | Permafrost microbial communities from Stordalen Mire, Sweden - 612E3M metaG (Illumina Assembly) | ecosystem: Environmental > Terrestrial > Soil > Wetlands > Permafrost | place: Sweden... | reverse complement strand
CTGAACTTCTGCTGGAGTTGTCCGGGGGGAACCGCGCCGCAGTGGACGAGCTGATCCCCTTCCTGTATCGGGAACTCAAGCGGATTGCGGCGGCTCAACTGCGGCAGGAACGTCCGGGGCATACGTTGCAGGTCACCGCGCTGGTGCACGAGGCGTATCTGAAGCTGGTGGATCAACGCCAGGTGAACTTTCAGAATCGGGCACATTTCTTCGGTGTGGCGGCGCAAGCCATGCGGCGGGTTCTGCTGGACTATGCCAAGGGGCGGGCACGGGGGAAGCGCGGCGGGGATGTGCGGAAAACGTCGCTCGATGAGGCGCTGACAGTGAGCTACGACCGATCCAGCGAGCTGGTGGAGATCGACGAGGCGCTGGAGCGCCTGGCGGTGTTCGACCAGCGGCAGGCCAAGGTGGTGGAGATGCGGTTCTTCGGAGGTCTCTCGGTGGAAGAAACCGCGGAGGCGCTGGGAGTGTCCGAACCCACGGTGAAACGGGAATGGGCCATGGCCAAAGCCTGGCTGCACCGCGAGCTCTCGGCGGCATAGCGTCTATTCTCGAGGGAGCGTCATGACCCAAGCGCGCTGGCGGCAAATCAAACAGATCTTCCAGGCGGCCTTCGAGTTGCCGTTGGAAGAGCGGCCCGCCTACGTGCGGCAAGCCTGCGGTGGCGATGGGGAACTGCGCTCCGAGGTGGAATCGCTGCTGCTTTCGGTGGAGGAGGAGGAGTTTCTGTCGGGCGCGGCAGCCGCCTACGTTCCGGAGGCGCTGGCGGACGAAGCGTGGGACCGGAACATCGGACGCCGCATCGGCGCCTACCAGATTGTCCGCCGGATCGGAGAGGGCGGCATGGGCACGGTGTACCTGGCGGAACGCGCCGGGGAGTTCCATCAGCAGGCGGCCCTGAAGCTACTGCGCGCGGGGATGGATTCGCGCGGCATCGTGGCGCGATTCCGCCACGAGCGGCAGATTCTGGCCGGCCTGGATCATCCCAACATCGCTCGGCTGTTGGAGGGAGGCACCACGGAAGACGGCCAACCGTACTTCGTGATGGAGTACGTGGAAGGCGAGCCCATCGACGTTTACGCCGTCCGGCACGGGCTCGGCGTCGCCGGCCGGCTGCGTCTGTTCCAGCAGGTCTGCGCGGCGGTGCAGTACGCCCACCAGAATCTGGTGGTGCACCGCGATATCAAGCCCGGCAACATTTTGGTGACGGGGCCCAGTGGGCAAGCCGGCACGCCCAAGCTGCTCGATTTCGGCATCGCCAAACTGCTGAAGAGCGACGCCCTCCGGGAAACCATGGGGTTGACGCAGGCCGGACTGCGGCTGATGACACCGGAGTATGCCAGCCCGGAGCAGGTGAGGGGCGAGCCTATCACCACGGCGACGGACGTGTATTCGCTGGGAGCGGTGCTCTACCAGTTGCTGGCGGGACTGATGCCGCACGACTTCCCGTCGGACTCGCCGGCGGAGATAGAACGCGCGATCTGCCAGACGGATCCGCGTCCGCCCAGCCAGGTGGCGGGCGAAGCGGTTGGCCGCCAACTGCGGGGCGACCTGGACACCATCGTGCTGAAGGCGCTGCAAAAGGATGCGCAGCGGCGCTACGGCTCGGCGGAGCAACTGAGCGCCGACATACAGCGGCATCTGGACGGCATGCCCATTCAGGCGCGCCCGCAGACGCTGGTCTACCGGGCGGGCCGGTTCGTGCGGCGGAACCGGGTGCCGGTGGCGGCGGCCGCGCTGGTGATGGTTTCGCTGACAGCCGGGATGGCGGTGGCGGCATGGCAGGCGCGCATCGCGCAGGCGCAGAGGCTGCGCGCCGAGAAACGCTTCAACGACGTTCGCCAGTTGGCGCACGCCTTCCTCTTCGACTTTCACGATGCCATACAGAACCTGCCCGGCGCCACTCCGGCGCGCCGCCTGGTGGTGGACAAGGCGCTGGAGTATCTAAACAGCCTGGCGCAGGAGGCCGGTGGCGACCAGGCGCTGGAGCGTGAGCTGGCGGAGGCTTATCTGCGCGTCGGCGACGTGGAGGGCGGCACCGGAGTACCCAACCTGGGCGACAAGCCGGGCGCGCTGGAGAGCTATCGGCGCGCCCTGGCCATCGCCCAGCGCGGGGTGCGCCGCGATCCGCGGTCCCTGGAATGGCAGCGTTACCTGGCGCGGGCGCACTTCAGGGTGGGAGACATACTGGCGCCGCGCCGCGAACTCGCCGCCGCCGTGCCGCACTATCGCGAAGCCGTGCGCATCTTCGAGAGCATTGCGCCGCGCATCGACCGGGACGTCGCCGCGCAATTCGAAATGATCAATGCTTACGAAGCCCTGGGCGACGGCTTGGGCAACCCCGGACTTTCCAACCTGGGCGACGCCCAGGGCGCCAAAGACGCCTACGAGAAGGCGCGGAGCATCGATGCGGCCATCGCGGCGGCGCATCCCGACAACCTGCGCAGCCGGCGCGGCGTGGGCCTGATGGACATGAAGATCGGCGATGTGGAAATGGGATTGGGCAAGGTGGAGGAGGGCCGGCGTAAATACCAGAGCGCGGTCCAGGTGTTCGAAGCTGCCGTGGCGCGCGACCCGCTCAATCCCGTCACGCGGCTCTTTTGGGGACTCGCCACCGGCAAGGTGGGAGCGGCATTCGAGGCTGCCGGGCAACCCGCGGCCGCTCTGGCACAGTACCGCCAGGCCAGCGACATCCAGCGCGGCTTGATGGAAGCCGATCCGCAAAACGCCATGAGCAGGAACAGCTACGCGCTCAGCCTGCAGACTCGCGCCCACCTGTTGCGCAAGACCGGTGACCGCGCGGGCGCGCTGGCTCTCTACCGCGAGGCGCTGTCCATCTTCCAGCAGCTCTTGTCCCTGGATCCGCGCAGCTCCGGGCGCCAGGAGCTGTGCGACCAGACGCTGGCGGCCATCGCCGAACTCGGCGGGAAATAACATCCGGGCGAGGGCGCATTACACACCAGTAGAAGCGGCCGAAGTTCCTCCGGGTAACTAGCGCCGGGCCAGCAGGGCGCCCAGCCAGACGGCGGCGTAGCCCAAGGCGACGGAGCCCACGATGTTGACGAGACCGATCCAGAAGCCGCCTTCGCGCACCGCCGAGTAGGTCTCCCATTCGAAACTGGAGAACGTGGTGTAACCGCCGAGGAATCCGACCACCAGCACGAGGCGCCAGTAGGGGTGGGGTTCGAGGCGCTCGGTGAGCAGCGTCATGGTCAGCCCGATCAGAAAGCAGCCGGTGACATTGACCAGCATGGTGCCGGTGGGGAAGCGCGTGCCGAAGCGGCCGGTAATGGCGGAACCCGTGAGGTACCGCGCCAGCGAACCCACGCCGCCGCCGAGAAGGATGAGGAGGTACTTCATCTGCCTACGACGATTCCAGGCACTCGGCGATTTCCTTCTCCGTGATCGCGCCGCTCTTGATGACGCGCCAATAGGGCTCGGTGATATCGATGGTGGTGGCGCCTTCGCCGGTACAGCGGCCGCCATCGAGCACCAGATCGACGCGGCCATCCATCATGCCGAAAACGTCGATGCCGCTATGGCAGGTGGGACGGCCGGAAATGTTGGCACTGGTGGAAATCAGCGGCTGGTCGAGCAGGGCGATCAGCCTGGTGGCCACTTCAGAGCGCGAATGGCGGAGCGCCAGCCGCCCGGTATTGCCGGTGACCTTGAGGGGGATCTTGGCGGCGGCCGGGACGATGATGGTCAGCGGGCCCGGCCAGAAACGGCGCGCCAGGATGTAGAACCGGGCGGTCAACTCGCTGGCCAGTTCTTCCGCCATCATGGTGTCGCGGATCAGGATGGGCAGGGCACGGCTGGGTTCGCGCCCTTTGGCCTGAAACACGCCGGTGACGGAGCGGAGGTTGAAGGGGTCGGCCACCAGAATGTAGAGGGCGTCGGTGGGGATCGCCACCACCTGACCACGGCGCACGGCGGCGGCGGCGCGTTCAAGTGCTTCGGGCTGGGGATCCTGGGGATCGATTTCGACCAGGTCGGTTGCCATCTTGAGGTATTGTCCGTTTCCGATCTTAGCGGGCTTCGATGGCCTCGGCAACGTCGATCGCCATTTGATAGCGGCCGAACGGGGCGCTCAGTTGCACGCCTTGCACCATCGTAGCGACCCGGGAGACCATCTCGCGCGCGATGGCCACGCCCTCTTCGCGGGCCTTCTCGGCGTTATCCACGCGGCGCATGCGCTCCATGAACATTTCGGGCACCGGCACGCGCAGCTCGTTGACCATGAATTCGGCGTTGCGAAAGCTGGTAAGCGGCCAGATGCCGCAGAGCACCGGAATCCTGACGTGCTCGATGCGCTTCAGGAAGGCCTCCAACAGGTCGAGATCGAAGACCGGCTGCGTCACCACATACTCCGCGCCGGCCTCCACCTTCCACTCGAAGCGGCGCATCTCCTCATCCATGTTGATGGCGCCCGGGTTGGCTCCCACGCCGATCAACAGGGCGGTCTGCGAGCCCATCGGGTTGCCGCCGATATCCAGGCCGTGATTCAGATTGCGCACGATGTTGACCAGGCCGATGGCGTCCACGTCGAAGACGGCGGTGGCGTCCGGATACGAGCCCATGCGCGGCGGATCGCCGGTGATGCAAATCAAATTGCGCACGCCCAGGCCGTGCGCGCCGAGCAATTCGCTCTGGATGCCGAGGATATTGCGGTCGCGGCAGCAGAAGTGGTTGACGGCCTCGATGCCGGCCAGCTCCTGGATCAACCGGCAGGTGACTTGCGCGCTCATGCGGGCGCTGGCGCGCGGCCCGTCGGGGACGTTGATGGCGTCGATGCCGTGCTCGGCGCACATTTTGGCGCCGGCGATCTCGCGGGTGGCGTCGACGCCGCGCGGCGGCAGAATCTCCACGAAGGAGACGAATTTCCCGGCCGCCAGTTTGGCGCCGACCTTGGACTTTCCGGCGATGGGGACGGGGGTCAAGGCGTGCGCTTTGACTTGCGGTTCCTCCACCGTGACCGCCAGTTTTTTCTGTAGCGGTTGCAGCGAACGGGTTTCCGAGCGGATCAGCTTGATGTGGTCCGGCGTGGTGCCGCAGCAGCCGCCGATGATCTTCACGCCGGCCCAGAGCAGGCGGCGCGCGTACTGCGCCATGTACTCGGGCGAGCACAGGTACATGTTGCGGCCTTCCACGCGCATGGGCAGCCCGGCGTTGGGCATGGCGCTCAGCGGCTTGGTGGCGTACTCCATCATGCGCTCGACGGTTTCAAGCGTGGCTTTGGGGCCCACCGAGCAATTGAGGCCGATGGCGTCCACCGGCCAGGAATTCATCTCGCGGGTGAAGGTCTCGGTATCGGTGCCGCCTGGCAGGTGGCCGAAATCGTCGATGGTCACCTGGGCGACCATCGGCACGCGGCCGCCCGAGGCGTCGTGGCCGGCCATCACCGCTTCACGCAGTTCGTCGAGGTTGCCGAAAGTCTCGAAGATCAGCAGATCGACACCGCCTTCGAGCAGGACGTCGATCTGTTCGCGGAAGGCGGCGCGCGCTTCGGCGAAGGAGGTGGGGCCGAGCGGTTCGATGCGCAGGTTGAGGGGCCCCACGGCGCCGGCGACATACGCGCCGTTGGCAGCCTCGCGGGCCAGGCGCACGCCCGCCAGGTTGATGGCCCTGAGCTTTTCGGCGAAGCCGAAGGCGGCCAAACGGTGCCCGGTAGCGCCGAAGGTGTTGGTTTCCAGGATCTCGGCGCCGGCTCGTGAATACTCCTGATGGATCTGGCGAACCGTGTCGGGCGCGGAGAGGTTGAGCTCGTCGAAGCAGCGGTTGATGAAAACGCCGCGCGAGTAAAGCATGGTACCCATGGCGCCATCGGCCACAATGACGCGGTTGGCCAACTGGTCACGGAATTCCTGGGCTCGGGTACTGGTGGATGTAGTCATGAGAAACGGTCGCAAGTGTCGTTCGAAACGCGGAAAGTGCGATATGTTTCATTTTACCGCAGGTGGGAAGGGGAAGGCGAAACCTAATGTCGGCGGTGAAGGCCGACGCCGTGTACGCGATTCCGCGGACAGACGGCAAGAAAGCAGACAGACGACGCAAGGCGATCGTCCGTCCCACTTGGAACAGACTATGCCACGTCCGCCTGAACTTCCGGCAGATCCACCGCGGGCGCCGCGAACGTGTAGAGCACGTCCGGCGCGACCCGCCGCGAACGGCGGCGCTCGCGCAGACCGAGGCGGTGCATCATGCGCCCCGCGTGATCGGGATCGTAGCGCACGCCGAAATGCGCGAAAATCGCATCGGCAAAGCGCGACGTGGTCCAGCGGCCGGTCTCGAAACCGGCGGCGCGCGGTCCCGCCCGATAGATTTCGGCCAGGGTCTTGAGTTGATCCGCGGTGAGGCGGCTGGGACGGCCCGGCGCGCGGCGTTTGCGGAGCGATTCGACGCCATTTCCGCTTAACCTGTGGTTCCAACGGGACGCCGTAGTGCGGCTGACCCCGAATTTGCGAGCCACCTGGGACTGCGAGAGCCCCGTTTGCAGATCCTGTGCGGCTAACAGGCGCCTGCTCTCCATTTCATCGCGATTCAGAAGGCCTTGTGCGGCTGTGTCCATAATCTCGCGCGGTTGTTTGAGTACCAGAGCGCTTCTAGAATACCAGAAAACATTTTGACTGTAAATTGTTTTTTGCAGAAAAGCGGCGGGCAGCGGAAGCGCGCAGCATTTTCGTCCCGCCGTACATGATAAACTATAAGTTACGCCCCAAATCGCAAAGCGCGGCAGGCTGCGCACTTGCGCCCCAATTTCCGATCAAGAAGCGATTCATGAAAAGCAGCAATCCAAACATTCGCAACATCGCCATCATCGCGCACGTAGATCATGGCAAGACCACTCTCGTGGACGCCATGCTCAACCAGAGCGGCATTTTCGGCTCGCACGAGGAGCACGTGGACCGTGTGATGGACTCCAACGACCTGGAGCGCGAGAGGGGCATCACCATCCTCGCCAAGATCACCGGCGTGCGTTACCACGGTGTGAAGATCAACATCGTCGACACGCCCGGCCACAGCGATTTCGGTGGAGAAGTGGAGCGCGCGCTCAAGATTGTGGACGGCGTTATGCTGCTGGTGGACGCCAGCGAAGGGCCCCTGCCGCAGACGCGCTACGTGCTCAGCAAGGCCCTGGAGAACAAGCTTCCCCCCATCGTCGTGATCAACAAGATCGATCGGCCGGATGCCCGCATCGCGGAGGTTCTCGACGAGATCTACGATCTCTTCATCGATCTCGACGCCACCGAAGAGCAGCTCGATTTCCCGGTGCTCTACACCATCGCCAAAACCGGCCTGGCCAAGTGCAACATGGAAGACACGGCCACCGATCTGCGGCCCCTGTTCGACGCTATCGTGAAGCATATCCCGCCGCCCGTCGGCGACCCGGACGGCGTGCTCCAGATGCTCATCGCCAACCTGGATTACAGCGATTATCTGGGCCGCCTGGGCATCGGCCGGGTGGTCAACGGCACCCTCAAGTACGGTGACAACGTGGCCATCGCCAAGCGCGACGGCACCATGCACACCACCAGGATCACCAAGCTGTATTCGTTCGAGGGGTTGAAGCGGGTGGATGAAACCATCGGCAGGCAGGGCGACATCCTGGCCATCGCCGGCGTGGAAGGCATCACCATCGGCGAGACGGTGACCAGCGCGGAAGACCCGCAACCGCTGCCGCCGATCCAGATCGACGAGCCCACCATCGCCATGGCGTTCACCATCAACACCTCGCCGTTCGCCGGGCGCGAGGGCCAGTGGGTGACGTCGCGCAACCTGCGCGAGCGGCTCGACAAGGAACTGCTGACCAACGTTTCCATCCGCGTCGAGGAGCTAGGGCACGACACCTTCAAGGTGATGGGCCGCGGCGAACTGCAACTCGCCATTCTGATCGAAATGATGCGGAGGGAGGGCTACGAACTGGCGGTGGGCAAGCCCGAGATCCTGACGCGCACCATCGACCACAAACTCTGCGAGCCGGTGGAACACCTGATCATCGATTGCCCGGAGAATTTCCTGGGCGTGGTGATCGAGAAGCTCGGCGCCCGCAAGGGGAAGATGGTCAAGATGGTCAACCATGGCTCCGGCCGAGTCCGGCTGGAATTTCATGTGCCCTCGCGCGGTCTGATCGGCCTGCGCAGCGAAATACTCACCGATACGCGTGGCACGGCGATTATGAACTCGCTATTCCACGGCTACATCGAGTGGCAGGGCGATATTTCCTCGCGCCCCACCGGCTCGCTAGTGGCGGACCGCGCCGGAAGAACCACCGGCTACGCCATCTTCAACCTCCAGGAACGCGGCGAGATTTTCGTCTCCCCCGGCACCGAAGTGTATGGCGGCCAGATCGTCGGCGAGAACGCCCGCGATGCCGATCTCGACGTCAACATCGTCAAGGAAAAGAAGCTCACCAACATGCGCGCTTCCACCTCCGACGAAGGCATACGCCTGGTGCCGCCGCGGATTCTCAACCTGGAGCAGGCCATCGAATTCATCCGCGACGACGAGTTCGTGGAAGTCACGCCCACCAGCATCCGCCTGCGCAAGAAGGTCTTAAAGGCAAATATGCGGTAGGTGCGAGTGCACGTTAACCTTATTGGGTCTGCCGCGTATAATCCTCATATGGATACTATCCGGCGGGAGTTCCGCGCGGCCATCCGGGTGTTAGCCCGGAAACCGGGCGTCACTGCATTGGCCGTCGCTTCGCTAGCCTTGGCAATCGGCTTCAGCACGGCCGCCTTCAGTGTTCTGGACGCCTTCGCACTCCGCGACCTGCCGGTTGCGGAACCCCAGCGCCTGGTGCGGATCTATGTCACCGGACGCGAGCAGCGGATCGACATACTGAGTTGGATCGAATACCAGGCGGTGACCTCGCGGAGCCACCTGCTGGCCGGCGCCGTGTCGGAAAGCCGGCGCGGTCCCAAAGTGCGTCTTGGGGACCGGGATGATTTCCCCATCACCGGCAACGTATCCGACAACTACTTCGACGTGCTGGGAGTGAAGGCCGCGATGGGGGATGTCTTCCACACAGGCTTGGGCCAGGACGGCACCGTGGTCCTGTCGAACCGCTACTGGGGCCAGGCGCTGGGCAACGACCCCAATGTCGTCGGGCGCAGCCTGCAGGTAGGCAGCGCGTTGCTGCGCGTGATCGCGGTGTTGCCCGCGGGATTCAGCGGGACCAACCGCGGACTCCTGGTGGACCTGTATGTGCCGCCCCAGACCTCGTTTGGCTCGTTGGGAATGGCGTTGCCCGGCGACGTGCGGTTCACGGATTACGAAGTTGTGGGACGGCTGCGGCCCGGCGTCCGGCCGGAGCAGGCGCGCGCCGAAGTAGACGCGATTCTGCGGCTGGTGGAGAAGGACGGCCGGGCGCCGGCGCCGGAGCGCAAGGCGGTGGTCGAGCCGCTCACCGAGAGCGGCCTGCGGGCCAAGATCGAAGCCAACGCGGCGGCGCTGGGCGTGGTCGTGCTACTGGTGTTGATCGCGGCCGCCAACCTGGCCAACCTGCGGCTGGTGGACAACGAAAGCCGGCGGCACGAAACCGGAATCCGGCTGGCGTTGGGCGCCGGCCGGGGGGATCTGGCCCGCCAGCACATGATCGAGACCCTGTTGCTGAGCGCCACGGGAACGGCCGCCGGACTGATGGTGGCGGCGTGGCTGATTCGTGGGGCTCCGGCGCTGCTCTATGGCTCGCAGCGCTACGTGGATTTCGGCATTCGCCTGGACACGCGAACCTTCCTGTTCAGCTCTCTGGCGTTGCTGCTGGTGGCGGTGATCGGCGCCCTGATCCCTCTGGCCGATGCCTGGAAACGGCGCGTAGTGCCGGCGATCCAAGCCAACCGGCAAGCGCGGGCGTCGCGCTGGCTGACGGGCCTGGTAGTGGCGCAGATGGCGCTGGTCACCGGGGTTGCGTGTTCGGCGGCGCTACTGTGGCGCAGCCTCGACAACCTGGCGGCCATCCGTCCGGCCATGGACCCGAACGGGCGGCTGCTGATCGTCGCGGGAGACTTGCGGGATCCCGCCCCTGCGATTAGCGCGGAGTCTCTGGCTCAGCAACTGGCGGCGCGGCCGGGCGTGGAGCAGGTGGCATGGGCGCGCCGCGCTCCGCTCAGCGGGTCGGGCGGCGGCGCCACCGTGAACGTGGAGATGCCTGGCCAGCCGAAGGTGTCGTTTGCCTACAACCAGGTGAGCCCGAACTATTTCGCGGTAACCGGCGGGCGGTTGCTCGGCGGGCGCGCCTTTCAGACCTCCGATGGTCCCGATGCCACGCTGGTGGCGATGGTCAACCTGGCGTTCGCGAGACGCTTCTTCGGTGGCCGCCAGCCGCTGGGAGAATGGGTCAAGGTGAACGGCAAGGACCGGCAGATTGTGGGCGTCGTGGAAGACGGCCCGGCGAACCACCTAAAGGAGCGGATCGAGCCGTACCTCTATTTCCCATTTGCTCAGAAGCCCACCAGCGACCTGACTTTCTTCCTGGCGTCGCAAAAAGACCCCGGCCTGCTGGCCGATTCCACCAGGAGCTTCCTGCGCGGAAACGAAAAGACCTACACGATTCTCGACATGGTGACCCTGCGGCAGCACATGCGCAACGCGCGCAGCGACGAGCAGGCATCCGCGGAAATTGTCGGCGGCTTGGCTGGGATAGGCCTGCTGCTGGCCGCCGCGGGACTGTTCGGCGTCACGCTATACGCGGTGGCGCGCCGTACTTCGGAGTTCGGCCTGCGGGTGGCCCTGGGCGCGACGCCCGGGCGGCTGCTCCGCCAGGTCTTGAAAGAGGCCGCCGTGCGCATCGCCATTGCCATTCCGCTAGGGTGGGCGTTGGCGTGGGCCACCCGGCACGCCATGCAGCAAATGCTGTACGGCATCGCGCCGGACGACCCGTGGACGTTCGCGCTGGCGGCCGCCGTGGTGGTGGCGGTGGGCTGCGTCGCCGTGCTTCCTCCGGCGGTTCGCGCCGCGCGCATCGACCCGATGGCGGCCTTGCGGCACGAGTGATCGCGGCCGGGATGCGGGGGTTGGCAGGCGAAAGCGCCTGCCCCACCTCGTCTTACATCTTCGCGAGGTCGGCGAAATCCACGTTGCCGCCGGAGATCACCACGCCCACCGATTGGATCTCCGGGGGCAGTTTCCGGAACAGCACCGCGGCCACCGGTACGGCGCCGCTGGGCTCCACCAGAATCTTCAGGCGCAGCAGCACGAACTTGACAGCGGCGCGAATTTCGTCTTCGCTCACCAGCACGATTCGCTCCACCAGTTGCCGCACCACGGGAAAGGTCAACTCGCCGGGTGTGGGCGTGCGGAGCCCGTCGGCGATGGTGTCGGGGTGCACGGAGACCCGCTCGCCGGCCCGCATGGAAAGAAAGGTATCGTTGGCGCCTTCCGGCTCGGCGCCGAACACGCGGATTGCGGGCTGCTGCGCTTTGGCAATCGTCGCGCAGCCGGCCAGCAGTCCGCCGCCGCCCACCGGAGTAATCAGGGCGTCGAGCGGGCCCGTCTCGTCCAGCAACTCCATTCCGGCCGTGCCCTGGCCGGCCATGATCATGGGGTGATCGAAGGGCGGCACGAGGGTGGCGCCAGTCTCCTTGAGGATGCTCTGGGCGATCGCTTCGCGGCTGTCCTTAAACCGGTTATAGGTGACGATGCGCGCTCCGTGGGCGCGTGTGGCCTCCATCTTCGACTTCGGCGCGTCCTCCGGCATCACGATGGTGGAAGCCACGCCGACGTATTTGGCGGCGATGGCGGTGGCCTGCGCATGATTTCCCGAGGAGTAGGCGACCACGCCTCGCACCAGCGATTCGCTGGAAAGCGATAGCACGAGATTGGCGGCGCCGCGGATCTTGAAGGATCCGCCGCGTTGCAGGTTCTCGCACTTGAAGAACGCGTGGGTGCCGGCTTCAGAGTCGAATCCGGCGCAAGTGAATACGGGCGTGCGGCGCGCCAAGGGACGGATCCGTACGGCGGCGGCGCGCACATCGCCGGCCTGAATGGCGAGAGGCATCCCTTTGAGTCTAGCTCGCGGGGCAACAACCAGGCAGAGGGGCGACCGTAACAAACGCTCCCTAACCCGGCGAAGCCGGTATCAAACAGGAAGACGATCCCACCGCAGAGAGACGCGGAGGCGCATAGATAAGCGCAGAGCTCATGCCACGACGGCGTCGTGGTGGAATGGAATGGGAAACCCTGGCGAGGGTCTTGCCCGCAGTGGCACGGCGGGTGGGACAGGCCATCGCCTTGTGTGGCCCGTCGTGCTTCGCAATGTCGCGACCCGACAGACGACAAAAAGCGATCGTCTGTCCCACCGGGCGCGACGCAGAATCAACGAGTTGCGGAGGGGTTTCCGGAGAGAAAACCGAGAACAAGTCCAAGGGCAGGTCGCGTGGAGAACGGAGCGCACGGAGGAAGAGGTCCGAGCGGCAGAGCCTTATGCCACAAAATCGTGCCGCTCGTAATGCTAGCCTGAAATGTGCTGGAGAAGTTACTGACGGAACGGCCCAATCCGGCCTCTGCGTTGATCGACACGCTACCCACGGAGCAGGCCCTGCGCATCATCAACGCGGAGGATCAGCGCGTGGCGGCGGCGGTGGAGCGCGAGATTCCGGCCATCGCGCGGGCAGTGGACGCGATTGTCGCGGCGCTGGAAAAGGGCGGCCGGCTGTTCTATCTTGGCGCCGGAACCAGCGGGCGCCTCGGCGTGCTGGACGCCTCCGAGATCCCGCCCACGTTCTCCGCGCCGCCCGACATGGTGCAGGGCATCATGGCCGGCGGGGAAGGCGCGCTGAGCCGCGCCACCGAGACCACCGAGGACGATCCGGCCATCGGCGCACGCGATCTCTCCGCACGCGGCTTCACGGCAAAGGACGTGCTGGTAGGAATCGCGGCGAGCGGGAGAACGCCTTACGTGATGGGAGCGGTGGCGGAAGCCAGGCGGCTGGGGGCGGTGACGGTGGGAATCTGCTGCACGCCCGATGCGGAGCTTTCGCGCGCGGTGGATTTTGCGATTGCGCCGCTGGTGGGGCCGGAGATTGTCGCCGGCAGCACTCGCATGAAGGCGGGCACGGCGCAGAAATTG
>Ga0182021_10007322_pt1 | contig 13070 bp, 13 predicted proteins | sample 612E3MmetaG_FD_120493 | JGI IMG/M metagenome (GOLD analysis project Ga0182021, IMG submission 120493) | Permafrost microbial communities from Stordalen Mire, Sweden - 612E3M metaG (Illumina Assembly) | ecosystem: Environmental > Terrestrial > Soil > Wetlands > Permafrost | place: Sweden... | reverse complement strand
CCAGGGTCGCGGCTGTCATTTGCCAGGCGTTGTCGCCGGGGCTCAGCCATGTGGGATAGGGAAGCATCAGACCTCCTTCTGCGAGGCAATAGCCCCGCTTCGAAAACCGTCGAACCAACAAAAAAAGCCCCAGCTCGCCGAAGCGTTCTGAGGCACCGTTGCCTTCCTATTCCGCCCACATCGGCGGGAGCAAAAAAAACGCCCCAGCCCGCTCGAAGCGTTCTGAGGCATCTTTGCCTATCTCCCCGCCGCCGTCGGCGAGGATGATCGAAACTAGCACGCCGTGTTCGACCTCGTCAAATGCCCTATCGAACAGTGCGCGATTTCGTGATCGCCCGGCACGCCTGATCTGAAACGTGTCTTCTAAGGCATTTGCTCGATTCGGCGGCGTCGAAACGGCCGTCGTGCGGCGCCCTCATTCGATAGATCAGGAAGTCGGGTAGGAGGGCAGCTTATGGGTCAGAACTACCTGTCCAGCGAGCTACGGCGCGAATTCGGACGGACCGAAAGTCTGGTTATCACTTAATAAGGGGGTGCCTCGGCGTGAAGTCTGTTCCGATAGTCAAAGAGGCGCCGATCAAAGAGGCGCCCAACAACGACTTATGCGAAGGAAGCTGATCCCCCTAATCGTTGTGGCCCTGATCGCGCCCGCCGCAACGCTCCAGGTCGCCTCGGCAGCGCCGCCGGCGCTCGTTCTCGTGCACTTCGACAAGAACACGAGTGCCGCGGCGCAGAAGGCGCTGATCGAGCGCGTCGGCGGTCGCAAGACCTCCACCATTCCCCGGATTGGGACTGCGGTCGTGAGCGTCCCGCTGGTGAAGGAGGACGCGGCGCTGACCACGCTCGGGCGTCTTCCCGGCGTCAGCTATTACCCAACTCCTTCAGAGTTCTGCGGGACATCGGCCGCCGCACCCTTCGTCGCGGGTCTGGCGGGTCTCGCTCGTTCTTACAACTCTTCGGCGTCGGCTTTGAGCATCGCGAACTCGATCGAGCAGACGGCGAACCCGCGCCCGCCCGTGTTCGGAGAGGGGAACTCGGTTCACGGCTTCATCAACGCCTCTGCTGCGCTACAGGCGGTTGCTTTGGCGCCTGCGGGCCCGCGCGCATCCTTTACGCCGAGCGTCACGGCGGGACTCGCGCCGCTTAGCGTGACCTTCGCCAACACCTCGACCAATGCGACTTCCTACCTCTGGACGTTCGGCGACGGATCGGCCTCGACTACAACAACTTCGCCCGTCCACACCTTCGCGTACCCCGGGACATTCAACGTCTCCCTCGTCGCAACCGGGAGCTCGGGAGATAGCACGACGGCGATTGCGACCATTACCGTCAATCCACCGCTCGTTCCCGTAGCGTCCTTCAGGGTGAGCAGGGCTTCGGGCTCGGCGCCGCTGACCGTGACGTTCACGAACAGCTCGTCGCGTGCCGCTTCCTATCTCTGGTCGTTCGGCGATAACACGCCCTTGTCGATCGAAGAGTCACCGGAGCACACCTTCACGTCTCCCGGCACTTATCTGGTCACTCTCACGGCGATCGGAGAAGGTGGCGCCGCGACGACGAGCATCACGGTGATCGTGACGGCGAAGCCCGACCTGAAAGTGAGCTTGGCCAGGACCGCGTCTCGTCATGATGGCCGTTGGCACCTCGATACGCTCGTCGTCACGCTCAGCAATCGCGGTCTGGGCGCAGACACACGGGTGAAACTGATAGTCACCCTGCCCGTAGCGTCGGGCGTCAAGAGCGTCTCGACCAGCGGTGGTAGTTGCACTCTCGCCGAGCGACGGATCATTTGCTCTTTCGGGACGGTTGCGGCCGAGAAGACCTTACGTACGCGGCTCGTGGTGAGTGTCCCCCGGGGAGCCAGGACGACAGCTTCGGCATCCGGCGGCTGCGCCGAAGTCAGTCTCGCGAACAACAGCGCAAGCGCCAAGTCCTCGTAGCTCCGAGCATCTCCCGAGGTCGTGCAGAACGCGCCGGGCGCCGTCCCGACGAGCTGGCGGTGCGCACCTTCGCCGGAGCGCTGATCGGCGTCGGGATGTCCACGATGCTGGCCGTCATCGACGACCCGGCGGCCGACTACTTCGAGCTCTTCGATGCCGGTCTGGCGCAGCTCGAGACCGGGTTCACTCTCTGACGAGAGTATTCCGGCCCGACTGGGCCCTCAGTCCTCGGGGCCGGGACGGCGGCGCAGGTGTTTGGCCAGAGAGCGGTGGCGTTTCGCGGTCAGACGGTTGAGAACCGAGCGGCGTGTGGGCTTTGTCGAAGTCCGAACGGGCTCGGGCTCGAGCACGGCGCCGATCTTCTCGAGCAGGCGCTCGGCGGCGAGCTCACGGTTACGGAGCTGGCTACGCTCGTCTTGCGAGATCGCTCGCACCACTCGGCCGAAGCGCTCGCGCAACCTCCTCTTCGACGCATCTCCGAGCGAGGAGGCGTCGATCTCGAGATAGGCCTCGACCCGCGTCTCGTTCTTCTGCGCGTGCTGGCCGCCCGGCCCGCTCGAGCGCGAGGTCCGGAACGCCATCTCGGCGCGCGCGATCTCTAGTGCCCGCGCCCTCCCGGCGTCTGTTTGCTCCGAACCCATGCGCGCATGATCGCAGCAGGACGGCGGTGATCGCGGACGCTGCCGCCGCTCGGGTGGAATCGAGCGGGGAGAGCCGGCGCCCCGGCTCTCCCCGCTGCTCGTTTACAGGCGCTTACTCGGTGTTGTTGTCGATTAGTCCCGAGGCGCCGCGCGAGAAGTCGGCGGCGATCTCGAGGTAGACGTGGCCCAGATCGCCGGCACTGGGCTGCGTGTAGAAATGGCTAATCGAGGTGGCGATCGACTGCAGAGCCGAGTAGGCGCTGATCGACGGAGTCTCGAGCGGCCCCGTGAAGCCGTTGTAGCGGCAGGTGTTGGCGCCGCCGTCCTGTGCGTCCAGGTCGTAGCCGATCGAGTAGATCACTGTCCCGGTCGCCTTCACGGTTCCGGCCGAGTTGACGCCCTGGTGGCAGGGTTGCTTGCGATACGGCGAGCTGGACGAGTAGTAGGTCGGGCCGATGTTGGCGGCGCCGTCAGAGAAGAAGACGATCACGCGATCGACTCCGGCCCGTCCGTGTGTGTCCAGCTCGGCCTGGGCTTTCTCGATCGCAAGCGCATAGGACGTGTTTCCCGCCGCCCTGATGCAGTTGATCTTCGAGACGAGTTGAGACGACGTGTTGAGCGCACCGGCCTTGGTCGCGTAGTCGTTCGAAAGCGGAACGATCACGTACGGGCTGGAGGTCGAGTTGTAGTTCGAGTCGGACGGGGTGTTGCAGGCGCCCGAGACGCTCGTTGCCGGCGGGAAGACCGCCAGCCCGACCCGCTGCCTGGCCGGCTCGAGGAAGCCGAGGAAATCCTTCAGAGCTTGTTTCTCGTTGTTCATGTCGGTACAGGCTGGATCGTTGTTTCCGTAGTGGTCCATGCACATCGAGCCCGTGCGGTCGACGACCAGCATGATGTCCAGCGGCTTGACGCCGCAGTACGAGCACGCCGTCGCCTTGGCCTTGACGGTGAGCGAGTCGATTCCGAGCACGTGTGCGAAGAACGTCGGCACGTGGGCGGTCTCCTCGGCGACGACGGCATTGGCCGGCTCGCACCCAGGCAGGCTCGTCAGGCACTTGGTCGTGATCGACTCGGTCACCTCGCCGACGTTGCTCAAATGATTCTTCCCGGCGGCGCCGGTGCCGTACTCGCGTGCGGTGGCCGTGGCCGCCGCGGCATCCGGCAGCTTCTGTGCCCCCGCCAGCGCCGCCGCGTCGGCCGAGGCCTGAAGCGAGCGGTGAGCGTAATAGGCGTATCCGACATCGATCGCAAACGCGGAAAGAGCAAGCAGCGCCACCATGGCAACCACTGCGAGCACCACTGTTTGCCCGTCCTCGCGCGACCGGTACCGGAGGTGAGTTTGCGAACGCATTTCCCTACCTCCCTTGTCGACCGGCGAAGCCCGCGAGCTCCGCCTCGCTTTCGTTTCGAGGGGGCAAACCGATTTGGCTCACGGCGCCGGTCGCCTCGGCCGGAGAGACGAGCGCCAGCTTCGCGCCGGCGCCGAGGCCGTGACGGCGCGCACTTCCGGAGGGCAGCTCGAGCACTGCGCGGGCGCCGCGCCTCGCGGCCGTTCGCCAGGGTTGCAGGTCGTGAGCGATCTGCAGAACGACGCCCTCGCGATCAAGGAAGACGGCGTCGATCGAGAAGCGCATGAAGGCCGTGTGAATCGCCGCGGCCGGGCGCAGGAGCAGTCCCTCCCCGGCCCCGAGCGAGCGCCGGCCGAGCAGCCCGCGCATGCGCTGTAGCGGGCCGGCGGCGACCAGACAGCGATCGCAAAGGATGCGCCCGCCGCCTTCGCACACGACCTCGTATGTCTTCTCAGTAGCCAATGTGGATGTGATCGTTGTGGTCTGCGAGCGGGAAGGACGGACCTCCGAGCCCGATCAGCGAGATCACCTGTCGCGGCACCATCTCGGCGGGCAGAAGCAGGATCTGCCTGATCGCCTGTTCAGTCACGCTCCCCGGCTGCTGGTGCCCGAGTATCGAAATGCCGTCGAGTGCGCCGATGTCCACCGCCCGCCCGTAGATGTGCGCCGAGATAACGCCTGGTCGCGCGTAGAGGCGGTGCCCCGTGATCAGGCAAGAGACGCGAACGTCGCCGAAAGAATCGCCCAGGAAAGCGATCATCGCCAGCACGCGCACGTCCAGGCGCCCGCTGGAGACGTCTTCGCGGCCGCCCGGATAGATGTCGATGCGCGGATCGGCGAGCAGCCGCGCCGCGAGCTGGTCGCGAACGGCCGTGAGGCCCTTGACCTGTGCTGCGAGCCCGAGTGCGCCGTAGTAGTGCTCGAGCGCGAGCACCCGCTCGGCGAAGAGCGAGTCGTTCTTGTAGGCCAGCAGCGTCTGCCGGTCGCCCACGCGCAGGTGAAGCGGTCCCAGGATCGCGGCTTCGCGTTGCAGCGCATCCAGATCGACCTGCCCCGAGCCGGTCAGGCTCTCGGCGCGGAGCACGGCGAGCAGGAAGTTCCAGTCGAGCCCGTTGGCGGCGCTCACAGACTGCAAGTCGGCGGCGAACGATTTCGACAGCCTGAGCGAGGGCGGAGTCGGATCGGGCAACGGCTCGTCGATCCAGCGCACCGTCCCCGTACTCAGGCCCGCTTCGGGCTCGATCTGTTGCGGACGCGGAGCCGCGTGGAGAGATGTGTAGGCGGGCTTGGAGCTCTCTTTCCTGCCGGCCTGCGCGAGCGGCTGAGCGCTCGGCTGCGGCGCCAGAACCGGCTGTGGTGATTCCGCGGGCTCCGGCGTCGGGCTCGGCGTGGTGACATCCGGTGGGTTACTCGGACCGGGGCTCGCGACGGGCTCGCTTGCAAGCGACTGCGCGCTCGTGCTCGTGCCCGGGCCCGGATCGGGCGCGGATACGGTCGAGGTCGAGCCGCCGCCCGCCGGGTGATCGCCGGCCGGAACCGCGGGCGGCTCCGCCGGGACGGTGCCGGGCTCGGTGCTCGTGTCAGTCGGCGCGGCCGGCGTCGTCTCGGTCGAGCTCGTCTCCGCCGGGCTCGTCTCGGTTGCGGTCGAGTCGGTCTGAGCCGGCTCGGTGGCGGGCGCCGGCTCGGTGCTGTCGGTCGTCGTCGTGACGGTATCGGTCGCGGTCACGTCTGCGGCCGGCGTACTCGAGGCGACCATCGAGGCGACCTCGTTGCCGGCGGCCGCAGTCAGAGCGGCTCCGGCGAAGAAGAGCGCAGCAAAGAGGACGGTCATCCCCAGCCGCCGGCGCGGCGGGCGCGGCGTCTCGGGCGGACGGGCAGGCCGCGGTCCGATCTGAACCAGCCGTGGCCCCTCGGGCTCGCCCAAACTCAATGGCCAGAAGACGAGTCCGTCGTCTTCGAGCCCGCTCCCCGGCTCCTGTCCGGAGGCGCCGTTTGTCTGCTCGGCGCCGGCGGTCCAGCTACCGACCTCCTGCCTGCGCGCGGGTCTCCCCCAATTCCTCATCTACGGCTCCCCCTCTTCAACATCGGCTCCGGATAGGTATCGCTCCGGCGCGGATTGCTATCTGCCCCCAGCCGCGATGGGACTTGCTCTCACTATGAGATCAGTAACTCCGGTCGCGGTTCCCCCAATGAGGGGAATCGCATCGACGATCGCTAGAAAGAGTGAATAAAGCCGGAAATCACTGCCTTGAGGGATTTGGAGTATTCACCTCTTTATCGATGCAGAACCGCAATCAAACACGGCGGCGCGGCCACGCCACGAATCACTCTGGGGGGAGGTTTTGCGGGGTGGCACATTTCATAGCACTGCCCGTGTTGGGCGAGAGAGCGGATTTGGGGGCAAGCTTCCGGCTCTCGCTCTGCCCTGATATAGACCTCCGCCTGCCGTGGGATGAAAAGGGGGTGTCAGGCGTATGACGTTCACAGATTTGTTCGATCTCATTCGTGCCAATTGGAGGCGCGAAGAGGGACAGACGATGGCCGAGTACGGCGTCGTTCTAGCTGTGATCACAGTCGCCGCATTGGTCGCGTTCACCGCGCTCTCGGGCGGAATCACGAAAGCGATCAACAAAGTCGTAGCCGTGCTTCCGGCATAGGGCTGGAGATTCATCAAACCGTAAGTGCTTGTCTTAACAAGAGATCCGCCGGGGGGGATGAGGGGGAACACGAATGACACCGTTCTCGAAGATCCGTTCGTTCGGTCGCTCAAGCCGCAAGCGCGAGGCTGGACAAACGGTCGCCGAGTATGCGGTCGTACTCAGTGTGATTACGATCAGCGTTGCGATGGTATTCGTGATCCTCTCCGGCGGTGTGTCAGTGGCCATTGAGCGGGTGGTCGACTTGATTCCGACCTAGACGCTCGAACGTGGGCGGGCCTTTCTGGTGCGGAAGGCCCGCCCCGGCTGTTTACGGGGACGAGGGGGAGAGGTGAAAACTAGAGCCAGGATCGGCGCCGAGCAGGGTCAGTCGATGGTCGAGGCGGCCGTCGTGCTGCCCGTTCTCTGCATGCTGTTGTTCGCGATCGTGCAGTTCGGCATCACCTTCAACAACTACCTGACGCTGACCGATTCGGTGCGCGCCGGCGCTCGGCGGGCGGCCGTGTCGAGAGAGGCGAGCGACCCCGTGGGCGCCGCCGTTTCACAAGTGCGCTCGGCGGCTTCCGATTTAAACCAGAGCAACCTGAACGTCACGGTGACTTCGAGTTGGACTCCAGGTACCGATGTCACGGTCACCGCGAAGTATCCGTACTCGATAAGTCTGATGGGAATAGTGATCCAATCCGGTCAACTGTCGAGCTCCACGACCGAGCGGGTCGAATGAGGAGGAGTGCCGTCTCTCCGTGAGGAGAAACGCGCCCAAGTACGCACCAACAACTGCACTGGTATTAACGCATGGAAAAGAACGACATAACGAGACGCACGAGATGACTTACCAATTACCTCTCTCGCAGTGGCGTCGCTTCTCGTTCGGGCCGAGAAAGGACGCACCAAAATGACATATCGCCTTCGTAATTTGTTGATCGCGCTCGGGCTCGCGGCCGTCGCCGCCGTGCTCGTGAGCGTCTACGTGACGCAGTACAAGCACCACGTCGAAAACGGCCAGTCGGGCGTCGTGGTCTACGTCGCGGCGCGTGATATCGCGGCCGGAACTCCGGGTAACGAAGTGATCGACGGGAAGTATTTGCGCAAGGCAACCGTCGAGCGCCTGAATGTCGTTGCCGGCGCGATCTCGGCGCCGAGCGAGATCGCCAGGAGCTACGTGACCGAGCCGATCTACAAGGACGAGCAGCTTTCGCTGCGGCGGTTCGGCCAACCGGGCGCGGAGGGCATGCGCGGTCTGATGACCGGCAGCCAGCGCGCGATGGAGCTCGACGCGAAGCCGTCGCAGGTGCTTTCCGGAACGCTCAAGACGGGCGACAAGGTGGATGTTGTTGCGACCTGGTCAAACCCCGAAGGGTCGTCTCACCACGTCGGCAAAGTGGCGCTGCGCGACCTGCTGGTGCTGAACGCGCCGGAAACCGGTGCGCTGCGCACGGGCATCGCGAGTAGCGGCAACACGTCTGTCACTGTGACGCTCAGAGTCACCGACACGCAGGCGAACAAGCTTTTCTTCCTGGTCAAGAACGGCGAGTGGTCGCTGGCACTGAGGCCGCCGACACGAGCCGGCGACAGCGCCGAGACGATCAAGGACGGCGCCACGATCGCTTCCGAGAATGTCGGCAGCGCCGCCTACAACCGCGCGATGCAGGGGACGAGCTGATGAGCGAGCTTTCACAAGAAACCACACGCATCTACGTGACCGGCTCATGCGAGGGTCTGCAGCCGCTGGTCGAGGCGCTGGCAGCCAGCGAGGAGCTGGAGCTACTCGGCGCGAGCGAGCACATCGCCGCCGCCGCGCCCGCGCTTGCCGGCGGGCATCTGCACGTCGTTCTGCATGCCACGCGCAGCGCGCTTCTGCCGGTCAACGAGCTGGCCGCGATCCGCGAGCTGACGCGGGCTCCGGTGATCCTGATCAGCTCGAGCGAGGCCTCGGCGCTACTCGACGAGGCGCTCGGTGCCGGCGTGGTGGACGTGCTCGTACTACCGCAGTTGGTCGAGAACGTGATCTTCGCCATTCGCAAGGCCTGTCACGTAAGCCGGCGTCCCGAGAGCCAGCCCGGTGTCGAGGGCAGGATCATCACCGTGTTCTCGCCCAAGGGCGGGACCGGCAAGACGGCGATCGCCACCAACCTGGGCGTCGCGCTCGCTCACGACGAGGGCAAGCGGGCGCTTCTGCTCGATCTCGACCTCCAGTTCGGAGACGCGGCGATCATGCTCGGGCTCGAGCCCGACAAGACGATCTTCGACCTGGTCGTGGCGCCGGGCGAGCTCGATTCCGACAAGCTGGCCGGCTACACGGTCAGACACTCCTCGGGGCTCGACATCCTGCCGGCGCCGCTCAGGCCCGAGGACGCCGAGCTGGTGACCGAGTCGAAGGTGGGGCGGCTGCTCGAGGTTGCCCGCTACTCCTACGAGGTGATCGTGGTCGATACCTCGCCCTTCTTCCACGGGCCGATGCTCTCGACGCTCGATCGCACCGACCAGCTGCTGCTCGTCGCCTGCCTCGATATTCCGACGCTCAAGAACGTGCGCCTGGGTTTGCAGACGCTCGAGCTGCTGTCCTTCCCGCGCGAGCGGGTGCGAGTGGTGCTGAACCGCTCGACCGAGAAGGTCGGGATCAAGCAGCGCCAGGTCGAGGACGCGCTCGAGAGCGAGGTCTGGAAGTCGATCCCAGCCGATCGAGTCGTGCCGCTCTCGGTCAATCGCGGCGTGCCGGCCGTGACGGCCGATCCCGGCTGCGACTTTTCGCGTGGGGTGCGTGGGCTCGCGAAGGCGCTCTATGCAAACGAGGAGCAGGGACGGCGCCTACTGAGCTCGGTCAGGGCCTGAGGTAGGTGCCCCGTCCAGCAATACACTCCTGCTTCTGGCCCGCTATCACGCGGCGCGCTGCGTTGTCCTCAGTCGCGCCCGTACTAACCAGTACGAACGCTCCCTGCTTCGGAGCTCGGCTGGAAACAGAGAAACACCGGCTAAGCACGATCTCGCGGCCCGAGGACGTCGTCCTCGGGCGCATCCGTATCTCCGATCGATACGAATGCGCCCTGCGTCCTAGCCTCGAACCACGAGCTCGCACTCATCCGGCGCCCCTCCGTCCCCAGACGAGCTCCCTAGCATCGCTTGGTGCTAGCGACCCAGAACCTAGGAAGCATTACTGGAAGGGGCACTAGATGGGACTGCACGACCGCATCGGCAGTCAGAACGGCCCTTCGACCGATCTCGATTCGGGCGCGAACGGGGACGCCGCCGCGCCGCGGCGCAGCGATCCCTACGCCGAGCTGAAGACGAGCATCCACAACGCCTGCATCGGTCAGCTCGGGGTCGAGCTGCTCCGCCGCGAGGGCGAGGAGGACCTCTCCGAGCGAGTGCTGAGGACGGTCACCGAGCAGCTGGCGCTCGACCGAACGCCGCTGACCCGCGACGAGCGGCGCCAACTGGTGCGCGAGATCGCCGACGACATCCTCGGCTACGGCCCGATCGAGCCGCTGCTGCAGGACGAGTCGGTGACCGAGGTGATGGTCAACGCCTTCGACCGCGTCTACATCGAGCGCGCCGGCAAGATCGAGCGCGCCGACGTCGCCTTCGCCGACGACGCCCACCTACTCAGGATCATCGACAAGATCGTCTCGCAGGTCGGCCGCAGGGTGGACGAGGCCTCACCGATGGTCGACGCCCGCCTGCCGGACGGCAGCCGCGTCAACGCGATCATCCCGCCGCTCGCGCTCAGGGGCCCGACGCTGACGATCCGCAAGTTCGCGCGCGATCCCTACACGATGAACGACCTGATCAGCTTCGGCACGTTGACGCCGAAGGCCGCCCAGTTCCTGGCCGCCTGCGTTCGCGGCAAGCTGAACATCCTCATCTCGGGCGGAACCGGTACCGGTAAGACGACCACCCTGAACGCGATGAGCGCATACATCCCGGGCGACGAGCGCATCGTCACGATCGAGGATGCCGCCGAGCTGCAGCTACAGCAGGAGCACGTGGTCTCGCTCGAATCGCGGCCGCCGAATATCGAGGGCAAGGGCGAGGTCAGGATCCGCGAGCTCGTCCGAAACACTCTGCGCATGCGCCCCGACCGGATCATCGTCGGCGAGGTGCGCGGTGCCGAGACGGTGGACATGTTGCAGGCGATGAACACCGGCCACGAGGGCTCGCTGACCACCATCCACGCCAACTCGCCCCGCGACGCGCTCGCCCGGCTGGAGACACTGGTGATGACCGCCGGCGTCGAGCTGCCGCTGCGAGCGATCCGCGAGCAGATCGCAAGCGCCTTCGACTTGCTGATCCAGATCTCCCGACTGGTGGACGGCTCGCGCCGGGTCACGCACATCACGGAGGTGCTGCGCATGGAGGCCGACTTGATCACGCTGCAGGAGATCTTCCTGGCCAAGCCGCCCGACGAGGACGCGAACGGATCTCGCCGCGGTGGCGCACTTCTGGCGCCGCTCTACTGCAACGGGCTGAAGCCGCACTTCCTCGAGAAGCTGGCCGCCAACGACGTTCTGATCGCGAACGACTTCTTCGAGCAAGAGGGAGGCATGCCAGCGGGCGTGCGCCCCGGTTTCACCCCCGCCTCCCTGGGAGGTTCGCGGAGATGACTCGGGCAAAGACCGCGCTGTTACTCGCGCTCACCGCGCTCGTTCTCGTTCCCGCGGCTAGGGCCGCTGCCTCGGTCGAGATCAGAGGCCTCGATACGAGCGGCTACCCGACCGTGCGCCTGACCGTCGTCTCGTCGAAGCCGGTCTCGGTGAAGCCGGCGCTGGCCGAGAACGGGCAGCCGGTGGTGGGGCTGGAGGCTCAGAATCTGGGCCAGGCCAAGGCCGTCGAGCTGGTGCTCGACCGCTCGCAGTCGATGGCCGGCAACTCGTTCGCCGACGCGCTTGCGGCCGCCCGCACCTTCGTGGGTCTGAAGACGCCCGGCGACCGGCTTGGCCTGATCGCCTTCGGCCAGAGTGCCGGCGAGAACGCGGCGCTGGCCGGCAGCAGCGCCGATCTCAGCGCCGAGCTCGACTCGATCGGCGTCGACTCGAGCCAGGGCACCGCCCTCTACGCGGCGGTGATCCAGGCCGCGCACGCGCTACGCAGCGACCCGCTCGCCGGACGGGTGATCGTGCTTCTCACCGACGGGCGCAACGTCTCCGGCGCGGGCTCGCTCGAGGATGCCGTCGCCGCCGCCCGTAAGGCCGACGCGGTCGTCTACGCCGTCGGTATCAAAGGGCCCCAGTTCGACCCGGGCCCGCTCGAGAAGCTGGCGAGCGAGACGGGCGGACACTACGTCCTCGCCACCTCCAGCGCCCGCCTGAGCGCGATCTACGCCGCGATCGCCTCGGAGCTCGGGCGCAGCTGGCGCCTCTCCTATCTCACCTCGGTGCGCCCGGGCGAGGTGGTCTCGCTGCAGGCCTCGCTGATCGGCGCCGGCACGGCCGGCACGCACCTGAAGATCGCCGGCAGCAGCGCGGGCGCCACGCAAACCTTCCTGCCTTCGTTCCTGTTCTCGACCACCGGCACCGTCCTGGTCGGGCTGCTGGCCGGGCTACTCGGGCTGGCCGCGCTCGCCAGCGTCGCCTCGGCCCGCAAGCACTCCTGGGTGCAGGCCCGGCTGGCGCCGCATCTCGGCCAGAACGCGCAGAAGAAGGGAGTGGGGACGCGCGAGCGCCTGAGCGCCGTCGCCGCGCTCTTCCGCATGACCGAGAGCGTGCTCGGCAGGCTCAACGTCTGGCGGAGGCTGACGCTGATGCTCGAGCGGGCGGACGTGCCGCTGCGCACGGTCGAGCTGGTCTGGACGATTGTCGGGCTCGGGCTCGGGCTCGGGCTGCTCGTCTCGCTGACCGGGGCGGGCTCGATCGCGGTGCTGATCGCGATGCTGATCGGCGCCGCTCTTCCCTACGGCTTCGTCTGGCTCAAGATGAAGCGCCGGCTCGACGCCTTCGAGACGCAGCTGCCCGATCTGCTCGTGACCATGGCCGCTTCGCTCAAGGCCGGGCACAGCTTCAAGCAGGGGCTGAAGGCCGCGATGGAGGAGGGCCAGGAGCCGGCCGCGGGCGAGTTCCGCCGCGTGCTTACTCAGACCTCGCTCGGGCGCCCGATGGACGAGGCGCTGATGGAGATGAGCGATCGCCTCGGCTCGGCCAACTTCGAGTTCGTGATCACCGCGGTGACGATCCAGCGCCAGGTCGGCGGCTCGCTGGCCCAGCTCTTCGACATGGTCGCCGACACGGTGCGCCAGCGGCAGCAGTTCGTGCGCAAGGTGCGCTCGCTGACGGCGATGGGGAAGATGTCGGCCTACGTTCTGGTCGGGCTGCCCTTCTTCCTCGCCGCCATGCTCTCGCTGATCAACCCCAGCTACATGGCGCCGCTCTACCACACGAGCACCGGGAACATGCTGGTGGTAGTCGGCGTCGTCTCGATCGGGATCGGCTCGCTGCTGCTCGGAAAGATCGTCTCCTTCAAGGGATAACGGGAGGGAAAGGCCTTGCTACT
>Ga0182021_10007321_pt1 | contig 13070 bp, 14 predicted proteins | sample 612E3MmetaG_FD_120493 | JGI IMG/M metagenome (GOLD analysis project Ga0182021, IMG submission 120493) | Permafrost microbial communities from Stordalen Mire, Sweden - 612E3M metaG (Illumina Assembly) | ecosystem: Environmental > Terrestrial > Soil > Wetlands > Permafrost | place: Sweden... | reverse complement strand
TGCGGCACCTATCCACGCGTCCGGGCGGCCATCCACAAGGCTGCAGCCGGATCGCGGGCTTAAAAGGGGGATCGCCGCCATGGGCAACATGCCGCAGATCAGCCGCCGCCAGTTCATCGTCTCCACCGCCATCTTCGGCGGCGGCATGGCGCTGGGCATCACGCAAGGCGACTCCGACGCCGCGACCGTCGCCGCCCAGCCCTGGGACACGATCGAGCCGTCGGCGGGCTCAGAATTCACGCCCTGGATTTCGATCGGCGCGGATGACATCGTCACCGTCCGGGTGGCGACGCCGGAGATCGGCAACGGCACGATGACGCAGACGCCGATGACGATCGCGGAAGAGCTCAACTGCGACTGGTCGAAAATTCGGGTCGAGTTCGCACCCACCAGCCGCGACTATCGCGAAAACGCCGTCTACACGCTGGGCGAGGGGCCGCAGGGCTATTTCAGCGGCCGGTCGACCAATCCCGAGCGCATGAAGCTGCTGCTCCAGGTCGGCGCCAGCGCGCGCGAGCGCCTTAAGGCCGCGGCGGCGGCTCAGTGGCGGGTCCCGGTCTCGGAAATCGACGCCAAGGACAGCGTGCTGACTCACCGTCCTACCGGGCGCACGCTGCGCTATGGCGACGTCGCGGCAAAGGCGGCGGCGATCACGCTGCCGGTCGAGCCGACACCCAAGCCGCAGAGCGAATGGGTGCTGCTGGGCAAGGCTTCCCCGGCCAAGCTCAACATCCCGGGCATCGTCAACGGCAGCGCGGTCTACGGCATGGATGTCCGCGTGCCGGACATGGTCTATGCGGCGCTGCGGCAATCGCCGGTCCATGGCGGCACGCTCAAAAGTTATGACGCCGACAAGATCATGAAGATGCCGGGTGTGCTGGCGGTCGTCGTGGTCGATCCGGCGGAACCGCGCGGGCTCGCGATGAAGACCGGCGCGCCGTTCGGCTATGGCGACACCCATGTCCGCAGCGCGGTCGCGGTCATCGCCGAGCATTACTGGCAGGCGCGCAAGGCGCTCGACGCCTTGGCGGTGGAATGGGACGACGGGGCAGGGGCCCGCTGGAAAACGACCGAGCAGATGGTCGACGCGGCGATGGCGGCGCTCGACCAGAAGTCCGACAAGATCGAGAAGGCGCTCGGCGACGCCGCCCAGATCGACAAGCAGGACAAGTTGGTTGAGGCGACCTACGTCACGCCATTCTCCGATCAGGCGCCGATGGAGCCGCTGAACGGCACCGCGCTGGTCACGCCCGACCGTGTGGATGTCTGGCATCCGGCGCAGCAATCCAAGCAGGCCTTCTGGGTCGCCGCCGACGAATCCGGCATGGACCCGTCGAAGGTGTTCTTCCACCAGACCTTCGTCGGCGGCGCTTTCGGGCGGCGAATTTTCGCCGACGATCTGCGCATGGTGGTCGCGGTCGCCAAGAAATTCCCCGGCCGCCCGGTCCATGTGATCTGGTCGCGCGAGGAGCAGACCCGCCAGGGCAAGTACCGGCCGCTGGTCGCGGTCAAGCTTCGGGCTGGCCTCGACAAGGGCGGGATGCCCAATACGCTGATCGCGCATCAGGCGACCAAGGGCCATTTCCCGCGCCTCGCCGACACGCCCTATGCGCTGGGTTGCATCCCCAACGTCCTGGTGGACGCGCAGGAACTGCCATTCCATGTGCAGACCGGCGCCTATCGCGGCCCGGGCTACAATTCCTACGCCTTCATGCTGGAAAGCTTCATCGATGAATGCGCCCATGCGGCCGGCGTCGATCCGCTGGAATACCGGCTCAGGCTGCTGGCCAGCTGGCCAGACCCCGGCTGGGCCAAGGTGTTGAAGGAAGTCGCGGATAAGTCAGGCTGGGGCAAGACCCTGCCCAAAGGCGCGGCGCAAGGCATCGCCATCGCCAACTGGGGCATGAACGGCAAGCCCCAGGCCGGGACCACCGTGGCGGTCGTCGCGACCGTGGAAGTCTCCAAAGCCGGTGTGCTCAAGGTGCATCAGTTGGATGCGGCGTTCGATTGCGGCCGGATCGTCAATCCTGACGCAGCGCTGAACCTCGTGCAGGGCGGCCTTATCTTCGGCCTCAACATGGCGCTGAATGAGGAGATGAACGTCAAGAACGGCCGCATGGTCGAGGGCAATTTCGACCAGTACCCGATCCTGCGCACCGCCGGCACGCCGGTCGTCAATGTCCATTTCGGCGGCCTGTCGGGCCATGACCGCTTCGCCGAACTGGGCGAGCCGCCGGCCGGCCCAGTGGGGCCGGCGATCGGCAACGCCATCTTCCGCGCCACCGGCAAGCGTATCCGCTCGACCCCGTTCCGCAAGCACGACCTCAGCTGGGCGTAAGTCCGGCCGTGTCGCGGATGGCGCTTGCGTTTGCCGCCATGCTGCTCCTGTCGCATCCGGCGCCCGCCGAAGATGCCGCGCGCGATCAGCTGCGCATTGCCGTGGTGGACGGGCAGGTGATCTTTCAGGGCGCCAATCTCGACGTTGACGCATTGGGCGGCGCGCTCGCCAGGACGGGCCGGCAGGAGGAAACGCTGTCCGTCCAGATCGGCCCGAAAGCCAAATCGGCCTATATCAGCCGAGTGCTGCGGGCCGTGCAGGCCGCGGGTTTCTCGAAATTCTCGATCGTGGGCCCGACAGGGAGCGAACCGGTGCTGACGGTCGATCCGGCGGCAAGGTTTGATTAGCGGAATAATTGCACTCTGACCCCAATTGTGAACCCGAACTTCAGTTGGTTCCAGGCCGATGGGACAGCAATCCTAGTTGCCTTTCGGATTGGCGGTGGTCTGACCGGCGCTCTCGCCGGATCGCGTCGTGGTTGCCGCCTTACCGGCGTCCCGCGCGTTCGACGTCGGCTCGGCGTCGGTGCGGCGGCTCGGGCTTCGGGTTGGATCGAAGATGCTCCGATCCACCTTCGGCATCGACGCTTCCGTAGAATGCGATGTGGAAACTATGGGAGAACTGGCCGGCGCTTGCTGGGCCATGGCCGAAGCCGTGATCAGGCTCAGCGTGATCGCGCCCGCGTACAAGCTGATCATCATCACAATCTCCGTCGATTTTTCCACGCGGCATCGCGCGCTATCCGATCAACGTCGATTGTCGCGGCTTGTTCCTCCTGTTCGCGGTGCTCGCCGCCGCGCTACCCCTTCGGCTTGATGTTGCTGCCTTCGAAATTGCAGAAGGTGTGGCACAGATGCGTGTCGATCATGAAGTCGGTGCATTCCGGATCGTACCAGCGGTCGATATGACCCCAGTGGTGCGGGTGCATCATATAGGCGCCGTGCAGGCCGCTGATGTCCTCGTATTCCTGCTCCCAGACATGCGTCCAGGGACGTGACCCGCTGGCTTCCAGTACGTGGCTGACCTGCCAGTTCACGATGGTGGGGATATAATGCCCCATCTCATAGGTCTCGAAGTCGAAGCGGTCGATCGCGGCCTGGTTGGGCGGGCGGTTGACGCTGAGGAACAGGGTGCGATAGGCGCCCTTCTGCAGATCCCGCTTCGACCCGGACTTGCCGCCCAAATAGGCGGCGCTGTCCACATGGGCGACCAGCGCCTTGTCCGCCAGCGCGGCCTCTGCCGCCTTGCCGCCGGCGGCGTCGGCCTGCCAGGCGCGATAGGCGGGTTCATCCGCGAACTGCAGGTGCCAGATATAGTCGCCGCCGTTATAGACGCCGGGCAAAGTGGGCTGCAGCATGGAATGCTTCACGCTGCCGCCGGGCTGGCCAGCGGCCTTCAGCACGGATTCCAGTTTCGCGCGGCCGTCCGCCCCGGCATCGGGGTTGGCCGTGATCAGTTTCGTCAGCTTAAACATTGGCGAGGCTTTCGATATCGGCCACGTCGCTCAGGAAGCAGCGATGGCGTTTTTCGATCATGGATTCGGCTTCTTCCCACCAGCCGACGACCGTCGGGTCGCGCCGCCCGAGGAAGCTCATCTGCCACCAGGCCTTGGCGCCCTGGACCGTCCAGATGATGAACAGCGTGTTGGACTGTTCCTTCAGCCACATCGGCGGCGAGACCCACCGGTGGACCAGCGTCATGCCGCGCGCCCGCGCCGCGGGAGCGTATTTCTCCATATAGGCGTTGAGGAAGGCCTGGGCCTGTCCCGGCTTCGGTGTGATCTGATCCAATATATAGATCGTCTCGTTGCCAGCGTTGGCGCTCATCGGGAAGCCCCTTTCGCGGTGCGCGTCTGGATGATGGACTTGCCGTCGAGCGAACGGGTCGAGCGGCCGATCTCATCCAGATACATGTAGGAGAACGCGACCTTGCCGGTCTTGGTCCGGGGCTCTGCCTCGGCGAAGTCCAGAGCGGCTTCGGCGATATGGTCGGCCGGCTCGACATAGGCCTTGGTCTCTTCGGTGATCACGCCCAGCGCCTCGACGCCCGGCGTCAAGATCGCGCCCACCGGCGCCACCACATTCACCGAGATGTTGTCGGCCATCAGCTCCGCGGCGAGGCTGACCGACAGGCGATGGATCGAGGTCTTCAGCGCGGCATAGAGGGCGGCGCCGCCATGGGTGGTGTAGTCGTCATAGGGCGGGCCTTCCGGCGTGATCGCGGTCGATGAGCCCAGATTGATGATCCAGCCCTTGCCCTGCTTGCGCATCTGCGGCAGCGCGAGCCGCGTGAGTTCGAACGGCGAGATCAGATATTGCTGGACCTGGCTCACGGTATCGTCGGTCGTGAATTCACCGATCTTGGCGTGGATCGCGCGGCCGGCATTGTTGACCAGAATGTCGAGCCGGCCGGTCTTGGCGATGGTCTCGTTGATCAGATTGGCGCGGCTGGCGGCGTTCTCGACGTCGCAGGCGATCATGATCGCCTTGCCGCCGGCCTGCTCGATCGCCGCCGCCGTCTCCGCCAAGGTGCCGGAGAGTTCGTTGACGCTGCTGGCGACGCTGCGGGCGGCGATCACCACTGTGGCCCCTGCGCTGCCCAGCCGCTCCGCGATGGCGCGGCCGATGCCGCGGCTGGCGCCGGTGACGATGGCGACCTTGCCGCTCAGACTTCCCGTATTCCCCGACATGCTCACTCCTTCTGTAACTCTTGCGTGTGTTCTTAAAGATCGGCGACGTGCAGCAGGATCTTGCCGCGGACATGCCCGTCCTTGACCCGTCGCTGGGCTTCGCCCGCCTGGTTCAACGGCAGGATTTCGATCGCCGGCGGCGCGAAGGCCCCCCGGTTGTACAGGCCGACAATCTCTCTCAATTGGTCCCCGGCGCGGGTATGGTTGCTCATCGTCGGCACAATGCGAACGTTGCGCGCCGCCGCCTCCGACGCGTCGAATTGCGGTTCGCCCTGGATCAGCGTGCCGATCGGCGCAATCAGCCCGCCCGGCTTCGTCATCGCGATGCCGTCCGGCAGGGTGCCCTGGCCGACCGTGTCCATGATCAGGTCAACGCCGCCCGGCGCCCAGGCCAGGACCGCGTCCAGCACATTCTGCGACCGGTAGTCGATCGCCAGATCGGCGCCCATGCCGCGCACATAATCCAGGTTCTTCGGGCCGCAAGTCACGGCCACGCGGGCGCCGGCCCGCTTGGCGAACTGGATGGCGAAGCTGCCCATGCCGCCGGCGCCGCCATTGATCAGCACGCTCTGGCCGGCCTTCAGCCCGCCGGTGTCGAACAGACCTTCCCAGGACGTCACCGCCGCTGTCGGGATCGAGGCAGCCGTCGCGAAGCTCAGGCCGTCGGCCAGCTTGGCAACCCGGTCGATGTCCGACCGCACATATTCGGCATAGGTGCCCCAGTCGCCGATTCCCTGGTTTGAGCTGGTGACGACCCGGTCGCCCACCTTGTAGGCGGTGACGCCTTCGCCGACGGCGGAGACCACGCCCGCGGCGTCGAACCCCACGATGAACGGAAATTTGTACTCGAAGAACTGCGCCAACCAGCCCTCGCGGCACTTCCAGTCGGCCGGATTGACGGCGGCATAGGCCACCCGGATCACGACCTCGCCGGCGCGCGGCGCCGGCGTTTCGACCTCGGCGTCGCGGAAAACCTCTGGACCGCCGAACCGGTCGATAACCATTGCGCGCATGAAGTTTCGTCCTTCTCGAAGTTCTCTGCTAATTGATTAGCCATACACTAATGTGGCCATCGCCGGGAAGTCATAGTCGCGCAGGTGGGCTTGTGGCAATACTGAAAAGAGAAGGGTAAAGCACAGGAAAGAGGGAGAGGTTTAAGCCAAATGCCTGGGCACGAGGAACTGCACGACAATCTGATCCACCGCGTCAATGTCGGGGATCTGCTGACCCGCTCGGCAGCCCGGTCGCCGCACCAGATGGCGGTCGTGGACGGCGATCGCCGCTTCACCTATCGCGTCTTCAACGACTGGGTGAACCGGACCGCGCATGGGCTGCTGGCGCTCGGCTATGGCAGGGGCGACGCGCTGGCGCTGATGTCGGGAAACAGCGCGGAATTTCTCGTGACCTACTTCGCCTGCGCCAAGCTCGGCATCGTCTGCGTTCCGATCAATCTGCTGTGGAAGCACGGCGAACTCGCCTATGTGCTGGAGCATGCGCGGGTGCGGGGCGTCGTGCTCCAGGCCTCGCTGCTTCCGCAACTGGCGACCGGACTCGATGCGGCGAAGACCGCACTCGACCTGATCGTCATCGGCCGCCCCGACGCCGCCGACCTGGCCGGGTTTCCGGCCGGCAAGGTGCTCGACTTCGCGGAGCTCGGTCAGGGCCAGCCCACCGACGAGCCGAACCGAATCGTCGGCGACCGCGACGCCATCTCCTACCTCTATACCAGCGGCACCACCTCGGCGCCGAAGGGCGTCGTCAGCAGTCATCTTGCGATCTATATCGAGGCGCTGGGCGTCGCGATCGACACGCGCCTGACCAATGGCGACCGGGTCGCGGCGATGCTGCCGTTTTTCCACACGGCGCAGCTCAACGCCTTCTGCACGCCGTCGATCGCGGTCGGGGCCACGCTCTATGTATTGCAGGGCTTCGACGCGGCGCGCCTGCTGGACCTGATCGCCCGCGAGAAGATCAGCGTGATCTTCGGTCTGCCGGTCATGTACCGCTCGCTCCTCGACCTGCAGGGGCGGGAGGCGCGTGACGTCTCGAGCCTGCGGATGGCGGTCTATGCCATGGCGCCGATGGCGCAGGATGAGCTTCGCCGGCTGATCGACATGTTCCGCTGCGATTTCTCCCTGATGTTCGGGCAGACGGAGATGAGCCCGGTGTCGGCCTTCTTCCGGCCGGAGCATCAGCTCACCCACACCGGCGCGGCAGGCACGCCCTCGATCAATGCCGAGATCGCCATCATGGACGATGCCGGAAACAAGCTGCCGCATGGCCAGTCGGGCGAGATCGTCTATCGCAGCCCCCAGGCCCTGACCGGCTACCTCCACAATCCCCAGGCGACCGCCGAGGCTTTCCGCCATGGCTGGTTCCATTCGGGCGACGTCGGCCATTTCGACCAGGACGGAATCCTGTGGTTTGAGGACCGCTTTAAGGACGTCATCAAGTCGGGCGGCGAGAATGTCGCCTCGCTTGAGGTCGAGACCGCGCTCTATGGCGCCGATCCCCGCATTCTGGAGGCGGCCGTGGTCGGGCTGCCGCATGATCGCTGGGGCGAGGCGATCACGGCATTTGTTATCACCCGGGGCGGCGAGGCAGTGGTGGAGGCCGAATTGCTGACCGAGATCAGGGGGCGCCTCAGCCCGTTCAAATGTCCGAAGGCGGTTATCCAGGTGGCCGAGTTCCCCAAGACCGCGACCGGCAAAGTCCAAAAGGTCGAACTGAGAAAACGTCACGCGACGTTCTACGCGGGGCGCCCGGACAGCTGAGTTCCCGCAAGGTCTCTGGAGACAAAAAAAGGGGAAGGCCGTGGCCTTCCCCTTTTAGTTACTTGGCAGACTGTGTTAGGCGACCTTGCGGGGACGGCCGCGGCGCGCCGCCGGCTTCACCGGGGCAGCCGGCTTCGCCGGCGACTTGCCGAGGCCGATCTTCTTGGCGAGCTGCGAGCGGGTTGCCGCATAGTTCGGGGCGACCATCGGATAGTCGCGCTGCAGGCCCCACTTGGTGCGGTAATCTGCCGGAGTCATGCCGTAGGTGCTCATCAGATGCCGCTTCAGCATCTTCAACTTCTTGCCGTCTTCGAGGCAGACGATGTAGTCGGCGGTCACCGACTTCTTGATTGGCACCGCCGGGGTCAGCTCCTTCACTTCGGGCTCGACATTGGTCGTGCTCAGCTGCGTCAGGGCGCGGGACACCGATCCGATGATGTCGGTCAACTCAGTCGGCGTCAAAGTGGTGTTGCCGGCATAGGCGCTAACAATTCGAGCCGTCAGGTCAAGCAGTGTAGCCGAATCGATGTTGTGCACTGTGTTTTCACTCATTATTTCATCCATATGGGTAAGTGGCGGCGTCGGACAGCGATTCGAGACCAGTTGGGGCTACGACACGCTCTCTAAATAACCGGAGCGGTATATTGTCCGTCGATTTAATGCTGTCAAGCGTCGAAATATCGAAAATGCCAATCGGCGTGAAAAAAATACTGACTTCTCCGTCTCAGCCCGCGAGGCGCCGTCGTGGTCTTTAATCCCGGCCAGTTTTCCCCGCGATTCACTATGGCCATGGTTGGCGCGCCCATTGTTGCTCCTTGGTAAAGTTGTCATGTTTGCTCCGACCACTAGCGAACGAAGGCCGCGCGGAGCCCGAAGGCGTTGCCAAGACCATACAACAGAATCAATATGTTAAGGCTGTTTGTATTGGAGACGATTCGTACTCCGTGATTTGAAGCCGGCCCCGCCGGGAGATTCGCGGAGGTTGCGATCGTCCTTGTCTGGTCGATTCGCGCGGCGCGGCAACAGGTCTCGGGCAAGCGTCCAACGGCCGTAAGATGGAGACGCTGCGGCAGCTTAGGCGAAAGAATTCCGGTGAATAGGTGTTCCCTCTTGACCATGATCCGCTCTAAGGTTGGATGGAAATCGACATTTGCAAATGGAGCAATTCAATGGGGAAGACTCGCGGATCGACTGCTATTCTTGGCTTTGTTCTCGCCGTCGCATCGGTAGCTTGGACCGCTCGCGCCCTGGCCGCCGACGCCACGATACAGACAGTGTTCGCCAGCTATGGCTACGCGGGGGATCGCAAGGACGCCAAGGACGATATCGTCAAACTCTGCGACGGCAAGACATCGTGCCAAGTCCTGGTCAAGAACGAGAGCTTTCCCACCAAGCAGCCTTTGGATCCTTCTCCCGGGAATGACAAAGGCCTTATGGTGAAATGGTCGTGCGGCGACACGAGCTATCAAACTCAATTCGCCGAGGGAAGGAAGGCGACGATCGACTGCTCCGGAAACGCGCCCAATGCACCCGTGAAAAAATAGTCCCGGGACTTGGAAGGGCGCTCTACTCTTGCTGGGGCGCCGCCCGGCGAGCGGACCTCAGCGTTTCGACCGCCACTTTGGCGGTCACCGGCTGGCCATCACGGATGATCGAAAGCGACATGATATCTCCCACATGGGCGACATCGATCCGTCGGCGCATGTCGGCGACGCTGTGCACGGGGTTGTTGTTGGCGGCGACGATCAGGTCTCCCGGCTGAACGCCGGCCATCGCGGCTGACGAGCCGGCCGTTACCTGAACGATCAGGGCCCCGTCGCTGGTCTCCAGATTGAGGCTCTGGGCGACGTCGGGCGTCAGGTCCTGCATACGGATGCCGATTTGGCCCCGGCTGACATCGCCGTTCTTGACCAGATCGTCCATGATTTCCTTGGCGATATTGGCCGGAACGGCAAAGCCGATGCCGATATTGCCGCCGCTCGGCCCCAGGATCGCCGTGTTGATCCCGATCAACTGCCCGCGCAAATCGACCAGTGCGCCGCCCGAATTGCCGGGATTGATCGGCGCGTCGGTCTGGATGAAATCCTCATAGCCTTCGATGCCGAGGCCGGTCCGCCCGAGCGCGCTGATGATGCCGGAGGTCACGGTCTGGCCCAGGCCGAACGGATTGCCGATCGCCAGCGCATAGTCGCCGACACGCAGCTTGTCGCTGTCGCCGAACGGTACCTCGGTCAGGTGGTCGGCGTCGATCTTGAGTACCGCGATGTCGGTTTCCGGATCACGGCCAATCAGTTTGGCGCGGAAATGGCGCTTGTCCTTGAGCGTGACTTCGATGACTTCGTCTTGGCCGACGGCCACGACATGGTTGTTGGTCATGACATAGCCGTGCGCGGCGTCGACGATGACGCCGGAGCCCGCCGCCTGAACTTTCCGCCTTAATGGCTGGTCGGGCACCCGGAGGAATTGGCGAAAGAACGGATCGGAGAATAGCGGATTCTGCACCTCCACGCTGCCACTGACCGCGATGTTCACAACACCTGGGACGACCTTTTCGACTACCGGCGCCAGCGTCGGTACGTCGCTGAATATCGGAATGGTGGCGAAAGCGGGGATTGCGGCGCCAAAGGCCAGGCAGGCGACGGACGCCCAAAGCGCCGGCGCAAGGCGTCGTACGGATACCCGACTGGTTTTCATCGCTTATCAACTCCTGGACGATGTTGAGCTCTTCGATTCCCGGACAAGGAATTGGCGGGGAGGCCGTTCCCTCGGAATTCCGGTTCTGGCCGTCGCCGCGGCTTCGTAATGATTTTGCGGCATCATCACAACGGCGGCAATTCTCCGGCATTCGATGTGTGGTCGCGCGCGCCGACCGCAAGCCTCCCGCGTGCACAGGATTGGATTTTCAGGGCCAGAAATCCTCGGCGGCGATCGCAAAACTCTCGTTGGGTATCTTCGCGTTGATGGCGGTCGTGATGCCGACCAGATTGCCCTTGGCGTCGAACAGGCCGCCCCCCGACGACCCGAACCAGGTGGGCGCGGAGTTCTGCACGAACCGCACGCCCTCCAGGTCCCGCAGGCCGGAAATCATGCCCTCGTCGAAGCTGCGCTCCAACCCAGCCTTTGCGCCGATGCTGTAGACCCGTTCTCCCACCTTGAGATCGTCGAACGGGCTGACCCCGGGCACCGGGTGGACTGGCATGTCGGCGCGCAGGAAGCAGCGGTCGCCACCCGGGTCGGCATAGATCAGCCGGGCGCGGCCGAAATTGCCGTCCTGCACGATCTTGATCTGCGGTCGCCCGGCAAGGACGTGGCAATTCGTCAGCAGGATGGAATCGCTGATGGCCACGGCGCTGCCCTGCGAGCGGGGGAGGTTCGTTGCCACATCGATCGTCTCCGTGTTCGCGACCACTACATAGATCGAAGGCGCGATCAGCTTATAGAGCCGCTCGGGAGTCAGCGTTGGCCCGCCATGCGCCCGTGGCATCGCCGGACGTTGCAAACGCCATTTTTCCAGGCTGTAATACGAAAATTCCGCCGACGGCCGGGGCGCCGCAACCTGCGCCGAGAGGTTGGCTGCGGGCATCGTCCGCAGCGGCCCGCCACCGGGTTCGTCACGGACCGGCAGGCCCGCGGATAACAACTGGTTGCGCTCGCACACGAACCGGTCTCCGATGAGTGGTTTGCTGGCGCAGGCTTGGGCTATCTCGTCCCGCTGCGCCGGGTTGGCGACCGAAAGATCGGGCTTACGGGCAGTCCGCAGCAGCCCGGTGATCTGGTTCGACCGGCACATCCCCTGCGCCATCGCCCCGCGTTCCGAATTGCACAGGCCCTCGATCGCTGCCCGCTCACCGGGCGAGCAACCGCTCAACTCGTCGGCCGTCGCCTTGCCGGCCCAGCCGGTCAGGCCAAGTTGAATGGAAAGTAGTAAGGATGAGGCCTTCACCCATGGTGGCAGACGAGGCCTACGCAGGTTTGCTGATCCAGCCATAGATGGTGTCCACTATCGCTTGCGGAGACATTCCGCGAGCGTTCTGCAAGGCGGCCGGGTTCCCGGTGTTGATCATCCTGCCCCGCGAATCGAGGATGATGATGGTTGGAACAGCCGTGATTTTCACCCCGTATTGCGCCGCGATATCGAGGTTTTTCCGCATCCGGCCGACATCCACTGGCACCATCTCGAATGTCCGCTCGACCCAGGGCTTGACCTCGCCCATGGCCAAAACGCCGGCCGTCACCCGGCAATCGGGGCACCAATTGCCGCCGAACTCGAGCAATACGAATTTGTGGCCGGCGGCCGCGCTTGCGATCGCGGCCGCGACCTGCGCTTGAGCGTCGGCGGACTCGTCATAGGGCGATGCCGGAACAGTCCTCAATTCCTCGTGCAGTTGCGGCGCGGCATCGCTTGCGGCGACACCCGGTTCGAGGCCAAAAAGAAGGCACGACATCAGGCCTGTGATGCCTGCGATCACCCGTTTCATCGCTGGTGTCTCCGGGACTTTGTCTGCGGCGGATCGACGAGGATGGAATGGCCACCCGCTTTCGAAATTATATCAAATCTGCACCGTCGGCAAAAAGCGTCGATGCGCCCCGCGGCCATCTCTTCAATCTTCATGCGAGCAAGCGTTGTAGTTCGACTTTCAACTCGTCAGGCTTGAAGGGCTTTTCCAGGATATTGCCATGCAGGATTCCGGCCTCTCCCTTGATCCGATCGACGCCAAGGCCTCCGGTCGTGTAGAGAATCTTCAACTTGGGGCGATGCTGTTTCACCATGTCCGCCAGCACGATCCCACCGACTCCGGGCAGCGCGATATCGGTGAAAACCAGTTCGAGGGTCGGTGTCTCCGCGACCACCCGCATCGCCTCCAGGCCATTCTCGGCGGCGACCACCGGATAGCCGAACGATTCGATCAAATCGACGACGAACCTGCGCGTCAGCTCGTCGTCCTCGACGACCAGAATGCGCGGCGCGGAGACGTCAGGACTCATGGATGCTCGACAAGTGGCTATGATTATAGAAAGGTTCTATCGAAACGATGTAGATGGAGTTCCCGATTCATACCTTCAGTCACCGGGAGTATGGATCCATCGCAATTCGCCTAATACACAGATTATTTTCTAATGCCCTGTTGGTTTTAGCAAATCCGAATCATCATTCAAGTGGGAATATGCGTGACAAGCCAGTGTGCAGGCGAATGGGAGATGATTTTACTAAGAGTCTGTCCGAGATCATATTGTTTTCCGACAGAGTTTTCGGAGCATCAGCGGAACT
>Ga0182021_10007320_pt1 | contig 13071 bp, 12 predicted proteins | sample 612E3MmetaG_FD_120493 | JGI IMG/M metagenome (GOLD analysis project Ga0182021, IMG submission 120493) | Permafrost microbial communities from Stordalen Mire, Sweden - 612E3M metaG (Illumina Assembly) | ecosystem: Environmental > Terrestrial > Soil > Wetlands > Permafrost | place: Sweden... | reverse complement strand
TTGATCTGCCGGCTTATCTGGGCAGCCACGGGTTTCTGTCAGGCTTCTTCAAAGCTATTCCCGGTTTTTCCGCAACGGGCCATACTTTGCTTGCCAATGAAATCGCCTTGCAGATCATTGCCGCAACAGTCAGCCTGCTCGGACTGGGACTGGCCTGGTCGCGTTACACCGGGCAGCGTCGGGCGGAATCGCTGAGACGGGAAGAAGCCGGCCTCACATATGCCGGGTTCCTGTTGAACGGCTGGTACCTGGACGGTCTCTACCGTGTGCTCTTTATCCGCCCTTTTGTTTGGATCAGTCGCTTCTTATGGAAGGGGGTCGACGGAGTTGCAATTGACGGATCTCTGGACGTTCTGGCGCGCTTCACGATGCGGGTGGGCGAACTGCCGGCAGGGTGGAGCACCGGCAGGGTGGCGACGTCGCTGGTCGCCCTGGCGGGCGGGGCAGCAGCTGTGTTGGGGTATGTAGTGTGGCAGTTGGTGTGAACCTAACAAAGGCTGTTACTCACGCAACGACGCAACGAACGCTACGAAATCCAAACACACAAAATACATGTTAAACGAAACCATTCAGATAATGGTTTTGTTTGGATAATAGCTTGGTTTTACGTTGCGGCGTTGCGTTCGTTGCGTGAAACTTCTTTTAATCCAATTGCTAATGTACGCATTTCAGCTTTGCCTGTCCGGCATCTTCCTTGCGTGTCGGCAGTATACGGTTTTCCTCATCTACAAAAACCAGCTTCGGCTCATATTTAATCGCCTCGGCATTTTCCATATTCACGAAACTGGCGATGATCACGAGATCCCTGGGTGCCACCAATCGGGCCGCAGCACCGTTCAGACAGATCACTCCCGAACCGCGCTCCCCTTCAATGGCGTAGGTTTCAAGACGGCCGCCGTTGGTAACATTCCAAACTGCGACTTTTTCGTAGGAAACGATATCGGCCGCATCCATCAGGTCGCGATCGATGGTGACGCTTCCCTCGTAGTGAAGGTCGGCTCCGGTAACGGTGGCACGGTGGATTTTACTCTTCAACATGATTCTCTGCATGGATTATAACTCCTCTCCAAGTACGGCATTGTCGATCAATCTGGTTTGTCCTATTTTCACTGCCAGTGCCAGCAGGGTGCCGGCGTCGGCAACTTCCAACTCATGCAGCGTCGCACCATCTCTACATTCAACGTAGTCAACCGCTGCAGCAGCTTCCCTTTCAATAACGTCCCGCGCTTCCCTCGTCAGAACGGCAACCGATCTCTCTCCGGCGGCAAACAGCTCGCATGCACGCGTGATGGCGCCTGAGAGGCAAAGCGCACTCTGCCGCTCATCCGGCGACAGATAGGCATTGCGCGAGCTCATCGCCAGGCCGTCCGCCTCCCGCACAATCGGCATTCCCACGATCTCGACCGGCATGTTCAGGTCTGCGGTCATGCGGCGGATAACCGCCAGCTGCTGATAATCCTTGCAGCCGAAGAGTGCCACGTCGGGACGGACGATATTGAACAGCTTGGTGACAACCGTTGCCACACCGTCGAAGTGTCCCGGACGGCTGACGCCGCAGAGCGGCAGGGAAATATCCCGCACGGTGACTCCGGTCTGAAAGCCGTCCGGATACATCTCGGCAACGGTCGGGATAAAGACGATGTCAACACCGCACGCGTCAGCGATCTGGCAGTCACGGTCCATGTTTCGCGGATAACTCTCCAGGTCTTCGTTTTTCCCGAACTGGATCGGGTTGACAAATAGAGAGAGCACCAGCACGTCTCCCCGTTTTCGCCCCTCCCGCAGCAGAGAGGCATGCCCCTCGTGCAGATACCCCATAGTCGGGACAAACGCGATGCGCCGCCCCTCCCGTTCAGGGGCGATGGCAAGTGCCTGCATATGTACAATGCTGTTGATTATCTTCATCTGATCCTCAGGAAAATGAATGTTCTTCAGTCGGAAACTCGCCGCTCCGGACTTCGGCGACGTACTGCGCAACCGCAGCTGAGATGATCGGCGCCAGGTCGGCATAGCGCTTGACAAACTTGGGCGAATATTTTTCACACAACCCGAGAATGTCGTGGATCACCAGCACTTGGCCGTCACAGGAGGGACCGGCCCCGATGCCGATGGTCGGGATGGTCAATTCGGCGCTGATCTCAGCCGCCAGCGATGCCGGAATCCCCTCCAGCACGACGGCAAAGGCACCGGCGTGCTGTACGGCAATGGCATCATCCATGATCCGCTCTGCCTGGTCGTTTCTACCCTGAACCCTGTACCCTCCCATCCGGTGAACCGACTGCGGCGTCAGACCGATGTGGGCCATGACCGGAATATCGATCGAAGAGACAGCCCGGATGACATGGGCCATGTTGCTCCCCCCTTCGACCTTGACCGCCTGGGCGCCCCCCTCCTTGATCATCCGGCCGCAATTCCGGCAGGCATCCTCGATGCCGGTCTGGTACGACATGAAGGGCATATCGGCAACGACAAGGGCTTTGGGGTCGGCACGCACCACCGCCCGGACATGGTACAGCATCTCATCCATGGTAACCGGCAGGGTCGTATCATGACCTGCCACCACGACCCCGGCCGAATCTCCCACCAGAATCACATCAACCCCCCCGCCGTCAACAAGACGCGTGAAGGGGAAATCATACGATGTCAGCACCGTAATGCGCTGCCCTTCCTGCTTCATCTTCAGTATGTCAGGAATCGTCGTTTTCTTTCTCATGGAACTCCCTTACTGTTAATAGGCTAAAACGAAAAAACGCGCCGGAGGGCGCGTCGTGAACGGTCAGAGCGGCAGTGTGCTGAAACACCTCTCTGTGGGGGCCACCCCTTCCGTCCCGGTTCGCTTCCGAATCCGTGCGGTATGTGTACTGCTGCTGTCTGCCAGCTCGTGATCAACTCCCTGATGGGTAGCCGTCTTGGCAAGGTGTTACGGTATCAGACCCGAAAAATTAAATCCAGATATTAATTTCCCATGGTTTCTTCGGCACAAACGGTTCTGAACGGTCAGTTCAGGTTTTTCATCTGTTCCAATTCCTTGACAACGTCCGCACTCTGCTCCCTGCGCATCTCCATATTGTCAAACATTTCAGCCACCATGCTGCTGACCAGTTCCACATTGCGACGGATCAGCTTGCCATCATCAACCTGCCTGGTTGTTGAGTGAACCATTTCATGGGTCATATCCTTGATCGTGTCAATTGACCTGGCTATGCTCTTGGTGGCTTTGGACTGATCAGACGATGCGGCGAATATCTGGGCCGTCATGGAACTGATCTCTTCCATGGAGCGCGCCACCAGCTGGACGCTGGTCACCTGCTCCTGCGTCGCCAATTTGATTTGCTTGGTCATGTCGAGCGAGCAGTCGGAACTGTCGAAGATCGCCTTGAGCGATTCCCCGGTGGTATGCCCCAATTCAACGCCTCGATGCACAAGCTCCTTGGTTGCACTGATATTGTTGGCGGCGGTTTTTGATTCACTCATAATTTCTTCGATGATGAAGGTGATTTCACCGGTCGAATGTCCGGTCTGGAGCGACAGGTTACGGATTTCGTCGGCCACAACGCCGAAACTCTTTCCGTATTCACCGGCCTGGGCGGCAATAATGGAAGCATTCAGCGCCAGCAGGTTGGTGCGCTTCGTGATGTCATTAATAACGTTGACAATGTTTTCAATGCGGGTGCTGTTCTCGACCAGACGCTGGATAGCGTCGAAAGAGAGACCTACCGAGATTTTAATTTCATCGAGCGCGGCGATCGTTTCCGTGACCACGGCACGGCTCTCTTCAGCCCGCTCCTTTACCTGATACGAAACATCGTGTGAAATTGCCGCATTCAGCTCAACATTGCCGAAGGTGCTGTGGATCTGTTCCATGGCGGAAGCGGACTGATGGACAACCCCGGCCAGATGATCCAGATTTCGGGTCACCTGTTCAATCGCAACCGAAATCTCGTTGACGGCAGAACTGGTTTCATCAACCGAGGCCATCACGCCTTCAGAAGCAGACGCGATAATTGAAGTCCCATCGGCGACAGAATCGACTCCGTCCCGCAGGTTCTCCACATTTTTTGAATACTGGTCGCGACTGCCCAGCAGAAATTTGAATGAGCTTTCCATCTCGGATGTCAGCGTGCCAATTGAGGTCAACAGATTGATCCGGGTGATCGCAGATGCCACCTGATCAGAGAATAGCATGATGGTATCGACATCAGAGTCATTAAGGTCGCGGTGACTGTTTTTGTTATCGATCCCGAAGATGCCGATAGTATTGTTCTTTACAACGATCGGGCAGAGTATGAAGCTTTTTGATCGCAGGGGCGCCAGATTATTGTGGGGGGGCTTCAAATGATAGTCTTCGGGATAGCGCGAGATGTCGTCAATCAGATAGACCTTGCGGTCATGAAAGCACTTCCCGATGACCCCTATGCTCGAATCTATCGGCATGACGACGTCAGCCGGGTTAAAGTTCTCGGTCCCGATAGCGGCAAAGAAACGGAGCCGTTTCCCCTCTTCCGCCATTAAGATATTCACGCGCTCATACCCCATAACATCGTGCAGGCCTTCGGCACAGAGGAGCAACACTTCATCCAGATTGAGCGACTTCTGGATCTTGCTGCTGATCTGGTGAAAGCTCTTGATGTTCCTGTCCAGCACCTTGTAACGGTTTTCGAAAATCTCCTTCTGTTCGCCCACTTCCTGATGAAGTACATCAAGCTCTGCAGCCCGCTCGCGCAGTTCGTCACCGTTCCTGCCGATCATGTATCCAAGGACCGCAAGAACAATGGCGGTGCCTCCCCCCATATACGTGTACAGGGCAAAATGTTCGCCGTCTTGTATGACGTCATTGAATATCTGCTCGACGAAACCACGCTTGGTATCATAAAACAAGATCAGTCTGATCGCGATCCAGCCGACCGGGGCTAAAACGCCAAGCAGAAATCCGCCGGCAGAAAACAGAGTTGAATGCCTTTTCATGGTGCCTTCCCCAAGCCTGTGATCGATCTGTTATTTTTCTGAAGCATACTTTTCATCAATGGAATGGCCGATTTCTTCCATAACCTTTTCTGCGTCATCAATATTATAGGCGATAATATTTTTCAGGTGCATGTACGAATCGAGATCCATTTTCTCGAAGGTAAACCCGACGCCATCCGGAGTAGTGCGGGTAACGATACCGGTGAAGTTTACCGCGATTTCAGGAAGGGTACCGGTGAGAACTATTGTAATATCAGCTCTCTCTCCTTCAGCAAGCTGTTCGCCCGTCACCAGAAACATGCCGGTCATGCTGAGATTTTCCACAGCACCCTGAAACTGCCGGTCTGTAATCCTGACCGTCGCCCCGACATTAAATCGTACACGAGAAAACTTGCGGGTACTCAATTGTCACCTCCTGCGGCAACACGCTGCTGTAGGAATATCAAGCCTTGCCGGCCGAACCGAGAACCGTTTCGTTCTTGTGCTTGACCAGTTTGACCAGCTCTTTACGCGCCTCACCCAGGTATTTGCGCGGATCGAATTCCTTTGGATCTTTGGCAAAGTATTCGCGGATTTTGGCGGTTACCGCCAGGCGCCCGTCGGAATCGATATTGATCTTGCAGACCGCACTCGCTGCAGCCCTGCGCAACTGCTCTTCGGGGATGCCGACCGCTCCTTCAAGATTGCCGCCATAGCGGTTGATCAGTTCGACGTACTCCTGAACAACCGAAGAGGCGCCATGAAGAACGATCGGAAAGCCGGGAATACGCTTCTCGCACTCTTCCAGAATATCGAAGCGAAGCGGTGGCACCGGCTGACCAGCCTTGAACTTATAGGCCCCGTGGCTCGTCCCGATGGAGATCGCCAGCGAATCAACGCCGGTCTTTTTCACAAACTCTTCAACCTCTTCCGGCTTCGTATACGTGGAATGTTCCGCTGAGACTTCGTCCTCGATGCCTGCCAGCACACCCAACTCCGCTTCCACCGAAACATCAAACTGATGGGCATATTCGACAACTTTTTTGGCAAGCGCCACGTTCTCATCGAACGGAAGGTGCGAACCGTCGATCATGACCGATGAAAAACCGCTATCGACACAGGACTTGCACAGTTCAAAGGTATCACCGTGATCAAGGTGCAGACAGATCGGGATAGTGGAGCCGGCTTCACGCGCCATCTGCACGGCCCCCATCGCCATAAAGCGGAGCATGGTTTCGTTTGCGTAGCTGCGCGCGCCCTTGGAAACCTGAATAATCACAGGAGAGTTGGTTTCAACGCATGCGGTTACAATTGCCTGAAGCTGTTCGAGGTTATTGAAATTATACGCAGGGATGGCATATTTTCCGGCCATCGCCTTGCTGAACATCTCTTTTGTGTTGGACAGCCCTAATTCACGGTAATGAACCTTCTGCTTTTCCATTTCGTTCCCCCTCGGGTGCTTTATTATGTGGCAATCCACACAGCATTCAGCATGTACGATTGGTACAAATACCACGCAACTACCGTATAATCAAGGTGTAAACTCGAATAGATTCCATTGCCGGAAACCTGTGACATCTCGGTTCGTGCTGGTTTGTACATGGGGGCTTCTGAGCAGAGGCTAGAACTCCAGCGCACCACCATGAACAGGCAACTGGAGCGGATTGAAGTGAGCTATGCCCCACTGGAGGATCTCCCTGCAGGAACATCCGGCAAGTTCCGGCGGGGATTTCTGGCCGAGAAAACGGAGCGCTGCAAGGAGCAGCCCCTGCTCCCTGCCGGCCAGGATGCCCAGGTGATGTGAAACCAGATGGTCACGTTTGCTCAGTTTCGAGCCATCGGGGCCGGTCACCAGCGGCAGATGACAATAGTCCGGCTGCGGGAAGCCGAGCAGACGCTGCAGATAGATCTGGCGGGGCGTTGAAGGGAGCAGGTCATCCCCGCGCACCACCTGGTTCACTCCGGTCAGATAATCATCGACAACAACCGCCAGCTGATAGGCAAACTCGCCGTCGCCCCGTTTCAGGATAAAATCCCCGGAGACCAGGGGGAGCATCTGGCACACACGCCCCTTGCGCAGGTCGGAAAAGCAGATCTCCTCCTCCGTCACCCTGACCCGCCAGGAACGGACCGTCGACCTTGCCTTCATACCCTCCCGGCAACTGCCGGGATACGGTATGCAATCGTCTTTGAGATGGGGAGCAGAGGCGCTTCGGGCAATTTCCCTGCGGGAACAGCCGCAGGGATAGACGAAACCCGCCTGCTGTAGCAGAGCAAAGAACTGCCGGTACTGCTCAAGATGAGAACTCTGGCAGGCAACCTCACCATCCCAGAGCAGGCCGAACGACTCCAGTGTCCGCATGATGTAATCCGCCATGCCGGGCACCTGGCGCTGCGCATCCAGATCATCGAGCCGCAGCAGCCAGCGGCCGCCGGCGCTTTTCGCCATCAGATAGCTCCCGACCGCCGCCACCAGTGAACCGGTATGCAGCGCACCGGTCGGAGAAGGGGCAAACCGTCCGACAACGCCTTGATCCGGCTTACTATTCACGCTGTTCCCGGCTGTCAGCCGACGAAGGAACAGCAGTAGTCTGTCACAACCGGCACCTTCATCAGAAAGACGGAATCGGCCGGCACGTTAAACGCTTCGCCGCCAACCACCTTCTTCCACTCCTGCTCCCCCTTTATCTGCCACTCCAGCTCTCCCGACAGAATCTCCATGATCTCTGCGGCCCCGGTGGAGAACTCATATTCTCCTGCCTGCATGACACCCAGCGTTTTCTTGCTGCCATTGGCAAACAGCACCGAATGGCTGACAACCTGACCGCCAAAATAGATATTTGCCTTCTTGACAACGGTAACGTTCTTGAACTCTGACATGGTATCCTCCCGGAAAATGACGTGTCTATGTGGTGTAGCGCTGCATCAGGATATAAAAAAACCCGCCATCATTCAACAGCGGGTTTTCCAATTACGTGCGACCGAAGATGTCGATCAGTAGAATGTGCCTCGAATCAGGTCGGCTTTCCAGGCAACAACCATCTGGCCTGAAGATGGTGAAACGACCAGTTCGGGGATAATAGTCGGGAATGCGACCTTGACGCGGCCGTTTTCAACCTCGGCAAATGCGCGGGCTGATTTGGCCAACCCGTAGGCTGTGCCGACCAGAACGCCGGATGCAGCGCCGTAAGCTATATAATTGAGGTGATTAAGCGGCTTCGTTTTAAACACCATGACAGCTCCGCCGACAAGCCCGCCGATGGCAGCGCCGTAAAAGGCATCGGTAAAAACTTCCTTGATCGTATCATCTGCGGCAAATGCCGAAGAGGCGGCCGACAGGAGTGAAATCATCGTCAAAGCAGCGACAAGTTTTTTTAACTTTTTCATAGTGTCGTATCCCCTATACAGGCAATTTAGTTTTCTGCACCGCTTTATTAGCATGTAACGGAGCATCCCGTCAAGCCGGTTTTTTGTAACTATAAGTTTTTGTTAATATTACCTGTTATTGACCCGGCCTGTGCCAAAGACAGCGCCAACGCCGCTTCCTGGTCCCGGCTGCTGACTTCACCATCGAGACGCGCCTGCAGCAGGCGATCCTTGATACGCCGGAACAGCGGGCCGGGCTCCAGGCCGAGTCCACGCAGGTCTTCTCCGTCCAGCAACGGGGAAACGGCACGCAGCCGGGTCAGATACAGCGACACATAGCGCCTGACCTGTTCGCTGCTGGCCCGTGCCGCCAGATACAGCAGCATCTCCAGGGTAAGGGCGCTGAACCAGGCGTTCAGCTGGCTGTTGCGCACGTCGGACGCCTGCTTCAGTTGCCGCTTGATCGCGTTCAGAGTTGTGAATACAAGATGACGCTGGCTGCAGAGCCGTGCGGCCAGGCGTCCGGGAATCGCCAGACGGTGGCAGGCGGCGTGGAACTCATCAGCCTTCAGTCCATCGCAGAGCGCCAGAAGATAGACCTGCCAGGGTTCGCACCGATCCTCCAGATAGAGGAGCCGGAACCAGGCCATCACCTGTCCCGTTTCCCCCAGTACCCGCTCCGTGGCCGGCACCAGCTTCAGCGCAGGATGAATGAAAGGTAGGAGTCCCAGGGAAGACATGCGCCCGACCGCAGCCGTCGGATCCTTTTCACGCATGATTTGAATCAGCTCGCTCAGCAGGCGCTCCCCTCCCAGCTTGTCAAGGAGATGCATCCGTACCGCGCTCCGCACCAGGTTCTCGGTATGCGGGGCGATGTGAAAACCGAGGCGCTGCTCGAAGCGGATGGCCCGGAACACGCGGGTCGGATCTTCCACAAACGACAGGTTGTGCAGTACCCTGACAACCCGTTCCTGAATATCCTGCTGGCCGCCGAAATGATCGGTCAGCTGGCCGAAACGGTCGCTGTTGATGCAGAGCGCCAAAGTGTTGACCGTAAAATCGCGCCGGTACAGGTCATGCCGGAGCGACGCACGCTCTACCGTCGGCAGGGCACCGGGGGATTCGTAATATTCCAGGCGGGTACTGGCCACATCGATCTTGCCGCCATCAGGGAGAACCAGTACCGCCGTGCCGAATTTCCGGTGGCTCCGCACCCGGCCGCCATGAATTTCGGCAAATCGTTCCGCGAAGAAAACGCCGTCCCCTTCAACGGTGACATCAATATCCAGGTTGTCGATCCCCAGCAGCAGGTCACGCACAAAACCGCCGACCGCATAGACCGGCATCCCCAGGCCGTCACCGACCACACCCAACCGGTGCAGGGTGCCACGGATCTCCGCCGAAAGCCGTTTGCCCAGCAGCCCCGCTACCGAGCGGATCCGGGTCGGGACTTCCAGGGATTCAAGATCATAGAGCGCACCGCTCCCCCCGCGCCGGCCGCCGTAGATATGGCGCATCAGGTCGGTACGGGTCACCGCTCCGACCAGCACTGTTCCCTCAAACACAGGAACGAAGCGGCGATTGCCGGTCACCATGTAGGCTTGGATGTCTGCAAGTGGTGTATCAGAGGTCGCGGAGAGGTACTCAGTATGCATAAAGTCCGTCACCGGCGATTCACCCAGCTCGTGGTGCAACGCCTTCTCGATGGTCTTGCGTGAGATGACGCCGACCATCGCCTCCCCGGCCATAACCGGCATGGCGTTGCAATTGTAACGGGTCAGAAGCTCGCGGGCTTCGGCAATACTGACCGAGTCCGGCATGGTCTTGACCGGGGTCGACATGATGCTCCCCGCTGTCGCCTCCCCCCTGACCGAGAGCTGCAGCAGCTCGTCAAGGGTCTCCAACACCTGTTTCAAGGTCCGTTCATGCACGACCGCCGAAGCTGCTGTGGCATGGCCGCCCCCCTGGAACCCCTTCATGATTTCACCGGCATCTATTTCGGGAATATGGCTGCGGGCCACCAGATAGACGCTGTCTTCCATGGCTACCGCAATAAACAGGGCGTCCATGTTTTCCATGTCCCGCATCAGGTGGGCCAGCGAGGCGATATCACCGATGTAATGATCGCAGGAAGCGTGCGCGATCGATACCACCACGCCATTGACCGTGCTGGTCTTGAGGGTCGTCAACAGCTGTTTCAACAGCCCCATCTGCGCCTTCGTCAACTCCGGTGTCAGCGCATCACCGACGACGCTGAGCCGGGCCCCCTGCCCCAGTAGCCACCCCGCGACGCGGTAATCGTCCGGCGTCGCCGAGGCAAACAGCAGCCGCCCGGTGTCTTCATGGATTCCGAGCATGACCAGGGTGGCCTCTTCGGGTGTCAGGACCACGCCCCCCGCCATCAGCCGGGCGCCAAGGAGGGTCGAGGCGGAACCGCAGGCGGCGATCATTCCGCCGGTCTGCGGGATGCTCTCCTCCGTCACCGGGTGGTGGTCATAGATGTGGATTTCCAGGCCGGGACGGTCCAGAATCTTGGCGAAGCGGCCGATGCGGGCGGCCTGCTGGCAATCGACGATGATCAGGCGGGTGATTGCATCCAGGTTGATTTCCTTGGAGCGGGTGAAGAGCGGCAGGTATTCCGGATGTCGCTTTACAAAATCACGCACCCCCTTCTCCTGCGAACCGGGAAACGAGAGCAGCGCACCGGGATAGAGCTTCAGAGCCGCCGTCATGGCACCCAGGCAGTCAAAATCGGCATTCGTATGGGTAGTGATAACGTCCATGGTCACCCGATAGAGCTAAGAATACGCTTGTTCCTGCAGGGATTGTAACCACGTAGCGGCATGATTTGCAATCATAACATAGATAGCGTTTATATTTGCCGCTGGTGCGAAATTTCCCCTGTGGTAGAATTGAAACTCAGTGGCATCTGCTTTTAAGCGATCCGTCAGATTTCTGAATGGGGGAGAAAATATGGACTTGTCAACAAAGTTCAAGGCGCTGGTAGTGGAGAAAACCGATGATGGACAGTTCGTACGGACAATCCGGCAACGGAGCATAGCCGACCTGCCGCCGGGAGATCTTGTTGTCCGGGTCAGTTACTCCTCGCTCAATTACAAGGATGCGCTCTCGGCAACGGGACACCCGGGAGTAACACGGCTGTTCCCGCATACCCCCGGCATAGACGCGGCCGGAGAGGTCGTTTCGTGCGAAAGCGGCGCCTTTGCCGCTGGAGACAGCGTCATCATTACCGGCTACGACCTCGGGATGGAGACTGACGGCGGCTGGGGGGAGTTTATCCGCATCCCGTCAGAGTGGGCGGTGCGGCTTCCTGCGAGATTGACAGAGCGGGAAGGAATGGCGCTCGGCACTGCCGGGTTCACGGCGACACTCTCTGTGCTGAAACTGGAACAGGCCGGGGTTACGCCGCCGGACGGCGAGGTTCTTGTTACCGGGGCAACAGGCGGCGTGGGTGCCCTCGCCGTGGCAATCCTGGCCCGGGCGGGATACCGGGTGGCGGCCTCCACCGGGAAGAGTTCAGACGAATTATTTCTCCGCGGTCTCGGGGCGGCGGAGGTCATACCGCGCGATCAGGTTACTTCGGGTTCGGAGCGGCCGATGATGAAGGAGCGGTGGGCCGGCTGCGTGGATGTCGTCGGAGGCGACATCCTTGCGGCAGCCGTTAAATCGACCCGCTACGGCGGGGCGGTCACCTGCTGCGGCCTGGTCGGATCGACAGATCTCCCCCTGAACATCTTTCCCTTCATTCTGCGGGGGGTGAGTCTCATCGGCATCGATTCGGCTCAATGCCCGGCCGGCACCAGAAGGCAGATATGGAAAAGGCTTGCCGGAGAGTGGAAACCGGGACGGCTGCTGGAGATGGTAACGGAGGTCCCCTTGGAAGGTCTGGAGAAAAAGATCCAGGCAATGCTCCGGGGCGAAAGCCATGGGCGGGTTGTAGTGAAGCTTTCGTAGGACCGCCGCAGAAGAACAGGGGCATGGAGCAAGAAGACTGATGCGGTCCTATTATGCTTGACGATTCTCTTCTGGCAGGAGTATAGTAACCATAGAAGCACAATTCGTACGAGGGTAAAAAGGAGATCACTCCAATGGGTAACACAATAAGATTTCGTATCCGCCCTGTATCCCACTGTAAAGAGGGATGCAGTATGTAGCCCGCCGAGAGATTGGCGGGCGCACGTAACTAAAGCCCCTGTAGAAATACGGGGGCTTTTATTTTAAATCATTTCAGGGACATAAAAGGGGGAGCATTTAAGTTGCTCCCCCTTTGTTATTCTGATGAACCTAAATGGCGTTACCGCGCCACATCCGCAAGCGGGTCTTCTCCCGCCTGCCAGCTTGCCAGATATTTTTCAAACAGGTGAAAATCCTCACCCTTGTGTTCCGTGAGGGTAACGTACATGTTCGCCACGGGAATATTCATGATTTTGTGTATCAGCTCCATGAATCCCAGGGTCAGGGCTCTGCGTTTCTCCATAGTTCGCCCCTCCCTGATATCAGCGTTAACGACTGCTACTCCCTTTTCCGGCTCCTTGACCCGACCGATGGACAGATTGTAGGTACCGAACTCCCGGATGGAAATACTGATATGGTCGGTGCCAGTATCCATCACCTCCGAGAAGAGCGTGCGGACTTCTTCGGCAAAGGTCTGTTTTTGGCTGTCTGTCAGGTTTCGATTAAACTCGAACTGTAAGTGTGGCATAGAACCTCCCTGCTGTTGTGTTCGCTAATTTACGAGAT
>Ga0182021_10007319_pt1 | contig 13071 bp, 11 predicted proteins | sample 612E3MmetaG_FD_120493 | JGI IMG/M metagenome (GOLD analysis project Ga0182021, IMG submission 120493) | Permafrost microbial communities from Stordalen Mire, Sweden - 612E3M metaG (Illumina Assembly) | ecosystem: Environmental > Terrestrial > Soil > Wetlands > Permafrost | place: Sweden... | reverse complement strand
TATCTACCATTATATCTATTTGCCCGGTTGGTAATGCCGGGTTCTCAGTTCCTTCAGGGCGTTTTCTGACTTTTCCTTCTATAGATATTACATATTCACTTCTTAATTTTTTACCTTGTTCGTGTTCGTTTGAATTATAAGAAGGTTCAAAAACAACTTGCGTTATTCCGTGTCTGTCGCGCATCTCTATAAAAATTACACCGCCTAAATCGCGCCGAACTGCAACCCATCCGTTCAGAACTACACTTTGGCCAATATTGCTCTCTCTTAGTTCTCCGCAAGTATGTGTTCTTCTTTTAAATTTCATAAATTTTTTATAACTCCATGATAAAATTTAGGGATAAAGATAAACATTTAAGAAAGGGTATTCAAATTTAGGATAAGACACTGTTTCTTTTAACGAGTTGAATTATATTTACAACTAATTAATTCATGAATAACGTTATGAAGATCGTTGTAGATGAAAACATTCCCCAAGCCCGCGAAGCTTTTGATAGTTTCGGAGAATTAATGTTTTCAAACGGAAGAAAAATCTCCAAAGAGCTTTTAACTGATGCCGATATCTTACTAGTCCGTTCAATCACAAATATTGATGAAAAATTATTAACCGGTACAAATGTAAAATTTGTTGCTACTGCAACAGCCGGTACAGATCATCTCGATAAAGAATATTTAATTAGAAAAAAAATAACTTTTGCCGATGCTGCTGGCTGCAATTCTTTTTCGGTTGCTGAGTATTTGATCGCTGCTTTATCTAATATTTTTTCTAATTATAAATTTTCTTTTACTGGAAAAAGTCTTGGTGTAGTTGGTGTTGGAAATGTTGGAAGCAAGGTTGTTCGCTTTGCAAAATCCCTCGGCTTTAATGTACTTCAAAACGATCCACCTCTCGGAAGGAAATTGGGAACCAAAGATTTTGCACCTCTTGAAGATATTCTCCAATGCGATATTATTTCATTTCACGTTCCGCTTACTCATTCAGGAATTGACAAAACATATCATTTGTTAAATGAAAAAAATCTTAATAAAATAAAAAGTGGAACAATATTAATTAACACTTCGCGTGGTGAAATAATTGACAACTATACCTTAAAAAAAAGATTACAAAACAAAAATGATCTATTCACAATTTTCGATGTTTGGGAAAACGAACCAAACATTGATTTTGAGTTACTAGAGAAAGTCAATCTTTGTTCGGCGCACATCGCAGGTTATTCGCTGGAAGGGAAAGTAAACGGAACGGAAATAATTTATAATAAACTTTGTGACTTCATGGGTATTGCCTCAAATTGGAAAGCAAAATATCCACTAATTACAAACCCAGTTATTACTATTGATCATAATTCAACAATAGAGAAACTTTTAAATATAACCATCAAACAAATCTATTCTATTGAACAAGATGATAATTTATTGCGTGGCGGAATTAATTTAACTTGTGATTTAAGAACAAAATATTTCGATGAGCTTCGTAAAAATTATTCTATTCGACGAGAGTTTAATAATTACACCGTCAAATTAAATTTTTCAGATACCGAATTAAAAAAGAAATTAGAAGCACTTCGTTTTAAAGTTATTTAGCTAAAACCATTTTTCGAACTATTAAATTACCTCCGGCATAAAGCGCATAAAAATAAATTCCACTAGTTAGCGCTCCATATTTTTCTGTATCAAATTTAATTTCATAATTGTTAGGAGATTTGTATGTATCTAATATAGTTGCTACTTCTCTTCCCAAAACATCATATACAACAAGTTTAACATATGTTCCGGTTATTAAAGAATATTTAATTATAGTTGATGAATTGAACGGGTTTGGATAGTTCTGATGTAAACTAAATGTACTGGGAATTGTTTTTTCTTCTGAGTTTATTGTTTGCAGTTTTGAATAATTTGCAAGAGTTGCAATTGAAAGCTTTGCACATTTTTCAAAAAATGGTTTGTTTATAAATTGAAGGGCATCATTGGATGTATGATAGTAAGCATTGAAATCACGTTTGCCATTTATGGAAGAATAATTTTCGATAAGTAATATGGCTGAGTAATTATAATTCCAGAACGAAGAGTGATCACTGTTAGGAATTCCAGGATTTATTAAAACAAGATTCAGCCCTATTCCATATAAATCATTAACATTTACCATTTTGCCTGCTAATTGATTTGAATTACTAACATTTCTCGAATGTATTTCCGCTAAATTATCATTATCGCTATCCCACCCAATCATATCCATATTTATTACAGCAATAATACTGTCCCTTTCTGAACCTGCTTGCTGGGCATAGTAACTGCTTCCGTTTAAACCGGTTTCCTCATTATCCCATAAAGCATAAACAATAGTATAATTAGTTTCCAGTTTGGAAAGAACTCTTGCTGCTTCTAATACAGCAGAGGTTCCGCTACCGTTATCATCCGCTCCCGGCGCAGATCCTGTATAAGGTCTGTTATCAAAGTGAGCACAGATAATAATTTTTTGATTAGGCTTTTTCTTTCCTAGCTGTATCCCGATAATATTTCCTCCTCCTCCATTAAATCTTTGTATAGAAGAATTTAAGCCGTATTTCTGAAGACGCATCTGTAAGTATTCCTCGGCAAGTAAATTTCCGTCGTCCGAATAAGAACGTGATGAGATAAAAGCGTTACCATTCGATAATAGAACAGACTTTTCCCCGGTTAGCTCTCTAAGATTTTCATAAAGTGAATCAATACTGATTGAATTGATTATAGCAGAAATTACCGGATCTGTTTGGGCATAAACAACACTGCCTTTTAAGAGATATACTATAATTAAACAGAAAATTATCTTCCTAACCAAAACAAACTCGAAATGTTAACTATAAATCTAAAAAAGAATATTTTTAATACAATGTTATTTTATATCACAACACTACTTGCATATTTATTAAACTCACCTTATATTTTCAGTTAGTTTTATGAATTAACCTAAATTAGGAAGATAATATATGCTCGATGACTTAGATATCACTATTCTTAAAAAACTTCAGGAAAGCGGAAGAACCAAAAGAAATGAACTAGCGGATGCTATTGGTTTATCCATTCCTTCTCTTAGCGAACGACTTAAAAAGCTAGAAGATAACGGTGTGATTGAAGGCTACTATACAAAAGTGAGCCGTCATTCATTTGGTCTTGATATTATGGCATTTGTCTCGGTGATTATGGATTCATCAAAGAGCTATGAAAAATTTTCCGACTTGGTGAAAAAGACTCCGGAAATTCTTGAATGTCATGCTATTCTTGGTGAAGGATCACACATACTTAAAATTGTAGTAAAAGAAACTAAAGCCCTAGAATTTCTGCTTAGCAAAATTCAATCTTGGCCGGGAGTTACGCGAACTATAACAAGTTTTGTTTTATCGTCAATTAAAGAGACAACAAGTTTAAACTTACAATCTAAAAAGGAGTAGTAATGGCAAAAGTAAATTCTCCAGAACTTAATGTGCTTTCGTACATAAAAACGAATAAGATTCAATTCGTCGATTTCAAGTTCATGGATTTTCCCGGACAATGGCAACATTTCACTGTTCCATCAAATCAACTAACAGAAGATTCATTTGAAGATGGTTTTGGATTTGACGGTTCATCAATTCGTGGATGGAAACATATCAATGAGAGCGATATGCTCATCATGCCCGATCCGGCAACGATGTTTCTTGATCCGTTTGTAACATTACCAACGATATCACTTACTTGCGATGTTTACGAACCTGGTACAAAAGAAAAATATTCCCGCTGTCCCCGCAATATTGCGCAAAAGGCCGAGGCATATCTTAAATCGACAGGTATTGCAGATACTGCATACTTCGGACCGGAAGCAGAGTTCTTCATCTTTGATGATGTCCGTTTTGACAGCGGTCCTAACTTTGCATTTTATTCTGTCGATTCGAATGAAGGAAAATGGAACAGCGGCAGGGAAGAAAATCCGAATCTCGGTTACAAACCGCGATACAAGGAAGGATATTTTCCTGTTCCTCCAACAGATCAATTGATGGATATAAGAAATGAAATGGTACAGAATCTAATCAACATAGGAATTGAAGTTGAAGCTCAGCATCATGAGGTTGCAAGCGGCGGACAGTGTGAGATCGATCTAAAATTCAAACCATTACTTAAAGCTGCCGATCAATTATTATTGTTCAAATACATTGTTAAAAATACAGCTAAAAAGAATAACAAAACAGTTACATATATGCCTAAGCCAGTCTTTGGCGATAACGGCAGCGGCATGCACGTTCACACAAGTTTTTGGTTAAAAGGTAAGCCTCTTTTTGCAGGCGGTGGATATGCTGGATTGAGTGAAATGGGTCTTTATTTTATCGGCGGACTTTTAAAACACGCACCTTCGCTTCTCGCATTAACAAATCCAACTACTAATTCTTTTAAACGCCTTGTGCCCGGATTTGAAGCACCTGTTAATCTTGCATACTCACAAAGAAATAGAAGTGCATCAATACGTATACCGATGTATTCTTCATCTCCAAAGGCAAAGCGTGTTGAATTCCGCTGCCCGGATGCATCGAGCAATCCATATCTTGCATTCTCGGCAATTCTCATGGCTGGTCTCGACGGCATTATGGACCGTATCGATCCGGGTGAACCGCTAGATAAAGATATTTACGATTTATCGCCTGAAGAATTGAAAGATGTTCCTTCAACACCGGAATCACTCGGTCATGCTTTGAAAGCTCTTGCTGAGGATCATGAATATTTATTGAAAGGTGACGTATTCACAGAGGACGTTATCAATACATGGATCAATTATAAAATCGATAAAGAAGTTAAACCGGCAGCATTACGACCAACTCCGTTTGAATATGAAATGTACTATGATGTGTAATCTCTTATCTTATTAATACATGAATTCAAATAAGAGCGAGATAACTACTCGCTCTTATTTTAATTAACCTATTTCAAAATTAATAAATTCAAAAAGTTACTATGGTTAAACATAAATCTATACCTTTTATAATTTTACTAATAATAGCATTTACCGGAGCTCTTCTGAATTATAATTATTCTCATGTAAAAGGAATACCTGCTTCGGCTGGTGATATTGCATGGATGTTAACTGCAACAGGATTAGTTTTACTAATGACACCCGGTCTTTCTTTTTTTTATGGCGGCATGGTAAGTTCAAAAAATATAATTTCTACAATGCTGCAAAGTGTTATAGCTATGAGCGTGATAAGTATTGTTTGGGTAGTAGTAGGATTTAGTCTTAGTTTCGGAGATTCTATCGGTGGTGTAATTGGAAATCCGTTTACATATTTTATGTTCCGCGGTGTTGATGGCGATACAAATCCAACTCTTTCCCCTACAATTCCGCTCTTGCTATTTGCAATGTTTCAATTAAAGTTTGCAATCATTACTCCTGCTTTAATTACAGGTTCTTTCGCTGAGAGAGTTCGCTTTTCGTCATATTTATTATTTATGATTTTATTTTCCGTTTTTATTTATGCACCCTTAGCGCATTGGACCTGGCATCCGGATGGTTTCTTAAGAAAACTTGGTGTTTTAGATTTTGCCGGTGGAACAGTTGTTCATATGTCTGCAGGTATTGCGGCATTAGTCGGTGCAGTCGTTCTTGGCAGAAGACAATCTCACATCAAAAAAGAAAAACATATTCCATCTAACATTCCTTACGTAATTCTTGGTACAGGTTTATTATGGTTTGGATGGTTTGGTTTTAATGCGGGTTCTGCTTTAGGCGCTAATAGCTTAGCAGTGCTTGCGTTTGCAACTACAAACACTGCTTCTGCTTCAGCTGCACTTGCATGGATTTTTCTGGATATTTTACTTGGAAGAAAACCTTCTGCTTCAGGTGCTAGTATAGGCGCTGTTGTGGGTTTAGTCGCTATTACTCCAGCTGCGGGATATGTATCCGTCGGCGCAAGCATTTTTATCGGAGTAGTTGCAAGTATCGTAAGTAATCTTGCAGTTACATGGAAATCAAAATCAACGTTGGATGATACGTTAGATGTATTTCAATGCCATGGATTGGGGGGTATGGTCGGAATGATCTTAACAGCAGTTTTTGCAAATGGAGTAGGATTAATTTACGGTCAGACAAAAACATTTTTTATGCATCTTCTTGCATTAGCAATAGTTTTTATTTTTACGTTTGGTGGAACTTACTTACTATACAAACTAACTGATCTTATTATTCCGCTTCGTGTTACTAAAGAACAAGAAGAGATTGGTCTGGATCTTAGTCAACATGGTGAAAGCATTCATATGCATATATAATTCAAAAATAGAAATATAAAAGCCAATGATATTACACCCTCATCTTTGAATTTGAAATGTATGTTGATGTGTGAAAAAAAATAATAAATTAAAACTTAAGGGCTTGATTTTGGAGCCCTTTTTTATTTCGGTAATATTATTTCTTGCGTTCTAAATGCTCGCGGGAATTGGCTTTTCAATCCTTCTTTAGAAGCGACTGCGGTTCCGAGAAAATAGTTTTTGTATTTAACAACTTTCTGTCCGCCAACCTCAAAATGCTTTTTAATTATACCGCCGCTGAAATAAATATTTAGCTCGGAAATATTTTCAAGCTCAATAATATTTTTTGTTATTGCTGTACTAAAAACTTGAGCAGCAAGCGGATTTAGTTGAAGGATTCCGCGTTTATCAATTGTCCCAAGACATGTTCCAATTCTATTAAATGATTCGAGATGATCGCTGTTCCAATCATTACTCACAAAATGAATATCATTGTTTTTGATTAAATATTTGTAATCGTCAAATTTATTTCGATTTATTCCATAATAATCGGAAAGCACATTTAGATAATTATTTACTTTCCCGCTTGATGATTTAATTAGATCATATTTTTTTTCTTGTCTTGCGGTTCGCTCTAACGGTTCGGTCTTATCAATCTTCTTTAGTTTAGCGACAAAAAATCCTTCACTTTCAATTTCCCAGGGAAAAATCCGGCGGGTTTTCTTTAATTCTTTGTTCAGAGATTCATTTCCAAATTTTGTATATCCTTCATGACTTTTAACAGGCAAATCTATTTCCTCCAATTCAACAGGATATTTGTTTAACACTTTATTAATTATCAGTTCATTCTCTTCAAGCGTTAATGTACATGTTGAGTAAACAATCTCGCCGCCGACTTTGCACATTTTAATCGCGGCAATAAGCAGGCGTAATTGTAAGTCCGACATTCCCTCAGCTTTGCGCTGATTCCACCAGTTACTAACCTCGCCTTTTTTCTGAACGATTCCCAAAGCACTGCATGGTGCATCAACCAAAATTTTATCAAACCGGTTTTCAAATTGTTTGCTCAGCAATTCTCCTTTGCCATGTAAAATACCAACATTCACCAGACTCATTTTATCAACATTAAATACCAAGCTTTTCAAACGGTCAACCGAAATTTCATTAGCCATCAACGTTCCGCGGTTATTCATTAATTCCGCAAGCTGTGTTGTTTTGGAACCCGGCGCGGCACATAAATCTAAAACCGCATCGTTACTGGTTGGATTAAGAACAAGTGCCGGGATCATTGACGACAAACTTTGTATGTAATACTTGCCGAGAATAAACTCGAGAGTTTTGCTTACAACTTCTCCACCGGAGATTATCCTGAAAGCATTTTTAATGTTGGGAACAGATTGGAGGTTAATCCCGTAACTCTTCAAACGATCTTCCATATAAGAATTCTCGTTCAGCAAAGAAGTTCTGAGATACGGTTTGTACTGACTGGAATGATATTGTTTATAATTATTTAGAAATTCTTCACCGAAGTGCGAGCGGATATAATCTGTTATGTTACTGCTGAGTTCTATCAAACTATTGTCGTGTGAGGTTGAGTGAATTGAATACTTGTATTGAAATTCTTTTAAATCCTTTCGAGTTGGGATAAGCCTGTTTAAATTCTTTTTCCATTTCTTTTAAGAATGAATCAAGATGTTTTTCGTAATCGCGGACAGTTTCATAAACGTGCATTCCTTCTTTGGGAATTTTTATCTGCAATGGTTTTAATCTGTTTGCATAGAGAACATATTTTGCTTTAAAGTGATCGTCGGTAGTAAAGATAGTATCGCCAAGTTCATTTGTAACTTGGTAGCTGTCAAAAAACGGCGGCGGCAGAAAAAGAATTTTTCCCGGAAGAGAAATTTTTTCGTATTCAACCGAGCCGATAAAATCATCCGGAAATGATTTTATTTTCTCTTTGATTTTCTCAACCCAACTTTGTGTGAATTCTTTTTCCGTCATGACCGTGTTCCGGTCATCCTGAGGAGTTCAGTTACTACTGAACTACGAAGGATCTCTCAAAATAAAATTTGGAGATTCTTCAGGATGACCCATTATTTTTGTGAATCAAAATTTAGATCTGCCGCTTCCGGCTTCTCGATCCAATCGGCTACAAAAACATTGGTATCGTGAGAAGATTTTCTATCCATTCTTCTGTTAGAACTAAAAGCTATTTTTTTACCGTCATATGAAAACATGGGAAATGCATCGAACGTCTCCGAATTAGTAACTCTTTCTAGTCCTGTTCCGTCAATATTAACCATAAAAATTTCAAATGTTCTTCCGCCTTTATCAAGCGATTGATGATTAGAACAAAACAAAATTTTCTTTCCGTCGGGATGAAAGAACGGCGCCCAGTTAGCGCCCGGAAGGTGCGTAACTTGTTTTACATTTTTGCCGTCAATATCGGCGGTAAAAATATTTAGTTCCTTCGGTTCAATATAACCTTCCGCTAAAAGTTTTTTATATGCTTCTGCTTCATCACCTTGAGGTCTGCTTGCGCGCCAAACAATATGTTTTGAGTCGCGGGAAAAGAAAGCGCCTCCATCATATCCTAATGTGTTGGTTAATTGTAAATATTTTTTAGTTTTAATTTCATAACGCCATAGTTCCAGATCACCCGAGCGTGTTGAAGTAAAGACAATAAATTTACCATCCGGCGATACGGTGGCTTCCGCATCATATCCCGGCCCGCCGATTAAAATTTTAGGATTAGATCCGTCTTTGTTTGCAATATAAATATCATAGCTGTTGAACAACGGCCAAACATACCTTCCGCCGCTGAACATTTGATGTTCGGGGCACTTATCACCCGCGGCATGAGTTGAAGCGTAAATCATTCTTCCATCTTTAAGAAAATAACTGCAAGTAGTTCTTCCCTTTCCTGTAGAAATTAGCTGATATTGTTTTCCGTCTTCAAACGGAGACCCGTCAATATTCATCTTGAAAATTTGATCGCATGGCTGTGAATTTATTTCGCTCCAATCGCTTTGAAATGTTAATTGTTTATTATCAAAACTCCAATAAGCTTCGGCATTGTTCCCGCCGAATGTAAGCTGTTTTATGTTTCGAAGATGAGTTTCGCCGAAAAACCGAAGTGTGTCTAACGATGAATTATAATTTTGTTTTCGCACCGTTGATGTAAAAGAAAAAAGTAACGGCATTACAAAGAGAATTTGTAATAAAGAAGTACGCGAAGAAATAAATTTATTTTTCATTACAGTTTGTTCTTTCTATGAATGTTACTGAAGTTTAATGACCTTTTTATCTTTCCGGAATAGAAAATAAATTCCCATGATTACAAAAGGAATGCTTAAGAGTTGTCCCATGTTTAAAAATAAATTTTGTTCGAAGAGAGATTGATTCTCTTTAAGAAACTCAACAAAAAATCTGAATCCAAATACAGAGATAAGAAACATTCCAAACAGCAGTCCGTTCTTGAATTTTCCCTTGACTCTAAAATAAAACGAAAGCAAAAAAATAAAAATCAATAAATATGCAATTGCTTCGTAAAGTTGAGCCGGGTGACGTGGAATATTATCCACAGAGACAAATACAAATCCCCAATTACTGTTAGTCGGTTTTCCAATTATTTCCGAGTTAAATAGATTTCCCATACGGATAAAAAATCCCGCGAGTGCAACTGTTATAACTACACGATCCATGATCCATAAAAATGAAATATCTTTTTTCTTCCGGGCATAAAGAATTAGTGCAGTCACGATTCCAATTCCTGCACCATGACTTGCTAAACCGCCTTTCCAGATCTGAAGTATTTCTAACGGATGACTTAAATAATAATCGGGATTATAAAAAAGACAATGACCGAGACGTGCGCCAAGAACAGTCCCAAGAATCATATACCAGACTAAATCGTTCAGATCGTGTTCCGATCTATTCTCTCTCTTAAAAATGATCATCATAAGCTGGTATCCGACAATAAACGACATTGCAAAAAGAAGTCCATACCAGCGGATTGTAATAGGACCTATCGAGAAAATATCAGGGCTTACATTCCAGTTTATCACGTTTTACATACCTTAATGGTTTGATCTTAATCTGATTTGAAGATAGCAGCTTAAGCAGCAAAATAGATTTTGGCGTTCGGCTGTAATGGCAAATTTACATAATAGACGGTTAATAAAGCAACTAATGAGACAAGCTCTTTTGTATCAAAATAAGGACAAGGCGATTATTCTTCCCAAATAAAATCGAATAATAGGTATGAAGCCGTTAACATGATTACATCGTAGCAAACAAGGACTGCTATTTCCACAAATGAACTGCTGATAGAATTACCATCCATTGCAAATTTGGTCAGCTCAAGAAGTGTGAGAATTAATGGAAGTAAAATGGGGAATGATAAAACCGGGTAAAGTGTTCCTTTCGAGCTGGCTTTGGAAATTATTGCTGCAATAATCGTTGATGAAATTGCGATACCGATATTTCCAAACAGGAATGCAATCGCAAATAACATAAAGTTTTTTATAATGAAGGAATTAAATAGGATTGAAAAAAGAAAGGTAATTACAAAGTTCATCAAGAAAACGAGCAATAGATTAAAAATAAGTTTGCCTGAAAAAATAGTTGACGGTGAAGCGATTAAATGAAGCGTCATTGTTGTTCCGCGCTCTTCTTCAGATACAAAAGCGCGTGAGAGTCCCGACATAGCGGAAAAAAATATTACTACCCATAAAAGTCCGCCGGTTAAATACTCCGTTATCTTTTCACTACCGATCGAAAACATTATTACGCTGATTGTAACCAATATGAACATTGCCAACGCATTAATTGCATAACGCGTACGCAGTTCCGATTGCCAATCCTTTTTGAAAAGCAAATATGCTTTCATTTATCAATTTGCTCTTTTAAATTTTTCCAATTCAATTACTTGACTGCATAATGCAATGTCCGAATCTTCATTCGAAGCAATTATAATCAGGTTATTTTCAGCTTCTTTCTTGATTAGTTCATAAACCTTTTCTTTGCCGGGATTATCCAGGTTCGATGTCGGTTCATCTAAAATTATAAGAGATGGCTGGTGTAGAAGTGCAAAAATAAATTTCAAACGTTGTTTCATGCCTGAAGAATAACCGCGGACAAGATCATTTTTCCGGTCAATGAGTTTTAGTTCATTTAGTAAGTAGTCTGAGCGTTCTTTATTAAAACTGATCCCTCTAATATTTGCAAAGTGTAAAAGATTTTCTTCAGCGGTGAATTCATCATAAAGAAAGAGGTACGGCGAAACAAAACCAATATGATTGTGAAGCTTGCCGGGTTCTACTTCTTTCAAATCATTTTTATGAATTACTTTTCCGCGCGTTGGCGAAATTAAATTTGCAATTATTTTAACTAAAGTTGATTTGCCAGAACCGTTCGGTCCGGATATTCCATAAATATGCTGCGACGAAAAAGAAAAATTAATCCCATCAAAGATCAATCGTCTTCCGAAATATTTAACAAGATTATTTAATTCAACAACGTAATTAGTCATTTTGAATTACAAGTTTCCCTTTTTTAACAGTATCTCCAGATTTTGTAACATAAATATAGACACCGGTACCAAGTTTACTATTATTGTTATCACGTCCATCCCAAATTATAAAGACTTGATTGTTGGAAACGATATGTTTTTGCGAAGAATAAACCAAATTCATATCGGGAGAATAGATATACAAATCAACTAATCCGTCGTCTGATTTTACAGCGGGAATAAAAATTTGATTGTTAACAGAATATTTAAACGGTTGCGGGAATGGATAATCCGTTTCGACAAAGATAACATTACCGCTCAATACATTCGCTTCGCTTAAAATAAAACTTTGTGGTTCTAACTTAGAGTAGAAATTTTCTGCAATCTTTTTTCCACCCGTAATTGGTGATGTAGATAAAGTATATGTAAACAACAAAGTAGAAATGGGTGAAGTAATTCCACCCGTAATATTACTATTTGTGATAAGTGTAATTACAGAATCTTTTCCACCGCTTGGATTATAATACATCTTAAAAAAATTATTCGATACGGCTTCAGAACTTACTGTAATAGAATTTGTAATTTCCGTCGGGTTAATAAGAGGATAGTTTGCTGCTTCCTCAAAATATTTATTTGGAATGGATCGTCCGCCCGTAAAATAAGTCCATACCCCAAAGGTATTGAACTCAACCTTAAAAGAAGAACCTTTTTCCTGAATTGCATCTGCTATTGCATGCAGTGCCCGTTCCGCAGGCATCAATTCCCAGCTTCGTTTAATAATATCGAAACCAAATCTGTCTTTAAGAAAGATATTCCAGATAGCAAGATTATATCCTTTGTTAGAAGAAAAAGCTCTCTGCGGATTTCTAAAATAAGAATCTAGGTAACCATAATAATCGTTTATGCTGTTGTAAACAAACTCCTCCATTGAAGTAGAAGTTAGTTCATAATAAAAACCGTCAAGACTATATCTATCTATATAATTTCCAATTTGAATTGCGTGATGTAATTCGTGGGCAATAGTAACGCGTGCCGCGTCAATTCCATGAGTATAATAATTAGATCCGAAATTATTATCAATGTCCATATAGGATGTCCAGGTTGAGTCGGTAATTAATTGATCAGGTGTAGTCCCACCGTATGTAGGGTCTGTACCTCCACCTTCATATTTAATATAAATATCATAACGGTTATCGCCTCCTTCTAGGGCATCACCCGGCGGCGGCGGATAATGTAGAATATTAACTTCATAATTGTATGATGAATCTGCCGCTTTAGTTATTTCGTTAACATCATAGCCCGGTGCATTATAACCC
>Ga0182021_10007318_pt1 | contig 13071 bp, 9 predicted proteins | sample 612E3MmetaG_FD_120493 | JGI IMG/M metagenome (GOLD analysis project Ga0182021, IMG submission 120493) | Permafrost microbial communities from Stordalen Mire, Sweden - 612E3M metaG (Illumina Assembly) | ecosystem: Environmental > Terrestrial > Soil > Wetlands > Permafrost | place: Sweden... | reverse complement strand
TTCCAGTGCGGTGCCGCACCAGCCGCAGAACCGCCCACCGGTGACCGCGCCCCCACAGGCGCGGCAGTACCCTCCCGAGCAAGCAGACACCGCAGGCCAATAGGTGGGCGCAGGCCACACCGGCCCCCCAGCCAAAACTTCCAGCGTGCGGAGCCTCCTCAACGTCCCGGCGGCGCTGCCGACCCCCGCCCACAGCACGACCCACAGCACCAGCCCTACCACGAGGAAGAACCCCCCGGCAAGCAGGGTGACGGTGTAGACCCCCATTATCACATTAGTCGCCGACGTGGACGGAGTGATCCCCTCGGCCACGTCGGCAGTTGGGAAATACAGCAGTGACGCGACAAGAAGACAGGGCATCGCGATGAGGTCCGCTATGGCCTTTGCGATCCCCACGGCATTCAGCAGCCCCGAATTCCCTCTGGCTCCGCGCGAGCGAAATTCATCGCCGAACGAGCGCTGGAGGCCCCAGTTGACCACGAACTGCCACACCAAGCCCACTCCAGGAACAAGCATCAGCCATACCAGACCTGGGGCCAACGCCCGGTTCCCAGGTGCGCAAGACCGCAGAGCGGCATGGAGGAACCCCAGGTACGCGATGAAGATCGCTACCAGGAATAGGACGGCGATCATGGCGAACGCCGGCCCCATCAACTCCACGCCGTGCCTCCGCGACCAGCCCTCTCAGGCAGGCTTTTCTTTACGACCTGTCTTTACCCATGCAGCAACTCCACGGTAAGCGGCACCTGCATCGCCAACTCCCCGTCCAGGAACACATCGAACGAATGAGGACCGGCAGCCCTGAACTTCACCAGATTGAGGTCGAGGATGAGATTCACCGAGGCGTTTGCGTCGCCCTCTGCTTTGACCTCAACGTCACCCTCCATGGGCTGCACCACATCCGCCCCATCGGGGTCCACGAGCCGTACGGACAGGTGATGCCCCTGAGCTTCGTCCGGATCGCAGGACAACTTGAGAGCCACAGCCATGTGAGGATGGACGGCTTCCAGGTCCCCCAGGCTGATGCGATCGAAGATCCCGCATACGATGAGCTTGCCGCCCCGCTGAGTGACCTCCGCATAATCGGCCAATAGCGCCAGATCGACCTTCATCGCCCTTTCCTTTCGACCCACTCGACGGGCACGCGCAACAACTCCTCGTACAGCCTGACCATGGCCAGTGTATCGGTTGCGCAGTAGGAGCGCAGGTCGGTGCATATGGCGCTGCGGACGGACTCGGGGGCACCTCCGTAGATGGCCTCCTGCCAGCGAAGCATGGCCGTCTCGCCGTTCTGGATGGCAAGCCCGCCGTACGACAGGTCGGGGACCAGGGCCGGCAGCACGTACTTGAGCGAGTGACTGCCGTGGAACCCCGGGTGTTGCACGTTGGCGCTGATGACTTTGTAGAGATCGAAGAGCCGAGCCTGGACGGCGGCGATAGGTCCGGCGAACTCGGGAAGATCCCTGGCCAGGTCGGCCAGGATGCGGCTCTCGTAGCCGGAGTAGACGACGATGGGACTGTCGTCGGCGTTGCCGTTGTCGGCCCCCAAAGCGGGAAGGAGACTGGTTATGAAAGGCCGCCGCGGGTCGGTGCCGTCGGTGTGGAGGAACTCGGTGTGACGCAACCCGCCGTCGAGCGTGTGCAGAGACCACTGTACCGGCAGCGCCTGGTAGGGCCGGGTCTGGGGAAAGACCGGCAGTGCGGAACGCCAGGTCTCGAAGTCGAGAAAGTGGATGGGCTCACGTAGCCGCGAGAGTTCATTCTTGAGTTCGGGAGCGAAACGCGCCTCCCCCGTCTGGATGACGTCGCACACCTCGCGCTGAGTGGGAGTGAGCCCCGGATAGTCGAGCGGCACCTCACGGATGGAGCAGTAGCCGTCGCCGAGGAGTGAGCACAGGACGTCGCCCGCGATGCGCGGGATCTCGGTGACCGGGAACTCCGGCAGGAAGCTGTGGCAATAGCCGAAGAAGGGACAGGAATACGGGTTCTCGCAGCGCCGGCTGATCTGGATCTCGGGCATGGGGCCGGAGAGCATCTGGCGGAACTGGCGGAGCAGACCGGGGATGGACTCGATGAAAGACTCCACCTGGGGTGTAAGGTCCTCGAGGGCGAAGAGTTGGCCCAGATCGTAGGCGCCCCCCGGATACACATAGTCGCTGTTGAGATGCAGAAGGCGCATGCTGCCGACCGGCAGACCGGCCCCGCGAAGGACGTATGCCTGGATGCCAAGGTCGGTGATGTGCTCCGGCTTGACCTCAGCGGACGACTTGACCTCGATGAGCGCCCAGTTGCGGCCGTCCTCTTTGAAGAGCGCATCGGGGCGGACGAACACCCCGTCGTGGCGGAAGGCGCCCTCGTAGAGGCAGGCGGCGCCGTCGCTCAGCAGGCACGCCGTGGTCTGAATGGCCTGGTCGCCCTGGGTGTAGTCCTCCTCCACCAGTACACCGCCCGGGAAGACCTGACGAGCCAGTTCGCCGACCGTGTGCCCTTGGTCGAAGATGGCCTGTTTGCCCTCCGAAATGGGATCGGCCAGAGCGGGCGCCCGGCACAGCAACCACAGATACTTGGGGCACTGCAGCCCGGCCTGGAACCGGGACTTGGAGAGTCTAGGAGTCCACGCAGCCACTTCACACCTCATCAATTGGATTGTATCGAGAGTAGCAGGCGCGGCGGACAGGAAGGCGCACCACAGGGCAGGTGAGATGGACAAAGCCAAAGGCCGGGCCGAGAAGGTCGCGGGCGACCTCATGGACCGCGAGTCCGCTAAAGGACCGGGGTCTTAGGCGCCGTCGGACCTTTCGGCGGCGTCCCCGCCCGCTTCATCGCGATGTCCAGCGAGCCGAGCAGCACCTTGGCCTCCGCGAACGCCCTCTCTCCAGCCACGCCGTCCGCGTTCACCGCCTTCCCCTCGTAGAAACGAAGCAGCGCCTCATCCTCGACGCTGCCGTTCTGCAGTCTCACATGCACCGCTACCTTGCTCAACTGCCCCAGAATCGGCTGGATCTCCGGCAGTCCCGCGACCCCCGGCCTCCCGGGCGTGCGGGTGGAACCGAAGAGTCCCACGAGCGGGTCTGCCGGAGCCGCGGGGACGACCGGCGCCCGGCCGGCAGGTTCCTGGCCGTTCCTTGTGATGCCGGCGATCACCTTGCCGTCCTGCTCGACGTCGGCGGAGATGATGTGCGCGAACGAGTAGACCCGGGTCCGCGGCTGAGCATGTTTGCGCGCCACTGCGATCCGGCGCCCCCGGTCGTCGATGCCGATGGCTACCTCGCCCCCGATGTCCATGTAGGTCTGGTTGGCGTGGAAGTTCGGCAGCTTGGTGAAGTCCGAGCCGACCCTCTCCCGCCTGCGCTGCCTGGCCTGGACCGTCAACAGGTAATAGCCGACCACGAGCACGAGGACGACGATGAACACCGACCACTTGGGCATACTGCTACTCCACCATCTCCTGCCAGGCCTGGTGCTTCTCTCTCGGCCATCGGGCGCACAGCAGCGCCTTGCCCTGGGCGATCTGCTTGTTGCAGGCGTCCTGGCAATCGCAGTGGATGATCTCATCCTCCAAGCCTTCCCGGACCTTGGCAGGCCATTCAGGGTCGGTCCAGAGGACACGCGCCAGTCCGATGAGGTCCGCGCGGCCGTCGGCGATGATCTCCTCCGCAAGGGCGCCGGAATCTATCCGCCCCGCCGCGATCACGGGTATGTCCACTCCCGCCTTCACGGCCGCCGCTAGATCGACCATGTACCCGGAGACCTCGCTGGCCTTGGCCACCTCGGGCAGCCGGTACGACTCGTGGCAACCGCCCATCACCGAGAGGTAGGCCACTCCGGACTCCGCTACGAGCGCCGCTGCCGGCACCGACTCCTTGAGAGTCAGCCCGTTGGGGAGCCATTCGTCGGCCAGGAACCGGTATCCGATGGGAAAGTCCCCCACTTCTTCCTTGATGGCGACGACGACTTCACAAGGGAAACGGCAACGGTTCTCGAGGGAACCACCGTAGCGGTCGGTGCGCAGGTTGGTACGAGGCGAGATGAACTCACTGAGCAGATAGCCGGTGCCCCCATGCAGTTCCACCATATCGAAGCCGGCCTCTTTAGCCCGCCGCGCTGTCTCGGCGAACTTCCGCGCCACACCGGGGATCTCGTCCGTCTCCAAGGCGCGCGGCACCTTGCCGCCGAACTCGACAGGCGACGGAGCAACCGGTTCCGGAGCGGCTTTGGCGTACCGCCCGCCGTGGTGGATCTGCAGACAGGCGACCGCTCCCTCCGCCTTGATGACCGCCGCCAGGCGGGCCAGCCCTTCGATGCGGTCGTCGCTATCGGCGCGAAGCTGGCGGAGTGACCCTGCCGCCACCGGATAGTCGGTGCAGGCGTTCTCCACCACCACCAACGCCACCCCGCTCGCAGCCATGAGCCGGTAGTGCTCCAGGAGCACCGGCGTCACTGCGCCCGTCTCGCCGGCATAACCGGTATACAGCGGGGCCATGGTCAGCCGGTTCTTGAGTTCCAGACCTCCGACAGTGAGTGGCGAGAAGAGTCGTTCGAACACGCCGCCTCCTACTGGAGCTGCCCGCGGATCTCCCCGTCGGGATGGGTTTGGGTGCCAATGCTCAGGTAGACGTCGTTGGCTTCGATCATGCCCACGAGGTCATCGATAGTCTTGCCTTTCAGCGGTCCTCCCAAGGACTTGGCCTTGAACGAGCCGTGGGCGATAGTCCCCGTGAAGAGCCCGTCTTTCGTGGGTCCCTTGTACAGGGTGAGGATGGTCGCACCGCTCGCGCCCGTCTTGCCCTCGTGCAGCTTCGCTATCGTGAGGCTGATGATGTGGTCGACCTTGAGCGTGTAGTTCACGGTTGTGCCGTCGGCCGAGATCGTGAGCGTGAGCGTGCCGCTGGCCGCGGTGTCTACTTGCGGGACCGAGTTGCCGCCGGTGAGATCGGCGGTGTAGGTGGTGGTGGCGGTGCTCTCGCCCCCGGTCGACTCCGTGGTGGAGTCGCTCGACCCCGTGCCGCCGGTGGAATCGGTGCTACCGCTGCCGCCCGTGCCACCGGCCACCGTCGTGGTCGTAGACCCGGACGCGCTCGTCGTAGAGCCGGACGAGTTCCCATGCCGGGGCACGAAGACCGCCAGCAACACTACCAGGACCACCACGAAGACGACGAACAGCAGCGTCAGCCCTCGCTGCCGCCCCTGTCTCTGCCGCCGCCGCAGGCGTTCGTTCGGGCTTCTCGATCCACTATCGGGAGACTCGCGCATATCAATCGCCCCCTGTCTGGGTCTCGACCCCGAGTACCCACCCTTCCTTTTGCGTCACGACTCGGCGTTGCCCCTCCGCCATACGCGGTGGAGCTCTCGATGAGTCGTTCGAGGATACCCTGTAAATCCCTGTCTTTGTAGGACCTCGCGGTATGGAGTGCCTGCGCGCGGTCGTTTTCGACCCGCCACACTCACCCCAGCTCCAAGCTCGTGACCCCGAACACTCTGGACAGCTGAACGGGTGGGACCTCTCCACGATACATGCGCAGCGTCCGGAACACCTCGGCCGTGCCGAGCCCGGAGGCCAAGGCAGCCCCGCCGGGTTGGCCTCCGGGACGTCGAAAAACACCTCCTGGCCTGCGGGCACCCGTTCAGCGAGTCCCCGGAGCAGCGCCTCTGCGCACGGCGCGTCGTCGGCGAACAGCGGGGCGACCTTGTGGCCGGTGCGGCATGCGCGGATGGCCCCGTAGCCGCGGACCTGCCCGTCCTCGAGGACGGCCAGCGCCCGGCAGCCGGGCATCGCCGTCCAGCGGGAGGCGAAATCCCCGCGATCAGCGGGAAAACACCCGCGGTCGTAGGCTCTCAGCACCGCCGGGGGCACGTCGCCGATCGAGCAGACGAGCGGCGGATCCTGCGCGGCGTTCGCCGGGGCCTGGAAGGTCCAGGGCGCGCTGCGGGCATGACGCGCATTGGCATAGTAGGGGCGGAATCCGAAACGGGCGTAGCGTTCCTGTTCGTCGAGGACGGCGGGCCAGTTCGCTGAGATACTCGAGCCGCGCGGCACCGTCGTGGTTGCCCGCGATCATGACGACCGCCACGCCCAGGTCCAACGCGAGCCGAGCGATGGTGCTGTCCAGCAGCCTGACGGCGTCCGGCGGCGGAACGGCGCGGTCGAAGACGTCGCCGGCGATGACCACGGCGTCAGCCTGTACTGTCTCGACCAGAGCCAGCAGCCCGCCCAGGGTGAACGCCTGGTCCTCCGTGAGGCGGCGGTTGTGGAAGAGACGGCCCAAGTGCCAGTCTGCCGTGTGGATGAAGCGCATGGACTTTGCCCCCGCGGGTCACTCGAAGTCAAGACCCATGCTAGCGTACGGGGCGGACACGAACCGGACGCCCGGGGCCGCCTACTCCTCGGAGGGGTGTAGCCGCATCTGCAGCCGGGCGGCCGCCCGCGCATCCAGGGCGGCGCGTACCGTCCTTAACAGGCCGTCGGCCGCGAAAGGCTTGGCCAGGAAGTCCACCTCTTCCCCTCCGCTCCCGTCGAAGACTGCCGCGTCCTGGGTGTAGCCGGACATGAAGATCACGGGGACGTCGGGCTGCTTCGCCCGGATGGTCGCCGCTACCTCGCGCCCGCCACAGCCTCCGGGCAGCACCACGTCGGTGAGGAGCAGATCGAGGACCGGCTGCTGCGCCGCCATGAGCATGTCCACCTCAGCGGCCGAGCCCGCCTCCAGGGTCGTGTAACCCGCCCGCCTCAAGATGCGGACCACCAGTTCGCGCACCGGGCGCTCGTCTTCAACCACGAGGACGGTCTCAGTACCCTTGATCATCTCTCGTGTGCGCTTATGCTCCGTCCCCTGGGCCCCTGGTGCGCGGCACGCGGGCAGATACACCTCGAAGGTGCTGCCCTCCCCCACCTCACTCTTCACCACGATGGTGCCGCCGCTCTGGCGCACGATCCCGAACACGGTGGAAAGCCCCAAGCCGGTCCCTTTCCCCTGCTCCTTGGTCGTGAAGAAGGGCTCGAAGATCCTCTCCTTGGTCTCCTCGTCCATCCCCGTGCCGCTGTCCCCGACCGCCAACCTGACGTAGGCGCCGGGTTGGACCTCGGGATGGGCTGCGCAGTAGGCGGCGTCCAACTGCACGTTGGCTGTAGCGATGGTCAGCCTGCCGCCTTCACGCGTAGCGTCGCGGCCGTTGACGGCCAGGTTGATCAGCACCTGTTCCATCTGGTGCGGATCCACCTCGACGAACTCCAGCGCCGGCTCCAGGCAGGTCTCGACGAGGATCTCCTCCGTGAGGGTCCGATGCAGGAGGGGCTCAATCGTGTGGACGACGTCGTTGAGGCAGACTACCTCCGGCTTGAGCATCTGCCGGCGGGAAAAGGCCAGTATCTGGCGCGTGAGGCCCGCCGCCCGCTCGCCCGCCCCTTTGATGTCTTCCACGAACGGCCGGTTGGAATCGGCGGGCCCCATGCTCTCGAGAGCCAGATCGCTGTTCCCTATGATGGCCGTCAGCAGGTTGTTGAAGTCGTGGGCGATACCGCCCGCGAGTTGCCCGACCGCCTCCATCTTCTGCGATTGGCGCAGTTGCTCCTGAGCCAGGGCCAGAGCCATTTCCGTCCGCTTGCGCTCGGTGACGTCCTCGTTCGCGCCCCGGGTGCCGATGGTGGTGCCGTCCTGGTCTTTGACGATGCCGTAGCGGACGACCACGTTCCGCATCTCTCCGTCCCCGCGGATGATCCGGTGTTCCATGTAGGCACGGAGGTCCGGGTCCTCGGTCTGGATGGCACTCCGAATGGCTTGGGCCACGATGTGCCGTTCGTCCGGGTGCACGAACCTCTCCGCGTAGGCGTCCGCCTGCATCAAGTACCCGCCCTCGCGTTCCGCGGTCGTGCCGTAGAGGGCGTAGAACCGATCGTTGAAGCTGAACAGTCCGGTACGGAGGTCCAGTTCCCAGTTCACCAAGGCCGCAAGGTCCATGGCGGCCTCGAGCTGGGCCCGGCTGGTCTCCAGCGCCTCCTCAGCCCGCTTCCGCTCGCTGATATCCTGCACCATGGCCACGGTGCCGATGGGCCCGCCGTCCGCGTCTCTAAGCACGGCCGCGGCCAGATGCCCCCAGAACATCGTCCCGTCCTTGCGCCGGTATTGCTTGTCCATCTGCATGACCGGCTGAGTTCCCCGATAGAGCGACTCCACCCCCTCCATGCTCCGCTCCACGTCGCCCGCTGAGGTGAGCTGCTGGATGGTGAGGCCCAGCAGTTCATCCTTCTCGTAGCCCATCATGGAGGTGAAAGCCGGGTTGGTCCGGACGATCCGCCGATCGCCGTCGAAGACGGCTATGCCGATGGAACCCTGCTCGAAGATGCCCCGGAGCCGTTCTTCGCTCTCCCGCAGCGCGGCTTCCGCGCCTTCCCGGTCGGTGACATCCTGGAGGATATGACCCACGTTCAGGCGCCCCCCTGCCCTCACGGGGAAGAAGATCTCCTGAACGATGCGTCTCTGGCCGTCGGAACGGTAGATCTCCGCCATAGCGCTCCTGCCCAAGTACTCCAGATCCCCGGTCGCGAGAGCGGTGACGAAGCCCGTCCGCGCCTCGCCCAATCGCTCCTGGCTCGTCACTTCGGGGCAGGCCAGCCCGGCCTGGACTTCCCAACTCGGCTTTCCCAAGACCTGGGGTTGGTCGAGTCCCGTGATGCGGGTCATGGCCGCGTTCCATTCCTGGATCGTCCCGTCTTCTCCGGTAAGCATGAACCCCGCTCCCATCTGCTCGATGATGGAACGGAAGCGCTCCTCGCTGCTGCGCAGGCTGGCCGCAGAGCGCTCGCGCTCAGTCATGTCACGGAGCACCAGCAGGGCCCCGATGCCGCCCCTGAGACCGAGCGGCGAAGACACGACGTCGAAGTGCCTCGTCTCTTCGCCTTCCCCCAGACTGATCACAAAACGCTGCTCCCCACTCTCGCCGGGCGGTCCAAGCGGCCACGAGAGACCCGCCAGCACATCCGAGACCGGTGCTCCCACCCAGGGCCGGCCGTCCTGTCCGAACGTTTCGAGCGCCGCAGGGTTGGCTGTCACCACAGCCCCGTCCCTGCCGAGGACGAGAACACTGTCGGCCATCGTCTCGAACACGCGCATCCGGGCTAGAGTCACGAGGACGGGGAGCAGGCTGAACAGCTTTCCCCGAGTCATGGCTACGAAGAGAAGTATCCCGGTGAGAGGGAAGACGAACGGCGCGATATCCACCCAGGATTCGGGCATCGCGAAGACCGAAACAAGGCTGCCGATCCAGGGAACGGCGACGGCAGCCACGAGAAGCCCGGCCTGTCCGCGATACGCCTTCGGATATCGGATCGCGACGCGCAAGAGAAGGGCGCTGCCCGCGGCGATCAGAAGGTAGGAATAGACCGTGTTGACCCAATACCAGGGGCCCGGCGCCAGCGCCACGCCTGGGAAGGTACCCGACGGCCCCAGGGAAGCGTTGGTCCACATCAGCAGGTGCATCTCGTTGGTAACGACCAAGAGCACCGTGATGATGGGGATCACCCAGAGCGCGACCAGTACGCGCGGTCCCAGTTTCTTGAGGGCCCCCGTGTAGTAGCGGGCGAACATGAACCAGGCCAGTGGGATGGCGACGATCCCCAGGTATTCCAGCTTGAGCCAGAACACTTTGCCCTCGAGGGTAGCCGTGGTGAGTTCCAGGCCGTACAGAAGCGCCCACCAAGCCGCCCCGGCCACGAACATCGCCAGGTAGGTAGCTCCGGGCAGGTCCCTGCGCCGCAGGGCCGCCCAGCCGATGAGGGCACAGACGAGCGCGGACAACCCGAGCGCAAGCGAGTACGGGGATCCGACGGACCACGGCTGGAAAGGCGAGTACTGGCTCACGTGAACGAACATCCTCCAAGAGATTCGCTGTCCACGAGATACCTCATGGACTCATCCCAGCGCGGACCTACACCGCGACTGTTGGCCTATAGGGGCACGCGCAGGCGGGCTGCCAGGCCCATATCCCGACGTCTTCCGGGAGCGTCGCTCGGTTGCACCTGTCCAGCACTACTATCTTCGTCGAACGTAACCGTCCGGTGAATGATAGGACCATAGGGTCACGCGGGCATCGGCCCGCTCCTCGGCTGACTGGCGCCGAAGCGGCGTGACTAGGCAGTTCCCGCCTCTGCACTTACGGGAACGGAAGTCTCACGGCCCAGAAGTACAGGGTGATGCGCGATGCAGGCTGCTGTGCAAAGCATCTTCATCGTTCGGGCCGGCGCTGGCATTCGCGGGGGTCGTACTGCTCTCGGTGTACGAGGCCGCGCCCATTGTGAGCGGCGGCGGACGAGAAAGGCTTCGCCGAGACGAAGACCTACGGACCGAGGTGCACCCCGGGCCCGGTGCGCAGAGGGCGGCAGAGGGCGGCAGAGGGGCGATGGTATCCTCCCCGGAGCATGGCGCACATCTGGATCAACAACGTCTCCATCAGTCTCGGCGGCCCGCCCCTCCTGGACGGGGCGTCGCTTGCCATCGAGTCGGGCGAGCGCATCGGGCTGGTGGGGCGGAACGGAGCGGGCAAGACCACGCTGCTCAGGATGCTGAACGGCGACGTCCGGCCCGATTCCGGCGAGATCGTCCGCAGCCCCGGCGCTCGGACCGGCCTCCTTTCCCAGGACGTCCCCGACACGCTGCCCGGGTCGGTGTTCGATATCGTCGCCTCGGGCGGTGAGCATCACCTGGAGTTGCTCCGGCAGTATCATTCGCTGACCTCGCGGCTCGCACACGGAGGCGGAAGCGCCGGCGGCGGTGAGGGCGCTGCGCCGTACGGCGGCGCCGGCCCGGGTGCATCGGACCTTCTCAAGGAGCTCGAAGGGGTCCAGCACCGCCTGGAGGCGGTCGGCGCCTGGGATTTCCACCAGCGGGTGGGGACCGTCATCGGCTGGATGAACGTGGATGAGGACGCCGAGTTCCAGTCGCTGTCGGCAGGGACCAAGCGCCGGGTGTTCCTGGCGAAAGCGCTTGTGGACGACCCCGACGTCCTGCTGCTGGATGAGCCCACCAACCATCTGGATATCAACTCGATACTCTGGCTGGAAGACTTCCTTCTCAGATTCACCAAGACGCTGGTGTTCGTCACCCACGACCGCGCCTTCCTCCAAAGGATGGCCACCCGCATCGTGGAGATCGACCGCGGGCGCATGCTGTCCTTCGACTGCGGCTACGACACGTATCTCGAGCGCCGGCAGGCCATGTGGGACGCCGAGGAGAAGAACTGGCAGGACTTCGACAAGAAGCTGGCCAAGGAAGAGGTTTGGATCCGGCAGGGCATCAAGGCCCGCCGCACGCGGAACGAGGGCCGGGTGCGGGCACTGGAGCAGTTAAGGCTGGAGCGCCAAGCGCGGCGCGACCGGATGGGGAACCCGAAGATGGCCATCCAGGAGGCCACCCGCAGCGGACGGCTGGTAGCGGAGGCCGAGAAGATCACGTTCGCGTACCCGGCGTTGCCTAGTGGCGGGGCCGGGGTGGAGGCGCAGCCCGCCGCGCAGCCCAGCGGCGCGCCCCTCGGCCGCCCTATCATCAAGGACTTCAGCACGACCATCATCCGCGGCGATCGCGTGGGCATCTTCGGCCCCAACGGCGCCGGCAAGACCACCCTGCTCAAGCTTCTGCTCGGCGAACTGACCCCGCAGAAGGGCCGCGTGCGCCTGGGCGCCAACCTGGAGATCGCCTACTTCGACCAGCTACGGGCCACGCTCGACGAGGAAAGCAGCCTCCGCGACAACATCGCCGACGGCGGACAGATCATCCCGATGGGAAACGGCAACCGGCATGTGGTGGGGTACCTCCAGGACTTTCTCTTCTCCCCCGATCAGATCAACGGGGCCATCCGACTGCTGTCCGGCGGCGAACGGAACCGCCTGCTGCTGGCGAAGCTATTCGCTGCGCCGTCGAACGTCCTGGTGCTGGACGAGCCCACCAATGACTTGGATATGGAGACGCTCGGCTTGCTGGAGGAACGGCTGCTCACCTATCAGGGGACCATCTTGTTGGTGAGCCACGACCGGGCGTTCCTCAATAACGTGGTCACTTCCACGCTCGTTTTCGACGAGAATGGCAGGCTCCGCGAGTACGTAGGCGGATACGACGACTGGGTCAGGCAGCGGGAGAACGCCGCGTCGAAGGCGCCGGCGTCCGAGAAGAGGGTCGAGAAACCCGAGGACACTCCAAGCGACCGACCGCGACCCACGAAGCGTAAGCTCTCCTACAAAGAGGGCAAGGAACTGGAGGCACTCCCCGGGAGGATCGAGGCGCTCGAGGCCGAGCGGGCCAAACTCGCCGCGGCCATCTCTTCGCCGGAGTTCTATGCAGGCGGAGACACTTCCCGGATGATGGAAGCGCATTCGCGGCTCGAAGCGTTGCAAGCGGAACTCGACGCGGCCTATGTCCGCTGGGAGGAACTGGAGGGACAGGCCGGGTAGACGCTACCACTGCCTCAGTTCAATCGAGAGTCCGTCTTGCCTATCCATCTTGTCCTCGCGTGCGCCATACTGGACAAGACCCATCTAGGAAGGGAGCCGCCATGCCAGTGGCCGAAGAGATCCGTGCCTACCTCGCCACGCTCCCAGCAGCCGCGCTGGGCGGCAAGGGCGACAGCGGTGACATGAAGATGGTCATCGCCGAGCAGAAATCGTTCCTCTCGAAGAAAAAGGTCGAATACGCGGCCAGATTCGCGGTCGACAACACGGCTCGGGTGGTCCGCTTCTTCGAGATGCTCAAGGAATCCGGCTCCGGCATGTCCGCCGGCGAGGGCGACTTCGGCGGAGGCTGGGGCGTCTCCAAAGAGAGCTACAAGACCGGCTCCAGCGGTCGCGAAGGGGCCATCGAGGAGCAGGGCAGCCTGCTGGGCAAGAAGTTCGCGTTCACGTTCGATTACGGCCGCATCCGGAACGATGTGCGGTCGATCGCCGAGCGGAACGGCTATCAGTTCTCCTATCAGATAACGCCCAAGGGGTTGTAGAAAGCCCCTCCCCTACCTTCGAACAGGCGTGGTGTTGACCGGCGCCTTCGGCGCCACAGGCACGACTCCCGCCAGTTCGCCGATCACGTTGATCAG
>Ga0182021_10007316_pt1 | contig 13072 bp, 10 predicted proteins | sample 612E3MmetaG_FD_120493 | JGI IMG/M metagenome (GOLD analysis project Ga0182021, IMG submission 120493) | Permafrost microbial communities from Stordalen Mire, Sweden - 612E3M metaG (Illumina Assembly) | ecosystem: Environmental > Terrestrial > Soil > Wetlands > Permafrost | place: Sweden... | reverse complement strand
GTGGGTTTGTGGCTCATGCCATAAGTGCTGCAAAGTTTGGCGCTGCACTATGTCAAAAATCGATAAATATTACCACCTGCATTAATTTGTAGGGACTACCGGACATTGCTTAAAATCCGGCAAGTATTTTCCGGCGTTGCGGCTTTTAGCCATACCAGCTTTGCTTCTTTTTGACTGGCATTCATGCTGCCGTCAACGTGTTCGGCCTCACACTGTAGATGGGTTGCAGTGTCGTCGTGTCCTTCTTCCTGTTGCTGGTAGGCTTCGACCACCGCTTTAAACATGCTGGCTATGTTTCTGGAGCTGACTTTGTGGGTTTTCGGGTTTTTGGCCGGGTCAATGACCTGACAAAAGGCCACGGCGCGGCGCATGGGGGCGCTATCATCTTTTAAATCGTTAGCGGATTCCTGTTTTGATAAGGCTTTCCAACAGCCAATAATTTTGGCGGCATCATCGACTTTTAGCTGGTTGTTGTCATCGGCTAAGAGTTTTTGCAGGCGTTGGCTAACGTGGGCTTCATCTATCGCCAACACGATCACTTTATAATCAACTAACAAGTCTTGTTTGACCGCTTCGGAAAAGCTGATCACGTAGAGTTCTTGACCGAACAGGGTTTCATCATCCATTGAGCATAAGGTCACGTCGCCTTTTTCGGCGCTGGCCTTTGCCTCGACGCCATAGATACGCGGGGTTGCCGTCATGTACAGGCGTTTGGCGGCCTTGATAAAATCGGCATCATGGACTTTAACAAATTTGGATTCGTCATCGTCGTCAAAGGTTGCGCCGGTGGTGCGGTGCGCTTCATCACAAATTATCAGGTCAAAATCAGCCAGATTGTGCTCTTTTTGGGCTTTGCTGATCACTTCAATGGAGTGGTAAGTGGAAAACACTACGCTCATGTGATGAATGTCATCCCGTTTGATCATTTCTTCCGCCAGCTGCGCGGCGTTGGTGGTCGCAGGGTAGCGTAACTCATGGGTGAAGGTTTGCACGATGTCATCGTCTTTTTTGCGCTTTTTACCCACGTCATTATCTGAGCAAACGGCAAAGCTATGTAAAGGCGTTGCGGACTCTTGCGTCCATTCGGTCAAGGTCTGCGATAACAGCGACAAACTGGGCACTAAAAACAAAACACGCTTGCCATTACCGGCCAGTTTTTCGGCAATTTTAAGGCTGGTAAAGGTTTTGCCTGTACCACACGCCATAATGAGCTTGCCACGATCTGCGGTTTGTAAGCCTTTATTGACGTCATAAAGGGCGGCTGTTTGATGATGGCGTAAGCGTTTTTTAGGTTTCAATACCGGCGGTTGGTGCGGCTGGTAACTGCCCCAGTCAATTTGACTGTTTTCTAAGTCGTTCAGGTCAATTTTGCTGACAGGCGGTTGCTGGTTTTGTAGCGCGTCTTCGGCGTGTTCGTTCCAGTTGTTGGTGGTGCTGATAATGATTCGATGGCTGAAGGGTTTTTTACCGGACGCGGTAAAGAAGCTGTCAATATCGCTTTTTTGCACACGGTAGTTTTCGGCATAAAATTTACATTGAATAGCGTGGTATTCGTTTGTGCCTGCGGTTTTAGCCACCAAGTCTATGCCGGTGTCCCGTCCATCCAGGCCTTGCTCACGCGCCCAATCGGCATAAGTCCACACTTGGCTATACAAATCCCTGTAACTGGCTTCGTTACGCAAATAAGTACACATGACGTCTTCAAAATAAGTGCCTTTTTCGCGTTCGGTTTGCGAGGCTTCGCGGTAGGCGTTGAGTAATTTTTGTAAGGCGGTCATAGGTGTTTGAGTAATAGGGGGGAGATAGCTAAAACCTGTTAGGGCAATCTATTTTTTACTGGAATAAGGTCATTTTGCCACAAAAAAGCCGGTGTTACCCCGGCATTGATTTATTCTTTCATGGGGTGATTTCACAAATCAGGATTTCAGGTAAAAAACTGCTTTCAGGGTACGTCATGGGGTTAATTTCACAAAGCCGGATTACGCCACATTTTGACATTCAAAGGCTCTTTCATGGGGTTAGTCACAAATTAGATATTTCAGGCAAAAAAACCGCCTTGTTGTTACATTATCACATCGGCTTTAATACGCCTTTTCCTCGCGCGTACCGTTCAGCATGATTATATTTTTGAATCAATGCGCTGTAATCGGCTGGTAATCTTGTCGCACCATTGGGCAGTAGATCCGAATACGCGCCGTACAGTCGCGTCATGCTGTGCTTTAATACGATAGAATGTTTTCCAGTGCATGCCCTTGGGTTTTGCTCCGTCTGGTAATGCTACCCCCGCGCCCCAGCCTAACCGCTCCCTAATCTTGTCGGCTTTCCGATAAAGTCTGTAGGTGTCGTTTTCTCGCTCTGACTTATAAGCTAGCTTGAAACAATGCCTACAGGCGCATTGACCGCCAGACAGATAAAGAACACCTACGCACCGACTGCAATATCCGCACCTAAACCAATGCCGAACGCCGCCATAATGACAGGCAGTTTGTGCAAGCTGTACCGTATGCTCAATGTATTTACCGGCAATGGTGTATCTAAATCTTACTGACCCATGCACTCGATCTGCTGCCCCCAGCGTTTTTACATTGATGCTCGTCACCGAGCTGGTTGTTCGTTTACTCATTTTTATTGACCCAAATCATTAGGGAGTTTTAAAGCGCACTGTTTAGTTATTGCGCTCACAATGCCCGTGCAAGCCTTGCCGGTGCTGTGTTTTAGCGGTCACAAACAAAACTTAAAAGTGTGCACTGTTTTACGCTATTTTAGCGATTATTTAATCAATTTCATGCACTCTTTCTGATCTCGCAACAATGCGGACATTTCACGCGCCATTGTACGAAAGCCGCCTTTGAAAGCGTTTTGAGATGATACCGCCTTGCCCTCTGGTGTTCTGGCTCCAGTGGATTTATCCCACGGCTTCCAGGTCTGAATTAATGCCGATTGCTTCGCCTTTCGTTCTGCTGTCCAGCCGTTCGCCATGTGTATGCTCCAATAGTTCGTTTGGTTGTTTTTGATTATTTTCCGCTTGCGTAGCGATACCGTTATTTATCTGCTGGTGTCCGTTTGAAATATTGGCTTGCTTGGCATAGATAACAGGCGGGTTCTTTATCGCTGCCAATGCTTCTAATGTCGCCCTGCATTGCCCCTGCGCTTTAAATGCCAGACGCAAAAATGTTTCATAGTGCGGCATGTGGGTTTGAATCTGCGCTTTTCTCGCCAGATTATTAAACAATCCATCCAAGGTATGCGCTTGCATCAAAAGCATGGCCTCTGGACGTTTCATATCGCCAGCATTAACTTTGTCGATTTGCGTGGATAACTCTTCAGCATAGGCCACTACTCCAACTTCTGCCCCCTGCCACTGTTGAATTGTTAGTGCGGCTTGTACCTTTGGACTAATTAATAATTCTGCCGTATGCGCGTCATTTTTAAACGTGACTGCCGCCTCGGTGGTTGATTTCTTTTTCGTTGCCATGTTTTAAGTCCTGCTTGGGTTCATTCGTTGTAAAAATGCTGCATGTTCTACACTGTTTGCCTCAACATCAAAGGCATAGCCAAGAGGGTTATAGCAAATAACAATAACGGTATTTTTAGCGTCATTTTTTACTTTGATGCTATTATCTGCCGTGTTACCGGTGTTACTGGTGTTACCGCCTTGTGTGGCGCGGCCTGTAGCGGTAACACCGGTTTTTTTGTCGGTGTTACCGGTGTTACTACCACTGAATAACTCCATTAAGCTCATTGGGCGGCCTCGCCTAATGTAACCACATAAAGCCTTATGTTCCGGCCTTGTATCTTGTGCTGTGTGGCTGATTTTCCGCCACTGTCACAAGTCAGCCATTTAGCCTTAATTAATGCCTCTATGACGCGCTTTTGATCATAGCCAACGGTTGCATCTTTCAAACCTGCCGATGTAAAAAGGTAGGTTCTCTCTTCATCGCTGCTGCCTGAATACCAGCCCGCCCGGTCTGCTTTTAGGGTGATTCCATTATCAACTTTCGGTGTAAAGCGGGTATCGCCGAAGCGGTCTATAAAATCCCTGATTGATTCCAGGATAACTTTATCTTCCGTCGCACCTACGCCTCTATGCTTGCGCCATTCGTCAAAACATTTTAATGCCGCCTCAAGCGCCGCGCCCTGCGTCCATCCGGTCACTAGGTAATCGGTCGCCAGCTCCCCAGCCAAGGCAACTAGGGCAAACGCCCGCGCCGCCCTATGCTCTTGTGGCTGCATACCCTCTGTAATAAACTTCTGTAATGCCGCCTCAAGTAAGCCGCCAAAGTCCTGAGTGTCATTAACCAGTTTTTCAAGATAATCGATACCCGGCATCCCGTAATAATCTGCGGTGTTTTTTTGCAGCGTGTCAGAAAATAGCCGCCCGTCCTTCATGCCATGCAGTTCATCAAATGCGCCATGACTGCCGAATACCGGTATCTGTAGCAAGCGCACCGATTGACCGGCCTTAACCGATAAGCCTTTTTCCTGAAAGTGACTCTCTAGGGTTTTTTCACCATTCGACAACAAGACTATTCGCCATTTATGCACAGGCCGCGCCGTCCCTTTTACATTGGCGCGTTGCTTGCCCGTGCCATTGCCTAGGGCATAGATGATCTGATTAACCTCGCGCGGGTCAGAGTCGCCCAGCTCATCCAGCGCCAGCAAGCCATCATTGAATAATACGGCGGCGGCTTCCAATCCGTTGCCGGTGGCCTTCCATGATTTTCTAAAGCCTTCGCCGCCCCATATTGACGCGGCTATTTTATGCCCGGTCGATTTGCCTTTTGATGAATCACCAAAGATATGAAAACCCGCATAATCTACATGGCACTTTTTCAATAATGCCCCGGCAAAGCCTATGCTGGTTTGAAAGAGCAATAGCGGGTTGCCCATGCAATAACGGCTTATATGCTGCTGCCAGTCTTCCAGCGTTCCACGCTGCCCATATTCAGCGGTGACCGCATGATCTGTTTGAAAGAAAATATCGTCACGATTACCGATAACCCTATCCGGCAATACGAATACATCACCATGCCAGCCGACCTTTAAGGCGCACTCAAGTTGTTTTTTGGGGCGTTGCGACTGCAAGTAACTGGGTAGGTGATTGCGCTTATGGTGGTCTATTCTTAAGCCCATCTTGAGCAGTTCGGCGCGTAACTCTTCACAGCTGCCCGAAAGCATATCCAGCGGCATAAGCCATTGCCGCCACCGGTAACGCTGATTTTTAAAGCGCAACATCAGGCCAAAATTATGATCTGAACTATCACAGCTTCCCGCGTCGATATGGAGCGGATCACAGATATAGCTATTCGTGTCGGTAACATTGCCCTCCTTGTCGGTTTTAATGCCGTGGTAGTAAACGCCAGCCTTGCCGAACTCGTTATAATCATCGTGTACCTGATAACAAGGGCGTTCAATGACTACGGCTTCGATGAATTCCGGCGGCTCTTCGTTTGGATCGATGGCATTGTTGATTAAGTCGGTAACACCGGTAACACCGGCGTTTTTTTCAGTGTTACCGCTACAGGCCTCGTCATTACTAACGGTAACACCAGTAACATCGGTAGCATCCGAATTGTTACATTCAATATAGTTTTCGGTGTTTTTGGGTTCATAATCCCCTGGCAAAGAAGCCGCCATAATGGGATTAACTGTATTGATCGACTCTAAATTAACTTTAGTAACACCGTTTTTTGTTACCTTTCTTTTTTTGGCAACCATATCAAACGCTCCCTGCTAGATAATCATTAAAATCACCTAACGTGGGCGGCATGGTGTACTTGCCATGCACTTCTAACGCCGCCGCCCTTGCCTTGGCCTGCCCGACTCCTGATTCATCGTTATCAGCCATTATGATAATTTCTTCGTCAGGGAAAAATGCCCTAATGGTTATAGCCACATCTTTTAAATTTCCAGCATCAAAAGCAATGACCGTTATAAGGCCGGTGCTCTCATAAACACTAGCCGCTGTTGCAAAGCCCTCGCAGATTAAAATCTTGTCGGACTCTTCACCCAGCCAATTAAAACAGCCCTTCTTTTTTCCACCCGATAGGAAACGTTTTGTGCCATCAGCTCCGATAAATTGCAGATTGACCAATTCTTTATTGGCGTTAAGGATGGGGATAATTAATGTATTGTCGCGGCCTAGTCGTGCGATATGTGGCTTGACCTGTTTCCTTATTAAATAGGGTTGGTTATCCGGTGCAGGCTGGGTTTGTTTCCAGATATATAGCGCCTTGTTTGCTGTTGCTTTATGTTTGGCGGCCTCTTCGGCTTTGCGTTCGGATTCTTGGCGTTGATGTTCGATTACAAAGGCGCGGCGTTCTTCGTCGGTCAATGGCTTAAAATTACCTTCCAGCTTCCAGTTTTGCTTAATGCCTTGTTTGAAGTCCTGAAAATATCCAGCCGCCCGGCCATCCAGGTGCAGAACATACGCGCCGTTGAGTTTTCCATCAATCTTGAACCGGTGCAGGTTGTCATCACCGATAATGGTTTCAGGTGGATTTATGCCAGCATCACGCATGGCGTTTTTAAAATGTTCTATTACATGTTGCATTTTATTTACCCTTGCCGGGTATGCAATCCGCGCCGCCATAGGCTATAATTGCCCTGCGTGTTGGTTGCTATGGATTGCAAAGACCGGCTAATTTTTGGTTGAATTAGTCGGTTTTTTTATGCGTATTGGTTTTGCTCCATCTGAGCGGATTTAGCTTGTGTGTTCATGCGGTGAACCTTTTGTGAAGTGGATAACCGCCAAGGATTTAATAGTCAAGGGGATGTTGATCATTGCGCTGCACCCACAACATGATTTGCCGCTTTGCGCTCAATTTCTGTGAGGCTGCTTACTTTACCTTGTCTTAACCAAGTTTCCAGCTCGGAACGGTCAAAGTACAGCATCTTGCCGCGCGGCTTGTAATGGGGGATTTCCTGCGTTGACGTTAGCTTGTACAGGTAGCTTGTCGCAAGGCCGGTGAACGCGCTTGCTTCAGCTATGTTTAAGGTTTGTTTGTTGGACAGAACGGCATTAGTAAGAATGTCGATTCTATCCAGTACACTTTGTAATGTGACAATGGGGTTAGTCATTATTTCGCCTTTTTGCGAATGGTTGATAATGACTATATTTTGAGCGGTTTTTTTAGCGTGAATAGCTGGGTAGGTTACAGAAAACCTACCCCCTAAAAATAGTAAACAGGGGGATAGCTTATAAGATATTTTTACGCGTTGTTTTATTCAAGTATCGATCAAAACTGAATTTCATCAATAATATCAATATCTTCTGATGGGGGTATGGGTTCGCTTGTTGGGGTAGATGGTGCGCCACCTTTTTCTTTCCAGTTGGCAATTTTTGCCATGCTAGTTATTGCCCCCTTGTTAATATCTCCTTTTTTGTAACCGTTTTTAAGGCTATCTTGCTTATGTATTAATTCAAATTCTTTGTAGTTGTTTGTTAAGTATGACTCCATAGCTATTATAGGCGTCTTGCCTCTCATTAGGTTGTCATCTTCCATAGCAAGCCAAACTTTAACGGTAGCCGCTAATTTTGCAGAATATCTAGGATGATTTTTATTGAGATAATCAGGGGTGCTAGTTTCTTCTGAAAAGAAAAAGGATGGCTTAAAGTTTTTTGATAAAAGCCATCTCCTCAACTCACTAACCCAAATCGTCGTTGTGTTCCAATCGATTTCAGGCTCATTATGTGAATACCCATTCAAGTCATAATCATAATTAATATTTGTTTCAATTCTTGCACTTCTAATATCTTTTTTTAGCGCACCAAGGATAGTTTCAAATTCATTAGAAATGTTACCTTCAGAATAATTTAAGTAGTAAGTTGGGTCACAATTAAGCATTAATAGCGCGGACTCGCGTGCTGTAAGCACATCGTGAAATTTCCAAAAATCTATTGGGTCAAGCATCCGCTAACACTCCGTTCAAGGTGTAATCGTTCGAAAGGGAATAACCGGAAACTGGGGAACGAGTCCAGCTTGTAAGCCGCTAAGCCTATCCGGTTAAATTGATTATAAACCGATGTCGGGTATTTTGTGCATTGCGTGTTTTCTTACGCTATCGATAATGTCCGCGTAAATCTGTGTGGTTTTTACCTCGCTATGTCCCAGCAACCGCGACACGGTGTAAATATCTACGCCATTGCTTAGCAGGCTGACAGCAAATGTATGTCGCCCAGCGTGAAAAGTGACGTGCTTGCTAATTCCCGCCGCCATAGTCCAGCGCAATAACTCTGTGTTCATATAAGCTGAATACTTCAATGATTGAAAAATCCTACCTTTACCGGGCTGTCCTAACAGGCTATAGGCTTGCGGGGGAATGTCCAAATATTGCAGGTTTCCGGTTTTTTTTTGGTTAAAGGTGATCCGGTGTACGCCGTCAAATTGACTAACCTCTGACCAATCCAGCTTATTTATATCACTCCAGCGTAAGCCGGTAAGACAAGAAAACAAAAAAGCGTTTTTTAATACGTCATAGCGGCAATCTGTTTTAACCAGTGACCGAACTTCCTCAATAGTCAGATAGACGCGCGGTGATGAATCAGACTTAATACCCTTGACCTGATTTAAGGGATTATTGGCAATAATGCCTTTGGCGTAAGCGTCATTGATAGCCGCCCTTACCTTGTTGAAATAAGACGATGCTGTGTTTTTGCTTATAAGATTGCCGCTTTTAGTTTTGGCTTGGGTGTCAAAGTAACGCCGCACCCCTTCCACCCAGTCAACGGTGATCTGCTCAAAGGTTAGCCCGTCGTCTGGATGATGGCGTTTTAAGTGGATCAAACAGGCTTCCCAATTACTGTAGTTGGCGCTGCTCTCGTTGGTTTTTTTAGTTGCCATGAGCTGACTAAAAAAACTGTAGAAACTGGCATTTATCCGGGTGGTGTCGGTAAAGCCATGCCGCCCGGTGGCGGCTTCAGTAAGCCGTTTTGCTTTAATCGACTCAACCAGCTGTAACGTTTCCTTGTTGTGCTGCTTTTCGGTTTTAGTTTTGGGGTTGGCGTAGAGGTATTGGTCAAGCTGTTCGCGCTTGCGGTCATGTTTTGTTTTACCGTTTTCATCGGTATGGCTACCGTACCAATAAACAAGGCGAATACTTTGTTTATCACCCTCTTTGTTAGCGCGTTTCTCGATTGTGATCTTCATTGAATTCTTACCCCTCTTTACCCCTTTAAAATTCGTAGGGGTAATATAGGGGTAATAAAAGGTAAAGTAAAGACAAAAATAAGAAAACAAAAAAGGGCGTGTATCGCTACATGCCCTTATTTTATTGACTTTGTTTAGTGCTTGTTTTCCTTTGTTTTACCGCTTCACTTCCCTATGCAGAAACTGGAAAATATTTTTCCCAGCAAATCATCGGAACTGACAGTGCCGGTAATTTCGGCGAGATTTATTTGCGCCTGCCTTAAATCTTCGGCGACCAATTCGCCCGCCTGACTGACTTGTAACTGGGTTAATGCACTGGCTACCGAATCATAGCCTTTTCTTAAGGCTTCTATGTGCCGTCTTCTGGCAATAAATACGTTGTCGGTGGCTTCATTAAAACCGACGCTTTGTTTGAGGTGTTGTTTTAATAAATCCATGCCCTCCCCGGTTTTTATGGACAAATAACAACTGTAGCCGTCTTCCGTCTGTTTTATTTCAGGTTCCAGGCCCAGCAGGTCTATTTTATTGTAAACCTTGGTGATGTCGATGTCGGCGGGCAGGGTTTTTAACAAATCCTCGGATTCCGGTTCCCTGGCGTCTATCAGCAGTAAAATTTTATCGGCTTTTTGGATTTCTTCGTGCGCCCGGCGTATGCCTTCTTTTTCTATTGAGTTGTCGCTGTCGCGCAAACCGGCGGTATCGATGATATGCAAGGGCATACCATCCAGTTGGATGCGTTCCCGAAGCACGTCCCTCGTGGTTCCGGCTATGTCGGTGACTATCGCGGCTTCATGTCCGGCCAGCGCATTGAGCAGGCTGGATTTTCCGGCGTTAGGCTTGCCCGCCAAAACCACGGTCATGCCGTCGCGCAATAAGCGGCCTTGTTGGGCTGTTTTTTGAATTTGTCCGATGCGTTGCAATAAGCTGACGATGCGATTTTCAACGACGCCGTCGGTTAAAAAATCTATTTCTTCATCGACAAAATCGATGGCGGCTTCAACGTAGATGCGCAGTTCCGTCAGTTCGGCAACCAGTTCATTGATTTGCGCCGAGAAAACGCCTTGCATGGATTTTTGTGCGGAACGCACCGAGAGTTCAGTGCTGCTTTCTATCAAATCGGCAACCGCTTCGGCTTGCGCCAAATCAAGTTTGTTGTTCAGGAATGCGCGTTCGGTAAATTCGCCCGGATTGGCCAGTCTTGCTCCTAGCGATAGAACCCTGCGCAACAGCATGTCCAGCACCACCGAACCGCCGTGCCCTTGCAGTTCGAGTATGTCTTCACCGGTGTAGGAAGCAGGTGTAGGGAAGTAGAGGCTAATACCGAAATCGATCACGGAACCGTCGTCATCGGTAAACGAGGTAAACAACGCGTGTCTGGGAATTAATGGTTTATTAAGGAGTTGCTCGGCAATGTCGGTCACCAAGGTTCCTGAAATTCGGATAATACCGACACCGCCGTTCCCTGGCGGTGTTGCAATCGCTGCAATGGTATCGGGGTTTACAGACACTTATCCCGCTTTTTCTATTTGCTTGGTGATATAGGTTTGTTGAATGATAGACAGGGTGTTGTTAATCACCCAGTATAAAACCAAACCAGCCGGGAAAAACAGGAAGAAAATGGTAAAGACGATAGGGAACATCTTCATCACTTTAGCCTGAATCGGGTCTATCGGCGCAGGATTCAAGCCTTGCTGAATTTTCATGGTAATACCCATGATCAACGGCAAGATGTAGAAAGGATCTTGTATTGATAAATCCTGTATCCACAACATAAACGGCGCTTGACGAAATTCCACCGTTTCACTCAATACCCAGTACAACGCCATAAATACCGGTATTTGTATCAGGATAGGCAAACAGCCACCCAAGGGGTTCACTTTTTCTTTTTTATACAAGCCCATCATTTCGGTATTGAAACGGGGTCTGTCATCAGCAAAACGTTCTTGCAGTTCCTTAAGACGCGGCTGAATTTTACGCATTTTAGCCATCGATTTGAAACTGGCTTGTGATAGCGGAAAGAACAACAGCTTGATACAAAAGGTCACGCCCATGATAGCCAAACCCCAATTACCAATGGCGCCGTGAATAATATTCAACAACGCGTAAATGGGTTTACCGATAAAGGTTAGGACGCTGTAATCAACGGTCAGCTCAAGGCCAGGCGCTATGGCTTCCATCATCGGCTGAATTTTTGGACCTGCAAACAAGCGGGAAATAAATTCGGCATCGGTATTGTCCGCTACCGTTACCGATGGCGAATAAGTACCTATGACATACCGTCCATCTTTCAGTTTTTTGGTGTAAAAATGGTTTTCCTGGTCAGCCGGAGGTATCCAGGCCGAAGCAAAATAATGTTGGATCATTGCCGTCCAACCGCCTTGGGTGGCAACATCCAGAGTCTTATCCGCCATGTCCTCAAAACTGATTTTCTGGTATTTGCTTTTTTCGGTGTAAATAACGCCGCCGTTATAAGCTCTCATGCCGCCTGTCAGCATATTACCTTTACCGGCGGTATCAGGCACTCTTAATAACTGGCTATATTGTCTGCCTAACCAGGCTTTGCCCGATTTATTGCTGACTTTTTGATCCAGCGTTATTTCGTAACTACCACGTTTAAAGGTGAATAATTTGGTAATAACCAAGCCATTGTTATCCGTCCAGGTTAACGGCACCGTCAAACTCTCTTGATCCGGTTGCAGGGTGTAACTGTCCTGCTCGTTGGCGAAAGTCGTGTAATGATTCGGTGCAGGCGCTAAACCGCTACCCGCTATCAGTCCACTTTGTGCCACAAATAGCTTGTCTTGATTGTTATCAAACAAACGCACCGGCGCGTCGTTTGTTACAACGACGTCCAAACCTATCATTGCGCGTAACTTATTAACAACAGTATTCGCTTTTTCTACCGGGTAGTTTAACAAATCCAGATTGGTAATGGTGCCGCCTTGCAGATCAATTTCCAGCGCAATAACATCTGTTTTAACGGTTACGGTTTTAGCAGTCGAAGCTGCCGAGACAGGAACAGACACCGGATTTTGTTCGCCTGTTTCCGTATGTGCGGACACCCCTGCCGCAATCGGTAAATCTTCTTTAGCGGGAGCTTCGGGATTTACAATGGCAGCCACTTCGGGTTTGGGGCCGTAATCCAGTTCCCAGGCCTGCCACAACATAAACACCAGCATTGCAAATGTAACGACGAGTATAAATCTTATATTATCCATTCTTATTACCAAATTTTTCTGGAACGGGATCAATACCCCCTTGATGAAAAGGGTGGCATTTTAATAATCTTTTAAGCGTGAGATAGGAGCCAATAATAGCGCCGTGACGTGTAAGCGCTTCTAAGGAATAACTTGAACAGCTTGGATAAAATCGACAGTTAGAGCCAAGCAAAGGACTAATAAAGAATTTATAAAACTTTATTATTGCTATGAGCATGAAGCGCATCGGGATACCAACCTAAGCCAATGTTTTTCCAATGACTTTCTTAATAATTCCAGCGGAGCATCGACTGCTTCCCTGCGCGCCAGAACAACAATATCTATATTTCCCAAGCTTTGTTGTTGTATTCTGAAATTTTCCCTGACAGCCCGTTTAATCATGTTTCTATGTACGGCTTTTTTTATATTTTTTTTGGCAATTGCCAAGCCTAGCCTGGGATGATCGAAATCATTCTTTATGGCTAAAAGGGTAAAATAGGTATCGCTCGATTTTACAGGCCTGGCAAAAACTTTTTTATATTCAGCCGGTTTTTTTAACCGTAACTGCGGGGGAAAACTAAAATTGTGCTCCGTCACCCAATATCAACTAAACAGTTAACTTGGCGCGGCCTTTCGATCTGCGGGAGTTTAAAACTTTACGACCGCCTACAGTTGCCATTCTTGCACGAAAACCGTGAGTTCTGGCGCGTTTAATTTTACTGGGTT
>Ga0182021_10007315_pt1 | contig 13073 bp, 12 predicted proteins | sample 612E3MmetaG_FD_120493 | JGI IMG/M metagenome (GOLD analysis project Ga0182021, IMG submission 120493) | Permafrost microbial communities from Stordalen Mire, Sweden - 612E3M metaG (Illumina Assembly) | ecosystem: Environmental > Terrestrial > Soil > Wetlands > Permafrost | place: Sweden... | reverse complement strand
CGGACGCCATCCGCGCCGCCAGCAGGAGGAGCAGTGAACACCGGCAACGGATGATGGGGGTGCCAGGCGGATTCACGCCACGGTCAGTACCAGTTGGTCCGGTATTTCTTCGCGAAGTCGTGGGCGGTCATGCCCTTGGCGCACTCAATGCCGCTCCAGATCGTCGCGCCTGGGATCAACGTAACCCACTCCGGCCAGGCGATGTCTTTCCCTTCGTTCCATTCCGTGCCCGTGCGGAACCCGAACAGGCAGCCGATCAGGAAGCCCATGCCGCCGCCGGGTTTCCTTGTGGCAGCGTTGGCCGGTGAAGCCATCAGGCCAATGACAAGAAATACGAGACAACTGAGTGCGACTACTCTTCTCATGCTCGACCTCCCTTTCGACGGTACACCTTGTTGGGTGGGACTATAGTGAACCTCGGCCCGTTCGACAACCCTATCCGGGGACAAAAAAGGCGCCTCCCTGGGGAGGCGCCTTTGTTCTCTTCTCTGGCCGAGTCGAGTGCTAGCGGCCTGGCTCCTGCGGCGCCTCCGGCGGGGCGTCCTTGTCGGCCATCGCGGCGCGGCGGCTGAGTTTGACGCGGCCTTTCTCGTCGATCCCGATGCACTTGACCCACATCTGGTCGCCGACCTTGCAGACGTCCTCCACGGTCCTGACATGGAAGTCCGCCAACTCGCTGATGTGGACCAACCCGTCGCGTCCTGGGAAGATCTCCACGAAGCAGCCGAACTTGGTGATGCCCGTAACGGTCCCGTTGTAGGTGGCGCCTTCTTCCGGTTCGGCGGTGATGAGGCTGACTTCGCGCACGGCGATCTTCATGCCCTCCTCCTGAGTGCTGAAGATCTTGACGGTGCCGTCATCCTCGATGTCTATCTGGGCGCCGCTAATCTCGGTGATGCGCCGGATGTTCTTGCCTCCGGGGCCGATCAGTTCGCCGATCTTGTCCTGCGGAATCTTGATCTCCGTAATGCGCGGCGCATAGGGCGAGAGTTCCGCCCGTGGCTGGGCAATGACGGTATTCATGAAATCGAGGATCTTGAAGCGGGCGGCGCGGCACTTCGCGAAGGCTTCCTCCGTCACGGCCCATTCCAACCCTCGGATCTTGAGATCGAGCTGAAATCCCGTGATGCCGTCGCGCGTGCCGGCGACCTTGAAGTCCATGTCGCCGCAGTGGTCCTCGTCGCCGAGGATGTCCACGACCACCTTCGACTTTCCGGGCGCGGTGAAAAGGCCGCAGGAGATGCCCGCCACCGGTTTGCGGATTGGAACGCCCGCGTCCATCAGGGCGAGAGTCCCGACGCAAATGCTGGCCATGGAACTCGACCCGTTGGAACTCATGATGTCGGACACAAGCCGGACGGTGTAGGGATAATCCTTGGGGATGATCCGTTCGAGGGACCGTTCGGCCAGCGCGCCATGCCCGATTTCGCGGCGGCCGGGCGAGCCCATGCGGCCGGTTTCGCCGACGCTGTAGTGCGGGAAGTTGTAGTGCAGCATGAACGACTTGGAGGTCGGGCCGCCCGCGATGGCATCCAGGTCCTGGCTATCGGAACCGGTGCCGAGCGTGACGGTCCCGAGGGCGTGCGTTTCGCCGCGGGCAAAGAAGGCCGAGCCGTGGACGCGGGGCAACAGTCCCACTTTCGCGCCCAACGGACGGATGTCGTCGGAACCGCGGCCGTCAATGCGTTTTCCTTTTTCCAGAACGTTGCGGCGAACGACTGAGATGGTCAGGGCGTCGAAGGCGGCCCTGAACTGTTCCGCCGTCATCTCCGGGAATCTCTCCGTGAGGGCGGCCTTCAGCGCCGTTTCGATCCGTGCCACCTCGTTGCGCCGATCGAGCTTGCTGGCGATGACGAGCGCCTTTTCGAGTTCCGCGCCAGACAGACCGCGCGCGGCGTTGAGGAAGGTCTCATCCGGGGGCGTTTCGGTCACGGTCTTATCCGCGAGCCCCATTTTGCGGCGCAGTTCAAGTTGGGCCTGGATCAGTTTCCGGCATTCGCCGTGGGCGAACTTCATGGCGGCCACGAGGTCGGCTTCCTGGATTTCGTCGCCCTCGCCCTCGATCATGATCGGAAGGCGCTCCGTTCCCGCGTAGATCAGGTCGAGGTCGCTCAGTTCCCTTTCCTTCATGGTGGGATTGGCGACAAAGGCGCCATTCACCCGGCCCACGCGGAGTCCGGCGATGGGGCCGAGGAACGGCAGATCGGACAGGGTCAGCGCGGCGCTGGCGGCGGTGATCGCGAGGACGTCCGAGTCGTTTTCGCCATCGGCCGACAGGAGCGTTCCGACGATCTGGACGTCGTTCCTGTAGCCCTCGGCGAAGAGCGGGCGGATGGGCCGGTCGGTGAACCGGGCCGTAAGGATTTCCTTCTCGGAGGGGCGGCCTTCGCGCTTGAAGAAGCCGCCCGGGAATTTTCCGGCGGCGGAGAAGCGCTCCTTATACTCCACTTGGAGAGGGAAGTAGTCAATGCCTTCGCGGGGAGATTGCGACGCGGCGGCGGCGGCAAGGACGATGGTATCGCCCTGCCGGACGGTTGCGGCGCCTCTTGCCTGAGGAGCAAAAAGGCCGGCTTCGAGGGTCAGCGTTTTGTCGCCGACGGTTACGGTCACGGATACGGATTCGTTCATAGGTTTCCTGTTCTGGGATCGGGAACGGCAGACAAGTAAGTACTCTTCCCCGCGAGGCACAACACGACAGGAGTCGGTTGAGCCATCGCGCCGGAATTAGCGGCGGAGCTTGAGGCGTTTGATGAGATCCTGGTAGCCGGACTCATCCTTGCTCTTGACGTAGTTCAAGAGGCGTCGCCGCGCACTGACCATTTTCAGAAGACCGTAGCGGGAGCTATGGTCCTTCTGGTGGAGTTTCAGGTGCTCGGTCAGTTCCTCGATTCGCCGCGTCAACAGGGCTACCTGGACTTGGGACGAACCGGTGTCCTTATCGTGTTTCCGAAACTCCTTCTGAACTGCGCTCTTTGCTTTGGCATCCATACTCTGTCTGAGCCTATACCCTTTCTTCTTTCCTTTCCTGTTTCTTTTCGCGGGAGACTATAATATCCGGATACCCCGCTTGTAAAGTCCCGATCCACAGCTTTGTGTCCCGGTCTTCACGAAGGCCCTTTCGAGCTTTGGCGACATCCTTAGCGATTTGCCGGGCCAGCGCCGCCACGGTGGGGAACCGCCGCTCGGGGCGCAGGCGTTCGACAAAGAAAACTTGGATGCGCCGGCCGTAGAGGCGAAGATTCACGTCGAAGAAATGGATTTCAAGAACCGGTCTGCGGGTCGGCTCGACGGTCGGATGAAGGCCGAAACTGGCGACGCCGTCCAAGACGCGTCCGTTCACAAGCGCCCTGACGGAGTAGATGCCCAGGGGGGGGGCCGCCTCGTTTTGCGGGGCTATATTGGCGGTTGGGTATCCGAGCCGGCGCCCGATGCGGTTCCCGCGTCGCACGACGCCCAAAAGGCTGAAGGGGCGGCCGAGCAGGCGCCCGGCGAGCCGCAGCTTGCCCGCCGCCACGGCTTGCCGGATCCGGGTGCTGGAGATGGCGGCCCCGCGATACCGCACGGGCCGCACGAGAGTGACGGCGATCCCGCGTTTCCGGGCCCACGCGGAGAGTTGGGCCTGCCCGCCGCCGCCGTTTCTTCCGAAACGCCAGTCCGACCCGACGAAGATGTGCCGCAACGTCGGGACCGACCTTTCAAGGCTTTTGAGGAACGCCTCGGCCGGGAGCGAGGCGAACGGTCTCGTGAACGGGATGAGGATGCACCCATCGAGTCCAAGGCCGCGCAGCAGCTCGAGTTTGTGCGGCGTCGAGGTGAGCGTCAACGGGGCCGCGCCGGGCGAGAGAACCTTCAGGGGGTGGGGGTCGAAGGTTAACGCCCAAGCCTGGCCGCCGATGGCTCGCGCCTGCCGGATCGTGCGCCGGAGAACTTCCTGATGCCCGGCATGAACGCCGTCGAAGAATCCAGCGGCCAGGCAGAGGGGCTCCTTCACGCCGGCGAGATCCGAGAGATTCCGGACGGTTCTCATCGCGGTTGAGCCCGGGGATCGGGATGAGCCGTGGACGCGGCCACGACGTGCGCCGGGATGACGACGTCCAGCAGTTGGATTTGCTCTAGGGCGAGCAGACGATCGAGCGGAACGGCTTGAGTCACGGAGAAGCCTCCGCATTCGCTTCGTCGCAGTCGCTCCAGATGCGCTCCGCAACCTAATTTCTCGCCGATATCGTGGCAAAGGGTCCGGACATACGTTCCCTTGGTGCAGCGAAGCACAAAGGAGGCTCGCGGGGGGGCGTAGTCGAGCAGCCTGAACTCGTAAATGTGGATCAGGCGCGGTTTTCGCTCCACCTCTTGCCCTCGTCGGGCCAGCTTGTAGAGCGGAACGCCTTCGATTTTCACGGCCGAAACCATGGGGGGCGTTTGGTAAATATCCCCCTTGAACGCGCTCATTTCCTCTTCGATTTGCCCGCGCGTGACGGCCGACGGATCGGCCTCGGAGAGGACTTTGCCGTCGGCGTCCTGGGAGTCCGTGGCGATGCCGAGTCTCAGGGTGCCTTCGTAGGTCTTGTCGGAAGACATGAACCGCTCGGAAAGGCGGGTGCCGCGGCCGAGGAGGATAATGAGCAGTCCCGTGGCGGCGGGATCGAGGGTGCCGCCATGTCCGACTTTCTTCAATCGGAAGTGGCGCCGGATCCGGTCCACCACGTCATGCGAGGTCGGGCCCGCGGGCTTGTCCACGAGAAGGATGCCATCGAAAGGATCGGTGCGCTGCATAACGTCGGTTCTCAGTTGGGGGGGGCCTCGTCACGGGCGGGTCCGTCTTGCGGCGCGGACGATTCCGGGGGCTTAATCCGGGACAGAAGCGTCAACACGCGGTCTCCGTCCTCGATGGAATGATCGAGGGCGAATTGAAGCCGGGGGGTGTACTTGAGGACGACCTTGGCGGCGACCTCGGCCTGAATCTCGCCGTGCAACTGCTGCAGCCTTCGAAGCATTGGCGAGCGGTCCCGTTCATGGCCCCGAATGGAGACCAGCACCCGGGCGGTTCGAAGGTCGCTGCTGGTCATGACGTGGGTCACGGTGACGGCGGAGAGGTCGAAGGTTGACCGGTCCAGGATACGGTAAAGGACTCCGCCGATTTCGCGACGGAGAAGTTCGTTCACTCTGGCGAGACGGTCCGCTTTCATGCTGTCGGGAGGAGAGCCGGCCTACAGGGTCTGGGCGATGCGCTCGATCTCGTAGAACTCCAGGATGTCGCCCGCCGCAAAGGCCGCGAAGTTGTCCAGGCGGATGCCGCATTCCTGGGACTCCCGCACCTCGCTGACGTCGTTCTGGAATCTTCGGAGCGAAAGAAGGGACCCCTCGAAAAGGACGTCCTTATTCCGCTTGACGCGCACACGGAGGCGGGGCGTAATGTAGCCGTCCAAGCACATGCAGCCCGCGACGGCGCCGCCTTTCGAAACGTTGAAGAGTTGTTTGACCTCGGCATGTCCCCGCACTTTCTCCCGGATCTCCGCCGGAAGCATGCCGACCATGGCTTCCTGGACCTGATCGATGAGTTCGTAGATGATGTTGTGGAGACGGATGTCAATGCCTTCCTGCTTGGCCAGGCGGCTGGCGTTTTCGTCCAAGGCCACGTGGAATCCCAGGATTACGGCGTTGGAGGCGCTGGCCAGAAGCACGTCGTTCGCCGAGATGGTCCCGACGGCGCTCATCAGGATGGAGAGAGTGACCTTGTCGCTTTTGATTTCCTTGAGCGCGTGCTCGATGGCTTCGAGGGATCCTTGGACGTCGGCTTTGATAATGACCAGCAGTTCGAGCTTCTCGCTTTCCTTGATTTTCTCGAAGAGGTTCGCCAAAGAGGCCCGTTTGGGAGTGGTCAATTGAGCGGCCTTTGCATCCGCAGCGCGTTGTTCCGCCGTGGCACGCGCCACCTTGTCGTTGGAGCAGACCTCGAAGGCGGCGCCGGCGTCCGGCACACCGGAAAGGCCGAGGCACTTGACAGGGGTGGCCGGACCCGCGGCCTTCACCTTTTCGCCGTGGTCGTTGATCAGGGCTCGGACCCGTCCCGAGTTGGGCCCGCAAAGAAGAACGTCGCCGACGCGAAGCGTTCCGTCCGTGACGAGGAGGTTCGCCGTCGGTCCCATGCCGGCTTCGAGTTGGGCTTCGATGACGAAGCCCCGGGCGGCTTTGCCGGCGTTGGCCTTGAGCTCCAGCATTTCAGCCTGAAGCAGGATCATGTCCAGAAGCTCCTTCACCCCTTGGCCGGTCACGGCGCTAACCGGGCAGGCGATGACCTTTCCGCCCCAGTCCTCGGTCGTGAGTTCGATGGCGGCCAGTTGCTGCTTGACCCTGTCCGGGTTCGCCGTCGGAAGGTCCATCTTGTTCAGGGCCACCATGATGGGCACGTTGGCGGCCTGGGCATGTTTAATGGCTTCCTGGGTCTGGGGCATGATGCCGTCCCCCGCGTCAATGACGATGACCGCGATATCGGTCATATTGGCGCCCCGGGCGCGCATCGCGGTGAAGGCCTGATGCCCCGGCGTGTCGAGAAAGGTGATGCTCTTCTCGCCGACTTTGACCGTGTAGGCGCCGATATGCTGGGTAATGCCGCCCGCCTCGCCCTTGGCGACGGCGGCATTGCGGATCTGATCGAGCAGCGATGTCTTGCCGTGGTCCACGTGGCCGAGGAAGGTGACCACAGGGGGGCGACCGGTCACTTCGGCGTCCCTGGCCTTCTTGATCTTTTCTTCCTCGACGGCGGCTGGTTTGGGGGGCGGCTTGAGTTCGACCTTCTTCTCGCGCTCGACCACGAATCCGTGCTTCTCGGCCACCCGGGCCGCATCCTTGATTTCGATGCGCTCGTTGATGGAGGCCAGCACGTTGATTCGCATCAATTCGGCAATAAGCTGGTTCGGCCTCACCCCCATGATCGTGGCGAGTTCCTTGACCACGATGGGACCCTTGAGATGGATGACTTTGCTGGAGGCGGCCGGTTGGGCCGGCTCCGCCGTAGCAGCGGGGGGGACTTGCGCCGTCGGGCCCGCCGGTTCCGCCGGGATGGGTTTGGGCGCCGCGGCGACCGGAGTCGTGGCGGCGGCCTGGGGCTTTGGGGCGGTCGCGGACGGGGCGGGAGCGGCCATCAAGGCGCCTTTGATCTTCGCCACTTCGTCCGGCGACAAGGCGCTCATGTGGTTCTTGCCTTGAACGCCGAGAGCCGCAACGCGATCCAGCAGCTCCTTGCTGTTCAGGCCGAGTTCTTTGGCTAGTTCATGTACTCTCATTCGGAGTCTCGGCCTTTTCGGGTTCCTTGGGTTGTGCGGCCGCGGCCGCCTCGAAAATGGCTTTGGCCGTCTCGGCGTTGAACTCGCCCGTGGCTTCGATGTCCGAGACCTCGGCGGCGAGGATTCCCTCGACGTTGAGGAATCCGGCCTGGACGAGCTTCTCGGCGATTTCGCGCCCGATGCCGGGAACTAGCGCCAGGCTTTCGACGGCCCTCGCCACCTTCTCCTCGAACGTCACGTTGCCTTCGTCCTTTTGAACGTCAATCCGCCACCCGAGAAGCTTCGACGAGAGGCGCACATTCTGGCCTCGTTTGCCGATCGCCAGCGAGAGCTGATCCGCCTCCGTGGTCACCCGGACCACCCGCGGTTCGTCCGGATCTATCTCCACTTTGGCCAGCTTGGCGGGCGAAAGAGCGTTGGTGACGTAGGTGCGGATATCGTCGCTCCATCGCACAATGTCGATTTTCTCGCCGGACAATTCACGGACGATGTTCTTGACGCGCACGCCTCTCATGCCGACGCACGCGCCGACCGGATCGACTTTGGAATCGTGCGACACGACGGCCAGCTTGGTGCGGTACCCCGGCTCCCGCGAAATGCCCTTGATCTCGACCGTGCCGTCCGAAATCTCCGCCACCTCGAGTTGGAACAGGCGCCGCACGAAGTCCGGATGGCTTCGGGATAACAGGATGCTGGGCCCCGACGGGTTGTCCTGCACCGCGAGAATCAGCGCGCGGACCTGGTCGCCCACCTGGTAGATTTCGGTGGCGATCCGCTCCTTGGACGGCATAAAAGCTTCGGCCCGGCCGAGGTCCACGATGATGTCGCTGCGGTCGAATCTCCGAATCGTGCCGCTGACAATGTCGCCCACCCGATTATGATACTCGTCGAACACAATGGTTCGTTCGGCCTGCCGGATCTTCTGCAGGATGGCCTGCTTGGCCGTCTGGGCGGCGATACGGCCGAAGTTCTGAGGAGTGACTTCGATCTCGACTTGATCGCCGGCTTTGGCGGCGGGATTGCTGCGGCGCGCGTCCTCGACCGTGATCTCATCGTGCTTCGACGTGACCTGTTCCACGACGTCAACGGTCGCGTAGGCCTTGATGTCGCAGGTTTTCCGGTCCATGTTGATGCGCAGGTTCCGGGCCGGACCGACGCTCTTCCTGGAGGCCGAGAGCAGGGCGGTTTCCACCGTTTGGAAAAGCGTTTCGCGGTCAATTCCGCGTTCTTTCTCCAAATAACTCAATACTGCTGCCAGTTCACCGTTCATGCTTCACCATCGTAGCCCCATGGCGCGGCTGCTTCGATACATAAAAGAGTGGGAAGGCCCCACTCTCATCGCACGACCTCTTCAATGGACGGGCTCACTATAGGTTCAGGCGTGTTGTGCGTCAAGGCCCTTTTCCCGTTGCCTTTTCCCGCTGCCTTTTTTCCCCTATTAGTCCCTTACGAATTCAATCAATCGAGAATTGGTCATGATTTACCGTAAACAGAATCGAGATTGGTCATGCGGGAACCGGCGAAGACATCGTCGGAATGATGTCCGTTTTGCGGAGGCGCATGGCTGTGGCAATGACCTTTTGTCCGAGTTTGGTGAGGTAGTATTTGAAGGTTCCGGCGATTTTCTTAAGCAGGCCAAGTTTCCCGGAATCGGCGGAGGGCCTGGGAGACTTTGGAACCCGACCAGTCCGGGAGTTGCTTGCGGAGACGTCTGGCATTGACGCCACTGATGAGGTATTCGCCGCGCACAAGAGCCAGGGCGAGGTTCAGATCGGCGGGAAGGAAGAAGTTGATGCCGCGATAAGACCGACCGGCATCATCTTGAACCGAACGGCTGACGCGATCCAAGTCACGTCGGCCGGACGAATCGTCCTTCAGGACCGAGAGGAAATCGAGATAGCGGCGGTTAGCCGCAGCCAAGACTTCCCGAACCGCACCCAGGCTGTGGATGGTTTTCTGGACGGGCGCATTCTTCATTTCCGTGCGGCCATCCTGGTGTACCACCTTGCGGTAGTGTTTAAAGAACGAGACGTCGTTCGTCGTCGTCTCGATACGCAAGACATGGCTGAACTTGTCGTACATCTTGATGGAGGTGTGGCCCAGGCTGTGGCGCAGGCGGGTTCCCTCGATCAAGACGTTATAGCGGGAGCCGCCTTCCCCTTCGAAAAGAGGGCTGAGGCCATTGCGCCCGAGGAAGGTGGCGATATCATCGGCCTTGACCTCCTGGATGGCGCGGCGCGTGAGCGCTTCGTAGAGTGGCACCAAGTCATCGGGACGGCGGAAGATGATGTCCGTGGCGTACTCGATCTGCATCAGGCTCCAGTGCCAACCGGAGGGAAACACGTCGTGGACTGGGCAGAACTGTTCCGCCCAACGATCCAGGCGTTTGTGAAGAACCAGATCTTGCGTTTCAACAGTTGGGTCTTCATCGCGTCCACATGGCAGCAGTCCGGCAGACTGCCGGTGATGACAATGCGGTCGAAGCATCCAAGAACTCCGGTGATCCTGTCTTGGTACCGTTCAGTCAAAAGGGTGTTGCGCATGCCGCATAAGAAACCACGGATGAGCGTGTTAAACAATAGTAGAAGCCTCGGCGTAGGCGACGGGGTGTTGTACTCAACAGCCCTTGCGTACGCCTTGGTTCCGGCTATGCCGGGTTAGGGCGAATGCGGATGGACAAGCCTCCCGCAACGCGTTACCGTTCGGGGCATCCAACGCGATCGGCCGTGCTGTGGCCGCATCGCCCGTCTCCTTCACGACCGTCTCGGTGAAGGCGCCCTACGAAAAGTGGCTTTCGGACTACTTCACGCCCGAGGAGCGGGACGATCAGACGGTCAGCGGCGTTGACGCTGATGCGGACAAGGATGGCATGAGCAACTGGACGGAGTTTCTTCGCGGAACAAATCCAAAAAACCCCAACTCACTGCTCAAGATTACGGAACTATCGGCGGGCCCGGCTCAGGCCGGCGATTACGTCGTACGGTGGCAGAGCGCAAGCAACCGCACGTATGTCATTGATGCCGCAACGAATCTTGTCGACGGGTTCATCATCAATCTCGAATCGAACATTCAAGCCAACCCGCCCATGAACGTCTACACCGACAGTGTGCCGGCCGTGGTCCAGAAGTTCTATCGTGTGCGACTGGAGTGATCGCCCTGAAGCTCGCGTGTGCGCTTTGCCGCCGACAATCGGCCGGCAAGGATAGCGTCCGTGCCGTTGGATGGCAGACATCAGCAGGCGCATGCCGGTCAGCCGGCTGCCGTTGTTGATGGAGCCGGCGGCGGCGAAGCGCAACCCTCTTTGTGGCCGGGCCTGTTCAAAATCGCGCAGAAATTCGGCGACCATGTTGGCTTCCTCGTTCCGGCTGAACGTAAAGGGCGCCAGTTGTCCGTCGATCACGGCATGAGGGCAGTATTGGCGGATTTCGCGCACGGTCAGTGTCGGGCCGAAGTTGGTCCCCTTGAGGTCCAATTCCGCAATCAAAGGCAGCAGGTGGGCCATGTCGGAATCGCTGTGCTGGTAGCGCCAGTCCGTGGGGGTGGGCGCGTACCGCGCAAATACAGCCCGGTGAATGGGCATGGCAAACTGCTCGTACATCTCCGCATTGAACAGGCAGCAGTTGTCATCGAACCATGACCACCCTTTCGGCGCCGTGGCCGGGGTGAACCCCGCCTCCTCGTCAAGCACCCGGGCGCGCGCCAGGATGGCTCGGGCGATCAGATCCGAGAACCGTTGCATCAGGCCAGGATCGTCGAAATGGAGAAGCAGCAGGTTCTCCGCGCCATAGATGGAACAGGCGAACGTGCAGGGGCCGCGCTGCGCGCGATAGAGCGGCGGCTTGAGGCCCAAGGCTTCCAGGCGCCGCTTCTCGCGGATCCAGTTCTCCGGCAGAAGGAAGTCGCGCAGGTTCTCCAGCCGGCGTTCCACGCGATCCAGCAACGCCTTGAGTTCGTCGGGCGTGTGCGCTGACTGATGGATCCACCAGGAGCCCGTAGCGCCGCCTTCCCAAACGTTCCTGGCCTCGAAGAGGTCGTGCAACCCCTTGATTTCCGGCCATTTCCGGGTCGGGTCGGCGGGTGTTTCATCCAGCAGGCGTCGCCCCACGATCCGTTCGGACAGATCATTGTAGCGCCGCTTCAGATCCAGGGCCCAGGCCGCATCCGCATACTGGAAGCGCCACCAGTCCTGCGGCACCCCCAGCTCATCGAATACACATTCCCAGTTGCAGATCGCACCGAGCGGAACCTGGGGGATGGCGGCGCCGAACGGGTCCCGGTTGGCGATTTCCTGATCGATCCAGAACTGCTTCAGATCCACAGGCGCCAGCCCGCCATTGGCCCTGGTATCGGCCAGCAGTTGCGTGATCCATCTTTGGTGCTCCGGAGTTGCCAACTCGTATGATTCCATGGTTTCTCCTGACGGCGGCACTGAGGCGGAAGCTATTGCGCGTCGACTCCAGTGGCCTTGCGTGAATGGCTATTCATTGCGACCCCAACAAGCCTGCGCATGGTGGCCAGGGCCACAGGAAGCTCGGTAAGCGGGTCTGCGATTCCCGCCTCGATCGAGATTCTTCCGTTGCAGTGCGCATCGGCCAATGCGCGGAAGAACCGAGTCAAATCACAAGACTCAGCCCCCGGGGCCAGGCGCCTCGGCACCGTTGCGATATGCACATGCGCAAGGAGATCACCATGTCTGACAATATCCTCGTACGAATCACCATCATGCATCAGGTGGTAGGCGTCAACCAGTAGGCGAATAGCGGGGTGCCTGACCTCGTTGACAAGTCTGGCGCATTCGGAAACGGTCGTGAGCACATTGCACTCAGCCGTATTCAGGGGTTCCACCACAACCACCACACCGTGGTCATGGGCCACCGGCGCGACCATCCCGCAGAAAGCGACAAGCTGGTCATGCGCCGCGTGTGGATCGAATCCCTCAGGGATACGCCGAGCGCCACCCGATCCGAACACGATGACCTCCACCCCGGCCCGCTCGGCGCGTTCCATGGTCGCCGTGACGTAGGCCCGCAGCGCCGGGGTGTCCACTTCCGGTCCGGTGATCTTCATGTCGCCAGGCACAAAGTAGTTGGCGACCGGATACGGCAGTCCGGCGGAGCGTAGCGCTCCGAGTCCCGCAACAAACGCATCCTTGGATTCCCGCGGCTTCAGCAACGCGGGGACACTCCATTCTGCAAAATCGTATGACGCGCGAGCGGCAACCGTCGCTGTCCTTGCGTCACCGCATACACCGAACTGCATATGACCTTCTCCTCAATTCGAACATGGTGAGTAGACAGACGGCTGCGTGGTGCTGTGCCTCGGCTTAGAGCTTATCCGTAAATAACAATTGTTTGTCGAAACACGATCAATGCGCATGCCAACTCCAATAATCCCTCGAAACTCAGCGCCGTTTTCTCAAACCGCACGAGCAGTTTGCGATAACGATTCAGCCACGAATGCGTACGCTCGACAACCCACCGCCGCGCCCGTGAGCGCGGATTCCTACGCTTGGCCGCGATTTCTTCACCTCGTTGTCGAACATGAGGCACGGAGTGGCGGTTCTTTATGGCTTTCTGCGCAGGTTCGCCGGTATAAGCCTTGTCAGCACACAGATGTTCCTTCGGAGGATCCTGGGCCAGGGGCCGCTCGACTACAATCTGGTCCAGTGTCGGCTCCAAGAGTTTCACGTCGTGGACTTGCGCGCCGCTGGCGACTATCGACAGCGGGATTCCATGCGCGTCGACGAGCAGACTTCTCTTGCTCCCATTTTTTTCCCCGATCTGTCGGGTTGGG
>Ga0182021_10007314_pt1 | contig 13074 bp, 17 predicted proteins | sample 612E3MmetaG_FD_120493 | JGI IMG/M metagenome (GOLD analysis project Ga0182021, IMG submission 120493) | Permafrost microbial communities from Stordalen Mire, Sweden - 612E3M metaG (Illumina Assembly) | ecosystem: Environmental > Terrestrial > Soil > Wetlands > Permafrost | place: Sweden... | reverse complement strand
AGGTGAGGAGATAATATGGCAACAACCTTAACAGATTTATCCAGTCAAATAGGAGACTATTGGGAATCCACCACGACCTCTAATGGTGCCCCGGGTGGAACTACCTTAGTCGATACTGCCCTTAAAGCCAAGCAGAACACTTGGATTTCAGACGAATGCTATGACTTCATTACGTCCGGTGCCTGTATCTATGAGGAACGGTTGGCTTCAAGTTTAGACAACACTACAGGAACTTTAACTACGTTAGCTCACTCTGCCCAAGTAGTCTCTGGAGTAACTTACCAAGTTCACCGTGTATTCTCCCCATCTGAAAAAAGGTCTGCCCTTATCTGGGCAGCTAAAAATATCTATCCAACCTGTTTTGCTAGAGTAAATGATGCCACGAAAGTCTTTGGCAACTGGCTACTCGATGGTTCGTTTGAATGGTGGACATCGGCAACTGTCCTATCTACTTGGACAGTCAGTGTAGTAACCATAGACCAAACAAATACTATTGGCTTGGTTAAACACGGAGACTATAGTTGTAAGATGTCCACGGCGGCAGGAAATATATCTCAGGCCATCACGGACAATGGACTTCTAAGCCGACTTGCTGGAAGAACTATAACCTTCACCCTGCAAGGCAAATGTAATACAGCCAACTGTCTCAGGATAGGTATCTACGATGGTACAACTACAACCTACTCTGACTACCATCCTGGCAACTCAGCATGGACAGAAGACGATGAACCTTTGAAAGTTACTACCACCATTGCCGAGACTCCTACGGCTATCACTTTGTTTGTCTACCATACCAACGCTGCGGGAGTAAGCTATATAGACGATGGTCGAGTCATTGGGGCAGACTTCAACGCTGTCTACATTGAAGACCTCGGCATCCATCAGAATAGCCCACATAAAGTATCGGTGATTGATAACTATTATGAACCTAACGTTAGCCCTCGATTAGTTCACAATATTACCTATGACCGTGGCGATGGATTCCTAATAAGTGATGACATCGAGCCGGGAGACACCTTGTTGATTGAAGGTATTAAACCTCTTGACTTCTTACTAGCTGGGGTTCCTTCGACATCTTGGACTTCCACTATTGACCTTGATGAGCCACAGTTACAAATATTGACTTCTCTTGCCGCCTATCATTTAGCTATGAGTAGAACCATGCCCACAGGGGCAACAAGTGACATCAAACGCTGGCAAGATGCTGCCCAATACTGGATGGGAGAATATACAAGAACACGGAGTCAGTTCGGTATGATTGCTCCCGGGGCAACTGTAAACTGGGGTGTCTAATGATTATAGTACCAAAAAGAAAACAAGTTGTTGGGGCAGAGAATACTGCCCAAGTCCAAACAATCTATGATTACATAGATGCCACTGCTGGCACGATTGGCAATGCTATCCCCCCTGTTACTCCTGCCCCTCCACCAACTCCTAATTTTTTGTCTCTTACCGAAGGATGGTCATGGAGTGAAGTAGTCACCGCTGTACCTTTCGCTTGTAACATCTGTGCGGTAGGAATGAAATGCGGAGTAGGAGTTAAAGTATGTTAGAAGTTTGGAAACCCACAGGGAATGTTAAGATAACCGTCCGCAGTTTAGATGGTAAGGTTATAGAAGAAACTTATCTGAAAAATGCTCTTGTTATGTCCGGACGTAAGCTTTGGCGTGATATGCTCAAAGGTACTATCACTGACGGGCAGATAAAATATGTAGGCGTTGGTAGTAGCAACCAAGTAATTGCAGACGCTGATATTAAGTTAGTAGCTGAAACTTTCCGTAATGTCCGGACAACCGATGCGGTGCCCGCAGATGATTCTTATATTACAACTTTCTACCTTGGTCCTACACAAGCCAATGGAACTATCAAAGAAATCGGGTGGTTTTGTGGTGTAGATGCAACAGCTATAGCGAATAGTGGAGTTCTTCTTGCCCGAGTTCTGTGGTCACACACTAAATTAGATTCTGAATCTGTTGAAATAACTAGAACAGATAGTATAGCGGAGGCTTAAAATGGCATATGTCAAAACAACTTGGGTCAATACAGCCACTGACCTAGACCAGACAAATCTCAATCATCTTGAAACTCAATATGATGAGGCTGTTTCTTATGCCAGTACTTTAGCCGCTGCGGTTATTCCTGCAGGAGTTATTGTTATGTGGTCAGGTCTGATAGCTAATATCCCTACGGGTTGGCATCTTTGTGACGGAACAGGGGGAACACCAAATCTCTTAGCTAAATTTGTAGAAGGTGTTGCTACGGCAGCCACCAATCCCGGGGCTACCGGGGGGGCCACTTCCAAAACAACCGTTGGTCATACCCATACACAACCTACCCATATTCATACCCCGGGAGGAGATACAGCCCCAGCAGGCACAGGGGGGGCGGCTGTAGCGGGATGGAAGATTGCCGGAGACCTTATTAGAGCCAACACAGCAGCTGGCGGGGATGACACCACAGGAAGTAGTACTGATACCATTGCCGACATTCGTCCTTTGTTCTACGACATAGCCTTCATAATAAAACTTTAAGGAATAACCTATGAGTATTTTTGGTACTTATGACCATCAACTTAGAGTGGGGTCTACAGATATTAACTTAAAATTAATGAAAAATCCCGATGGTACTTCTATCTATACTGTGGCCGAGGAAATTCCTACGTATCAGAAAACAATTAAATGGGCACAGAATAACTGGATACGTGGTCACGGGCAGGCTGTAGTAAAAACTTATTACTCGGACACGGGGCGGGCAACCTACGAAGGAACATTTCCCGAAGCCTACTTCGAAGGGCAGTCTATTGACACTACGATTGATGGCAAATTAATTCTCGGCCCCAAAATTATTGAGGTCAAAGAAACCGATAACACTGACCTAGATTCTGCCCCTGTTTGTTTTACATGGTTTGAAGCCACGGGTGAGCTACTGTGTGCAACGGCAGGAAAGATATATCGTTATGATGTCGGCGGGGATGGTAAATGGACAGCAACGGCCACGGTAGTCTCTGGTGTTTTGGCATTGGTTGAATATAATAATGTTATGTATGCTGCCCGAGGAGCTACAGGAGTTTACTACTATTCTACTACTGGTATCGTTTGGTACCCAACTGATTTGATTGATTCTACTGCCTACGGGTTTTTTGTTGCTCCAAATGCAGACGGAACAGACAACGTTCTTTGGAAGTTCAAGCAGAAAAACCAACTATCAAACACAACCAACGGTAAAGACCGAGTATCAGGTGGAGTAGATTGGGAATCTCCTACCTATGTCGGGGACTCCACTGACAACATTACTAGTATTTTTAATCTGAACGACCAACTAATGATTGGTAAAGAAGATGGTCTGTATAACCTTGATTCCAACGGGGGTGTTCATTCTTTGATGGACGACCTCAAAGTAAACAAGACTTCGAACAATTTTGCTTACGTAACAGCTTGGCAAACCGCAATTTATTTCTCTCTCGGTACAGGGGCAGGAGAACTCACAGGATACAAAACCTTTGAACCTATGGGGGCATTGACTGGGATAGACGACATAGGGCGCACAGGTATCACGGTTGGTTTGTCTGCCGACAAAGATTGGCTCTATCAAGCCATGGATGATGGAACCAATGTTACTATCTATAAAGGTAGAGAGACAAGATACAATGGTTCTCTTATCTGGGAATGGTGCCCTTGGGTTTTCATCCCTGTTGTCGCTTGCCAAACAATTCAGGTCGCCCAACATTCAGCTACAGACCGCCGATTATGGTTTGGGTACGGTAACTCCACGGCTTATGTTCAAATCACGGATAATCCTTTAGCTGATTCCTCTGCCCAATTTGCCCCGTCTGGTTGGTGCCGAATGAGTTACAACTACGGGACAAATCCTTATTGGGATAAAATGTTCCAAAGTATTATTACTGAAACGGCTAACTGTTCGGCAACGATAACAGTAACCCCTCGGTATAGAATAGATACAGATACTTCCCCGACAAATTTAACCAACCCGGTAATAACCAACGGGGTTGTTCACACTAAATTACTATCAGAACTTTCTGGTAAGCGAATACAGATTGAACTTTGGCTAGCAACAAATAATAGTTCTATAACTCCAGTAGTAACTTACATTGAACTACAAGGAGTAGAACGCCCAGAAGTAACCCGTATTCATGAAGCGGTATACGCTGTGGGAGATAACTCAATTCAACAAGTCAGGACAGTCCGAGACAACCTACGGGCTGCCCGAGATTCATCTATCACTTTACGCTTTGCTGACATTCGGTATAAAGACAATTTAGATAATAACTATACCGATGTTGTTATTGAACCTGGGTATCCTCAAGAAGTAGAAGCAGTCCAAACAGTCGGTTCAGAACCGGAACTAGGTTTAAGAGTTCAACTAAGAGAAGTTAATGAAGTAGAATACCCAACATTGTGGGTTTTAGACTAAACAAGGAGAAAACACGATGGCCTATACAGTACCGAGAACATGGAAGAAAACAGACAAAATTACTGCGGATAAATTAAATGTCGATTTGCGGGATAATGAAATCGCCCTTAAGGCGCAGATAGACGCTGTGGGGGCGGCCACAGGGGATATGACAAAGGCTGTTTATGACCCCGATGGTGACGGAATTATTACCACTTCTTTAGGTTCCACCCCTTCGACCCAAGCCTTCGGGGATGCTGCCACGGGTGGTTCAGCTATTACGGCTAGTAAGAATGACCATAAACACGCCATGCCAGCCGCTCCGATTAGTGGTGGTTCTGGGGCACCGTACACAGTTGGGGTTGCCCCAAACAATATTGTACAATTAAGTGCTGCAAGTAAACTTCCTGCAATAGATATTTCACAGTCTTTGATTGGGTCTACTCTACTAACTACCTATATATCAAATGCTATTGCCGCCGCTTTAGGCTCACGGCATGTCACCCGGACAGTCGGCTACTTCTGGGGGGCAGACACTCATACACTTATCAATTCTGTTGAGTATTCTAAATATTCTCATATAATTTATTGCCAACTTCAATGTACTTCCACCACTAACCCTACACTTATCTATGGTGTGGGTAATGGTACAGGACTAAATGCTGTCCGGGTGTTAGCTCAAGCCGCAGGTTGCAAGATGATGATATGTCTTATCGGTGGTGATTGGCCAGAGTCACCCGATAGGTTAAGCGCCATCATAGCCAATTCCGGTTATCGTGCTTCACTTGTATCTAATTTGGTGTCCTTTGTTGCTGCCAATGGTTTGGATGGGGTTGATATTGATTTAGAAGGTAGTAGTATCAACGCTACCAATTACGGTTTGTTTTTAGCTCAATTAAAAGCCGCCCTACCAGCGGGCAAGATTATCTCAGTCTGCGGTACAGCCGAATGGAACAACCCGACTAATCAGTGGTTCACGATTTCTGCCATAAATTCCTATGTCGATTTCATTAACCTTATGATGTACTCGGTTCATCCTTATCCAGAGTGGTCATTATTGGCCGATGTCCAAACCTATACGCAAGAATGGCTAACGGCTGGCTTTATCCCGGGCAAGTTAAACCTCGGTATCACGACACAAGACATTGACTCTACAGGGGCAGGAACTGATTGGTATAACGTAGTTAATGTTATTAATCCTGCCAACTCCGCAGACTCTGTAACACATGCTGCTCCGTGGACAGTCGGGTCTTTCACTGTCAACGGTACAGGTGAGTTATGGTGGGGTGGTTACGACCTTAACCAATCTAAAGTTCTTTGGGCTGTTAGTAAGAACCTTGGTGGTTTCATGGTGTACCCAATTAATGACGATGCTTGTGGCAATGCCAAGTCTGTTATCTCTGCGATTACTACTGCCCTATAAGGAGAACTATGACAGATGAATTAATGAAACTAGGTAAACTACCCGCAGTCCTCGATGACCGCACAATTAAGTTACGGACTATCCTCACAACTTTGCCCCCCTACCCAGAGGCTTATGATGTAGACAGTCAGTATCCTTACCTTAAAGATAATCATATGTTCTTAAACGACCAGTTAGGTAACTGTGTTATTGCTGGTCGTGCCCACCAAACATTACGCTTTGAAAGCTACGAGCAGAAACGAGTTATTGCTATTACCGATAATGAGGTACGGACAGAATACTTAAAAGAGACTGGGGGAGATGACAATGGTCTAGTAATGTTAGACTCCCTTAATGCATGGCGGGCAGGATGGAGTGCTGCCGGGAACATCTATGACATCTATGCTTACGCTTCGGTGAACAAGTCTAATTGGAATGAAGTCCGGGCAGCCTGCTATCTTTTGAATGGGTTATACATCGGTTTATCATTACCATTATCAGCACAGAATCAGAGTACATGGGACGTTGTGGATGGCCAAGACGCATACCCAGGTAGTTGGGGTGGGCATTGTGTTTATGTCAAAGCATACAATAATGACGGCCTTACTTGCGTGACGTGGGGCAAGTCTAAGAAAATGACATGGCCATTCTTTCAAAAGTATTGTGACGAGTGCTTTGGAATCATCGACAATCGAAACAGTTGGATGGTGTCCAGTCCTCTCGACCTTGGCAAGTTAGCGTCTATTCTTAATGAGATAACAGGTGGGAATATCCCACCGCCAGAACCTACTCCACCGCCTGCTCCTGTTCATAAGTGCTGGTTAGTAAATTTGTTTGGAGGAAAGTAGTATGAAAATAGTTATAGCCATTTTAGCCATATTGTTTGCAGTAAGTTGGGGAACCATCATACCCGTCTGTATATCATTCTGGAATAACCTCAAGAAAGTCAAGGCTGATTATGATGAGGCTGTTGGGGACGGCACAATTACCGATGCTGAGAGGGTTGCGATTGCCGATGATGCGATGGCAGCGATTAAAGATGCTTCGAACATATTCCAGTTTATAACCAATTTAATCAAGTCCATACTGGTAGTCATACAGGCTTCGAAGCTGACAGCCAAGCGTCTCAAAGCACAACGCAAGAAGTAGGGGTGACTTATGGAATACTTACCAGTCATCTCTATCGGTATAACGATATTCCTTTTTTTACTGACTTATTTTGGCTTCATTCAAAAGCAACAAGATAGGGCAACAGCGCAAGAAAAGAGGATGACTGAGCTAGAGACTAAAGTGGGTTTGTTCTGGCACGTCATTGAGACTAATGTGGGTCAACTGCTGAAGTCCCCCACGCATACCGAGAAGGATCTACTCTTGGATAAACTGGCTCATAAAGAATTGGACATACCCGAAGCGGAAAGATTACGGTCTATTCTCACTGATGAAATGCAGTTGAAGGGGAGGGACAATGGTATCATCGCTTATGCCCTGATAATCGGCAGGCTTGAGGGCTTACTATACGAATTAAGGACGGAACAAAATAAATGTTAAACTATCTTTTCTTTGCCGACACCACAGCTTTAATCCTCTCCGGTTTAGGCGCTTACTTCGCATATCGCCTTTGGGCTTCGCTTGGCAAGTATGGCATTACCTTATGGCTGCTGCTGGCTATGGTTTACTCGTCACTAATCAGGGTAACATTCATCTTCAAGGACTGCGGCTATCATTGGGATTGGCTTAATTATAGCCGTCAATATTCATTCCCCCTCTATGTATTTCTAACAATAGGTTTGGGTGGACTATTTTATCAGGTCAAGAACAAACTGGAGGGCAACGGGCACAAGGGTAACTGGCTAAGTTATCTCTTTCATCGGAAGAAGTAGCGTGAACCATAAGGGCAAATGGTGCATTCATTCAAAGCAAGGACTGTTCTGCCAGGAAGGATTTTGTGCTGACTGTGAGATTGAACGGCTGACTAAGAGGGTAGCATAATGGACATAAAAAAAGCTCAGGGAGGTTCCCTTGAGAAACCTCCTCCGAGCTATCGGATTAAAAACTATTCTCCTGATGCTGACCGACCTCAGCCTTGTGTCAGTATCCCTATTCACTGGGGTGCTGTCTGCTTTGGCTTACGACAGGGAACCGTGGGGCACAAGATTCTGGGTACTGTCGGCTATTACTGGGGCTTGTAACCTTGGCACCGCCGTCATTGGTTGGTGGGCATGGCTACAGTTACGGTACAAAACAAGTTAATATCTAGGATTATGTCGTTCTTTAAGTAAGAGAGGTTTATCGACCCCTCTTATTTTTTGTCCAAAAATTTCCACTAGTTGCATTATCTCATGTTGGGCACCTTCCACGTAGGCATCCTGCCCGTACTTTCTTAACAAGAATAGAATCTCATTAAGCTGCATCCGGAACTGCCCGAGCATCTTAGCATACTCGTCATCGTCCCACCAGACAAAATACTTTTCTTCTTTCTCCATAATAAATGCCCACCCCCCAACTGAGTACTACTCATCTCACCCCGAAGGACTAACCCTTTTGGCGAAAGACTTTGGCAAATCAGTTGAGGGGCAGTTTATTAACTCTCTACTGGTGCCCAATCTTCGGGATGCTGATTGAAAGAAACTTGTAAGTAGGACAGGACAATTAACTTGTCCCCTACTTCAACCTTCCTTGCAGCAGCACCATTCACACAAACTTCATCTGCCCAACCGGCGATGGCATAGGTGACAAATCTCTGCCCATTGGTGACATCAACCACATGAACCTGTTCGTACTCTAAGATGTCAGCTTCTTCCATGAGTTTAGAAGGCAGGGTGATACTACCGGAGTAGTTCTTGTTTTTCTTGGTGACTTTGATTCCGTTGATTTTACTACCTAACATTGTTCGTTGCATTTAATTCCTCTCTTTATATAATATTTCAGCTAATTTCGCATAGACACTAATATCTCGTAGTCTATCGGACACCCCTTCTACCCCACCCTCGTAACCCTGTCCGAACATGTTACCCACACAGTCTACTTGTTTCATCATGTAAATCCAAGCTACCATGTGGGGAGGGACATCCATGCCCCATTGACCTAGGGCAAACGATACTCTTCGGAAATTTCCAAGGGGGTCTCCACCTTTAGCATAGTCAGCATTCTTTCGTGAATGTAAGTCTATTTCGTCTAAGCATAAAGGAAGGAAATCCGGATGTCCATTGGGGAATTGTTTACGTAACTGTTCAACTATTTTGTCGTTCATTTATCTCCTTGTAAATCATTAAAAATATCCGTTCCGCACTTTCCCAAGCCCAAGGGACTATCTGTTGGGTAAGAGGTGGGGGAAGGTCTGCCCAATCAACCCTACTAAATCCAAGGTCTCTAGCTTCAGTAGCTAAAAGAACATTGTCTTTCAGTTTAATATTCTTGGTCATAACGATGTTAAACTTTGCTCGAATACACTGATTAATTTTGTCTTCGATACCTTTGTACTCTAGTAGACTATGTTTAAGAGGCCGAGTAATATCATGTATGTAAGCTTCCGATGCATCATGCAACAAAGCAGCCATTTGTTCTTTCTGAGCACACTGTCCGGCTACCCGGGCAGAGTGTTCAGCAACCGAGTAGAACACCTGGCAATGCCCGCCGAACCGACAAGTTAAAGCAAGTGCATGAGCGATGTCTTCTATACAGATTTCATCAGGAGAAGGGTGAAGAAAGTGCATTTGTTTTCCAGTGAATGTTTCTAGCCAATGACCATCATATTCGTTCAATATATCTTGCCCCCAACTACGTACTTCAAGTTCTAACTGTCTGTATTCTTTAGTTCTAGGTTTCCGCACTATATGTAAGTCCTCCGTAAATGAACCGATTACTTATGATAGGAATCTGTTCAACAAAGTAACGTCCCGTGTCCTCAAAAGTAATCATAGAAAAACCTTGTTGCCAGTCAGGATTTTGCAGCCAATCAGGATTGAGAACGCATAAGCACCCGTTTTCCCACCATCCATGAGTCTTATATCTATCACGTTTGAAATAACTACCAAGTCGGTGTGTATGATTACATAGCCCCGACCCACCGTTCTTTTCAAAGTGTGCTTTCGCTGTAGCAGAAGAATGTTTATTAGCAATATCCCCATGTAAAATTAGAAATGAATTATTGACTAACAAGCCACGTTCAAAAGGTACGTAGGTTATTCCCAATGTGGGCAGAGTATACAAAGAAGATATACTCATACCCCGAAGTTTAGAAGCGGCTGGAGCTTTTTCTTGTAAGTACTTGAACCATCTGTTTTCATGTGTGCCCTCTATCATTATCTGTTCTGCCCCGGGGACTATAGTTTTGTGGCGCTGAAACATAGTAGTGGTAACATCAATATCGTCTTGCATCTGCCCTAATCTACTTGGGTCTTTAGCAAACGAAGACACTTGGTAAAAATCTGTGAGGTCCCCATTGTAAATAATATAGTCTGGTTGGGTAGCAGCCATGAATTTTTCTACTGCCATAACGACTTCACTATCTTGGTAAGGACAGTGCGTATCCCCCAAGATAATTGCCTTGGATAGACCTTTCTTTGTAGTCAGACAAGTCGGTTCATTGGGTCTAATCTCCATTGGAGCAGGTGGGAACAACTTCACCCTTGCTTGGGTCTGCCCTGAGTCTGATACCCAATGTCTGCCCGTACCAATACTGATACCACATCTCGCACACAAGGCAACTCTGCCCTCGTGGGTTTGGGCATACCACTCATCTACAAATGCTTGAAAGTTTTCAGGTCGTTTACTTTTCAACTACACTCCTTCCAGTTCAAACCCGTTGACACTTCAACCGGGAACTTGACTCCATTTATCTGAATGATTGTCGGGACATATTCTTTGAGCCATTGGGCATACTCTTTAGCTTGTTTCTGTGGGACTTCAAATATAAGTTCATCATGAACTTGCAACGTCATCGGGGCAGACCACTTGTAGTGAAGGTCATTCATAACAATCTTGACTACCTCAGCTTCTGTCCCTTGAACAGGGCCGTTGATAATTTCTTTGATGCCCTCTTGTTGGATACGCCACTGTTCTACATACATGGCATCGACCCGTCTTGCTCTTCCTGTTAATGGAATAACAAACCTCTTCTCGGCCTTTGCACGTTCTGTCATTTCTACTCGGTACTTTTCAATCCCCTGGAACACTTCGAAGTAGTGGGTAATAAATTTCTTGGCATCTCCCAATGAGATATGTAACTGACTCGCCAATGCCCACGCCTCTTGCCCGAACATTACACCAAAGTTAACTGTCTTCGCATCTTTGTAAGGAATATTCATCAGGTCAGCGGTGACTTGGTGAATTTTTTTATCTGCCCCGAGGGCAGCTATCAGGACAGGGTCTAGCGTGATACAAGCCAAGGCTCTAAAATCTAACTGATTGAAGTCCATCCGGACCAAGGCCATGCCCTCTTCGGCAATGATTAACTTTCTCATGTCTCCTGAGTTATCTACATTCTGCAAATTAGGTCTTGCACAACTTAGTCTGCTGGTAGATGTCGAAGTCTGCTTGAACTCGGGATGAATCCTGTCGTTGAAGTCTCGTAACTTTACGTAGTTTTCAACGTAAGTGCCTCGGTCTTTGTAAAGTTCCTTATAAGCAAGAATTTGTTGAACCACTGGGTCACTGATAGTTTCCAATACTTCCGCTTCAACAGATGGTGCTCCAGAATCGGTAAACTTCCAAGGTTCCAAACCAAGTGTTCCATAAACATATGATTGAATATCTTGTGTTGCGTGTGGATTGAGAGGGAGACTGAAATCGGCCAGTCGGTTGTCCAATTCTTTGGCATATTGCTCCAGATAAGTCGCATCTATTTTTACTCCTCGGTCTTCCATGGCCATCAAAGTAGACAATAACGGCATATCAATTTCGTGGTAAAACTTGCCCACTTCAGGTAGCCACTTCTCAGCTAACAGCAAGGTAGCTACGGAATCGTTGGCATTGTACTCAGGCACCCACTCAGGATGTTCAGCCATGTCCTGCCACCGTTTCATCTGCATACCGAGATGTCTTCGGGCAAGGTACTTTAACCCTAGCCCACCTACCATGTCGGCACCACTCTTTGCTTTGGCATCATCTTTCGGTGCTTGTTTGCCGAGTCCCATACAGTAGGCGAGAATCATGGTGTCATTAAATCTTTCCGGGGGAATCATACCGGCTTTTTTCAATTCTCTTATATCATACTTGGCATTGTGAAATGTGGCATTGTTAAGGATTCTCATATGTGGTTGGGCACCGTAGAACGGATGGACACAAATAATACCTTCATCCCGAAAAGCAATAGACCACTGACCGATACCACCTTTACTGTCAGTCTCTGTATCAAGAGCAAAGATTCTGTTGTCAGATGGCACAGTATCGACAATAGTAAAGTCATGAGGAACTGAGACAGGTAGATGTTCCCAATCTGAAAGCATGTCTGCCCACAGACGAGGTTGATGCAGAGCAGCTGCCGGGTGTAGCTGGGCGATTAGTTTATACTTCATAGTTTCCTTTCTACCGTGACGATTGTATCATTATGGTGCCCACCATGACAAACAAGAAGAACCTCTTCTAAACTATAACCTCGATTCTTACCATACCCCCCACTGTTCCAACCACAACAGATTGCCCAACCTCCCTGTATAATTTTGTCGGCAGTAGCATTCATGACTCTGTTGTAAAAATTAGATGATGTATCTAACGCTGTTGCTTTCCTACCAACTTCTTTATAGTGTTCAGAAACTTGACGGTAAGAATAGGGAGGGTCAAACAAAACTCCTTGGTATATTCCTTTAAGACCTAAACAAAAATCTAAACTATCTATATGATATATAGCTTTTCTATCTGGATGGATGTCATTAGTAAATTCAGCTGGGCTATTATCCCCAGCGAACGGGTCTATCCAATTTTTACCATCCCCTACATATCTAGTTAGTAGGGCAGCAATAGGTGGTATCTTAAATGTCCATGCACTCGGCATAGCCCAGACTCTGTTAATTTCCATCGGGCACCTCTACTTCCATCATAGAGCCGTGGCATTGAGAAATTCCATAGGGGACAAACAAGCTCAGTGGTGTACTCCCTAATGTGATGAGGACTGTGGGCTTAACAAGCTTAATCTCTCGCCACAAAAAAGGAGTACAAGCCTTGAGTTCTTTCTTCCTAGGGTCACGGTTTTTAGGTGGCCGGCAACGAACTGCGTTAGACAAGTAACAATCATTGATGTCAATCTTGGCTAGACCCAACAGTGT
>Ga0182021_10007313_pt1 | contig 13074 bp, 12 predicted proteins | sample 612E3MmetaG_FD_120493 | JGI IMG/M metagenome (GOLD analysis project Ga0182021, IMG submission 120493) | Permafrost microbial communities from Stordalen Mire, Sweden - 612E3M metaG (Illumina Assembly) | ecosystem: Environmental > Terrestrial > Soil > Wetlands > Permafrost | place: Sweden... | reverse complement strand
CAAAATCTCATTCTCGATCCAGCGGTTGACATACTCATCCCGCCAAATTCCCTTATTTTGATTATCGGCAAGGGCAGAATTGATTCCTTCTTCAGTGAGAACCATGTTGTTCACTTTAACGACGTATTTCTCCTGTTTCCCTTGCTTTGAGCACCCGGAGAAATAAAATAGTATTAAGGCTATGAACGGGAGAAGCCCAATTCTATCGTTTAAACGCTGAACGAAGTTCATCATAATAAATTTTCGGATGATATAAGCTTTTTAACTTATCCAAATAAGCTTCCTCAAGTTTCTTGCTTTCTTTTTCCTGCAAAGCGCTTGCCGCTTCGGTCTTCGCTTCATCGAAAGTTTTTAACCTTGCCGCATCGCGTTTAATCAGTTTCACAATTGACCATCCGTTTTCGAATTGGAAGGGTTTTGAAATATCACCGATGTTCTTTAATGCGCTTGCCTGTTTGGATAATTCATTAAATGCGACATCCACCAATCCGTTATAACCATACTTGTTTTCGTATCCGGTTCTTTGATTAGATTTAACATAAACGGTGTCGAAACTTATTCCACTTGTGACCTGCTGATAGCACTTGTTCATCGCCGAATCCTGCTGAACATAAATTTCCTTAAACTCTACTCTGTCCTTCCACCTGAAGTTGTCCCTATTCGTTTCGTGATAATCTTTCACTTTAACACTATCGATTGAGATTTTCTTCCAGATTTCTTCATCGAGTAGTTTAAACAAATACATCCCGTTCTTGTAATCGTCAAGCATTTTAGCAAATTCGGGATTTTCTTTATCGTAGGAGAGAGCTTTTTCGGCGATTGCTAAATCGCCGGTATATTTATTAAGGGCATCATTTAAAAGCTTGGCATCTATTCTCCGGCCTACGAAATCTCCTTTTTTAATTTCACTGGAGAACAAACTATCGGAGATATATGGTTTTCCGTTTATTTTGAAGAGAACGTCATTCCCGACCTGTTTCTGAAAGTTACTCGAGAAATAGAGAAGGTTCATTTTCGTAGTATCCGCATCTGCCAAAATTTTATTGTAAGTAGAGGTGTTCAACTGATAGTCCATTTCTTTTTTTAATTTCGCAATCAGGCTGTCGTAATCGGACTGATAACTAATTCGCTGGTACATCTGTTTAAGGTTTTCCTTATCACTATCGTATTCGGGATACGGAGATTCCTCCATTACTTTTATCAGGTGAAATCCGAATTGAGTTTTAACAATTGGAGATACTTCGCCGACTTTCAGTTTAAAAGCTACTTCATCAAAAGGTCTGACGGTCATACCGCGTTGAATCATTCCGATATCCCCGTTTTTATTGGCGCTTCCAACATCCTGCGAATACTTTTGAGCCATTGTACCGAAGTTGGCGCCGTCTTTAATCTTTTTCTCAATTTCCTGAATTTTTTTCAATGCTTTGGTGGTGTCGGCGACATTGGATGAATCGGCGTACCGGATCAGAATATGCTGGATGTGTAACGATATTCTCCTCGAGTGTTTCTCGGTAACTTTCAGAATATGATAGCCGAACTGTGATTTGACCAAAGTCGGATAAATCATTCCAGGCTCGGTGTCGTAAATCGCGTCTTCGATCGCTCTGCTGCTAATCAAACCTGCGGTAATGAAATAGACATCACCGCCCAGATTCCTCGTTCTATCGTCAGCTGAGTATTTTGCGACAAGGGTATTGAAATCCTCACCATTCTTTATTCTCTGAATCAGCTGGTCGCCTAGTTCCCGAATTTTCTGATCATTTATTGTCGAATCAGGAGCTAAAAAGAGGTGACTGACCCTATATTCGGTTTTTCTTCTTTCGTATAGCTTACGAATATTCGGCTCGTAAAGGGATGTTTCAAGAAATAAGGTAGAACCGATATGCTGTTTGTAGTCTTGATACTCTTTAATCAGATCTTCGTCCTCTTTATATCCCCGCACTTCCGCATCGCGCAATTTCATTTTAAAGTTAACATAAAGATCAATAAAGCTCTCAAGCTCTTTCAAAGAGTCTTTTTTTGCTTTTTCAATGCTGCCTGCGCTCTGGAGATACGCTTTCTCAAATTCGTCCATTTTAATTTTATAATCACCGTATTCCGCAACCACAATTTTTGAATGTTCCGATGCACAGGAAACCAGGATGATTATTAAAGGAATCAGTAAAATCAATAATCTGTACTTACGCATCAAAATCCTCCGATTTTATATAGATTTAGTGTGCAATTTTACCCATTGAGGGTTTGAAAATCAAGGAATAGAGAAGTTATGCCGGCTGATACTAAGTATTAAGATCAATGGGAAAGGGTTTAGTGTTTCTTTCCCAAAAAACCTGATGATCATAACCTTGTACGTGTTTGTCGAATGAAGCCGATTCAATTCTTTTTTCGGCCAAACAGGCATAGTATTTATCAATTTCAATTCCCAGATATCGTCTTCCGAGTTTTTTAGCTACGACGGATGTTGTTCCGGATCCCAGGAATGGGTCCAATACAAAATCACCTTTATTGGAACTGGCAAGGATCAATTTCGCAAACAGTTTTTCAGGTTTTTGTGTCGGATGAATTGTATTCTCAGGCATTGACCAAAAAGGAACTGAAATATCATTCCAAATATTTGAGGAATATGTTAATCTATATCCGCCCTGCTCGAATGAATGCCAGTCTTTTGGTTTATTATTCTGATCGCGATACGGGGCAATCACCTTCCGCAATACCTTAACCTTTCCGGAATTAAAAGTATACTTGTTGGAAACGGTGCAAAACCAGATATCTTCGGAACTGCTCTTCCAGTTAGAAACGGCGCCACGACCCTTCTCTCGTTCCCATGTTATACGATTTCTAATCTTAAAATGTTTCTCAATTATCAGAGGAATTGAAATCGAAGTGTGCCAGTCGCCGCAGAAATAAAGAGAAGCTGTCGGTTTAAGTGTGCGTTTTAGTTTTATAATAAAACTTTCAATCCATCCGGCATAGTCGTGAATCGATCTTTCCTTGAACGAAATAGTGTTAAATGTTTTAGAAAGATTATACGGGGGATCAATAATTAAGAGATCAACAAATCCGGCCGGTAAATAATCGAGCACTTTGAAAAGGTCTTGATTTATAGTTTTATTTGTTAACCCTTTAATTCCCGTTTTCTCATTAAGAGTGATTAAACGTGAAGAATAACGCGCAATTTCCTCTTTACTGAGGCAAATTGTTTTATTTCGATTCGATTTTTTCGTCACTTTTAGAAAATTACTCATTTTGCCGGGGTACCTGGAAGAATCGAATCATCGATTTCAATTATTCTGACATTATCACTATCGGGAATATCAGTGGCTAAGATCATACCCTGGGATTCAAGTCCGAATAATTTCACCGGCTTCAAATTAGTCACTAAAAGGACATTTTTTCCTATCAGAGTTTCCGGTTTATAACTTTTAGCAATTCCGGCGATAACTTGTCTCTTCTCATTGCCAAGGTCTACCTGCAATTTCATCAGTTTATCGCTCTTTTTTACATTCTCAGCAGAGATTATCTTTACTACATTCAAATTGACCCGCTTGAAATCGTCAATCGTGATTTCTTCGGAAGGGATCCGCCCGGCAACTTCTTGTGCGCTATATTTGCTGGCCAGCTCGTCTATTATCTTGTCCTCGATTTTGGTAAACAGAATTTCAGAATCATTCAGGCGGTGGCCGGCCTTCAGTTGCGGTTTTCCGCTTTCTACCCATCCGGTTGCGGCGGCATTAAGCATTTTAAATATTTTGGCGCTTGTAAATGGAATTACCGGTTCAAAAAGTTCGGCTAGGGTATAAATGACATTCAGGCAGATATTTATCGTCACCGCGCAGCGATTACGGTTCTTTTTCAGAGTAACCCAGGGTTCGGAATCGTTAAAATACTTATTCCCGGTACGGGCGAGGTTCATCATCTCGAAAACCGCGTCTTTAATTTTAAAACGTTCAATCAATTCCGCTACTTTCCGTGGATAACCTTCTAGGAGTTCAAGCATTTCTTCATCTATTTTTTCAAGACCGGAAATCGGGGGCACTTCACCGTTGAAATGCTTGTGGACAAATGTAAATGTCCGATTTATAAAGTTACCTAGAATGTCGGCCAATTCGCCGTTAGTACGTCCCTGGAATTCCTTCCAGTAGAAATCCGTATCCTTATTTTCCGGCAGGTTGGCTGCCAGCGTATAACGGAGCATATCCGGAGGGAACAACTCCAGAAATTCATCAACATCAATTCCCCAGCCGCGGGATTTTGAGAATTTCTTTCCCTCAAAATTTAAGAATTCATTTGCGGGGACGTTTTGAGGCAGAATATATTTATCCGGATTCGAGTCGTTCCACGCCATAAGGATGCTTGGGAAAATAATCGTATGAAAAACGACATTATCCTTCCCAATAAAAGCTATATACTTCGTATCGCCGCCCTGCCAGTACTTTTTCCATAGATCAGGCTCTCCCCGTTCTTCCGAGAGCGCTTTAGTCGCGGAAATATAACCGAGCACCGCCTCAAACCATACATATAAAACCTTATTCTGAGTATTTTCAAGCGGGACTTTGATTCCCCAATCGAGATCACGCGTTATCGCCCGATCCTTCAATCCGTCGTTAAACCACCCTTTACAATACTGAAGAACATTATCCTTCCAGCCGAATTTTTTATTCATCTCATCTATATACGCGAGCAACCGCTCCTGGAACTTTCCGAGCGGGAAATACCAATGTGAAGTTTCTTTCAGAACAGGAGTCTCGCCGCTGATTTTACTCTTAGGATTCTTCAATTCCGAGGGATCGTAGAGCGAACCGCACTTCTCGCACTCGTCGCTCCTTGCCTCTTCATTCCCGCAGCGCGGGCAAGTTCCCTCAACGTAGCGGTCGGGAAGAAACATTTTGACCTTTTCGTCAAAAAACTGCATCGATTTTTTCTCTATTAATATGCCCTGATCGTAAAACGATTTAAAAAACTCCTGCGACGTCGAGTGATGAATCGGCAGACTAGTCCGGGAATAGATATCGAAACTCATCCCGAATTTTTTAAATGCTTCTTTATTGGCTGTATGATACCGGTCTATGATTTCTTTGGGAGATACTTTTTCATTATCGGCTGTAATCGTAATAGGAACGCCATGTTCGTCCGATCCGCAGATATAAATTATATCGTCACCATTCAATCGCTTGAACCTTACGTAGATATCGGCCGGTAAGTAAGCTCCGCTTAAATGTCCAAGATGAATTTTACCGTTCGCATACGGGAGCGCGGAAGTAACGAGAACCTTCTCTTTAGCCAATTCAGCCCTGCGGTTGTTTTTAATAGGCACAAATATAAGAAATTCTTCTTTGGGTTGCGGAGCAACTTTATATTGTCAAAACTCGCTTAAGGAATTATTGAAAGCTGTTGTTGGAGAAGGGAATAAGGAGACTGCAAACATCGGGACCAACGATTGTTGTTTGAATCTTATAATGTATTCATCAATCATCGTTTCATCAGATTACTTAATTGGAATTCGTGCCTTATAGGATGCATCACCGCGTGTTCAAGCATAGCCTCGATGCAATACTCCGTTCCCCAATTTGAAACATAAGTATGGCCGAAAAAGAAATTCTCTTCTAGTTCTGCCAACGGTAAACTCCATTTTTCCAATAAGTGATTAATATAATCCGATAATTCTTCAGCAATAAATTCTTTTTCCGGCGGCGGTTTAATTCCGGGATCAGGCAGGTTAAGTTGTCTGCAGATCCATTTTATATAATTTCTGGATGAGTTCAAAACATGGACCAATAAGGATTCCAGAGAGGCATAATCGGCATCGTCGGTATCTGGAAGGATCAGTTCCATTTTCTTTGCTTCCAGCCAAATTTCCACAAAAGACCGGATATGCTTTCCGTGTAAAAGAACGAGCGATCTCGCACCCTGATATTTATACTCTTGAAGTTCTTCCATACTTTTTCACCCATTAAAATTATTATACCGGGCCGGGGTTATCCTTCCAGTCCCTTATACATATCATCGATTAAATCCTTATACCGTTCTTCAATAACTTTTCTTTTGACTTTCAGCGAAGGAGTCAATTCTCCGCCTTCAATAGTGAATGGCTTGTCGAGTATCGCAAATTTTCTCACCCGCTCGAAATTAGCGAGTTTTTTCTGAAACTGTCCGAGTTCTTTATCGAGTAATTCGTAAATTTGCTTAAGATTGACAAGATCGTCGAGTGTCTCATACTGGATTCTGTTCGCGTCGGCGTATTCTTTCAAAGCCTCGTAAGCGGGAACAATCAGCGCACTCAAAAACATTCTTCGGTCGCCTATCAAAATAAACTGATCAATATACTTACTCGCGAGGAACATATTCTCAATCGGTGTCGGGGCGATATACTTTCCTCCTGACGTTTTGAACAAATGTTTCTTCCTGTCTGTGATTATCAAAAAGCCTTCGGCATCGAATACTCCTATATCGCCCGTATGGAGCCAGCCGTTCCTGATAGATTCTTCCGTTTCCTTTTTATTCTTAAAGTATCCCTGCATGATGTTAGGCCCATAAGCTAATATCTCCCCGTCTTTGGCTATTTTAATTTCAACTCCGGGGAGTGTTTTGCCGACGGTTCCGAACTTATAATCATCCAGCCTGTTCGCCGCGATAACAGGTGACGATTCAGTTAACCCGTAACCTTCTATGATCAGAATTCCCGCAGCCTCAAAAAATTGACCCAGTTCACGCGCCAGAGCGGCTCCCCCGGAGACAAAAAACCTGAGACGTCCTCCCGTGATATTTTTTATTTTATCCAGAACAAGTTTTTCCGCGAGACTATGTTTTATAGAAAGGAAAATTGGGACTGGCAGACCTGATTTTTTAGCGGTATGGTACTCCATTCCGATATCAATCGCCCATTTGAAAATTTTCTGTTTTTTTTCAGGCTGACTTTCAATATTACGTTTTATCTTCGAATACATCCGTTCAAACAAACGGGGAACGGAAGTCATTATTGTAGGTTTAATATCGATCAGATTCTGAGTAATTTTCTCGATGCTCTCGGCATAGGCAATCAGAGCTCCGCCCGAAAATGCCGTATAATAACCGGTCATCCTCTCAAAGATGTGGCATAGAGGCAAAAACGAAAGGAACACATCTTCTTTACCGAAATTGAACACTTCATGAGCGGCTTTAACGTTCGACAATATATTTTTATGCGTAAGCATAACACCTTTGGGTTCTCCAGTTGTACCGGACGTGTAGATAATGGTGCACAAGTCGTTTTCCTGACAGATTTTGGAATTCTCTTCAAAATAGGTGGGGTGCTCATCCTTGAATATCTTCCCCTTCGATTGAATATCTTTGAAAGCGAATAGATCTCTTTCCTGAATTGTTTCATCGATGTTCATGATGATGATGAATTTAAGGAACCTGCAACTGCTTCTAATTTTAAGAATCTTATTCAGATGGAATTTATTTGAAACGATGATTCCCACCGATTCGGAATTGTTCAGAATGAATTCTATTGTTTCAGAAGTAGAAATAGGATAAAGCGGAACATCGACTGCTCCAAGGCTCAGCACAGCGATATCCGAGTAAACCCACTCGGGCCGATTCTCGGAAATTATTGCTACTTTGTCACCCCGTCTTACACCTATCGAAGCTAACCCTAAAGCAAAATTTTCCGTTTCAAGGTAAAGTTCGGAATACTTAATTCCAATCCATTGATCATTAACTTTGTATTTTATCGCGGGGCGTTCAAAATCTCTTCCAAAATCTTTAGTCATTATATTGAACAATTGAGAAATTGTCTTAAAATCCTTATAAATAGGCATTGCTTTCTCCTTTTGACAATAACTTATACTGCCCAGACTTCACCGTCAACAACCGGTGTCACACAAATCAACGGGTTTTGAGGAACCTTGTACTTTTCAAATACCCGCTCAAATAAACAATACTGCATGCCCTGAGATTCAATTTTTGAAAATTTCTTATACGACATAAACTCGCCGCGTTTATTCCGGGGAGCATCGAATAATTCAGCATTTTCGAAATCCTGTTTCGCCTTTTCCTTCAAGAAACATATTTTACTCTCATCGCTTCCCTCAACCTCATATTTTTCCGCCCTGAATGCCACAACGCGGTCGTTATCAATCACCAAGAATATATTTACTATTCTTTCGCTCAATTCTTTTCCTCATTAATGTTTCCCCGGTTTTTCAAGACAAAAAGAGTTAAAAATATGGCAAAAATGAAGGCCAGTTTGCACAATAAACTTTCCACCGCGTTGATAAACGATGGGATTAACAAAGCGAATAGCATGGCAGGAACGAATGTAAATAAATAACCGAAGAAGAATAACCTCGTTAACGATTTTTCGGATATGCTTTTATCAGAGCCCCATTTTTTATTAAGAATGATCATTGCCGCTAAAATCGGCAAATAATAAAAGACGGCATAAATTGAACCCAGCGGATAATGAAATGAAGCATACAGCACTGTGCATTTCGTAACTGCAAATTGATCCAGCACGAAAGGATAGTATAAAATAAAAAACAAGGCAGGTACAAAAACGAAGTAATGATAATCCTTTTGACGATTAGCAAACTTCAGAGTTGCAAATAATCCCAATGGAGGTAAAATCGTGATATCGAGGAAGGCTAAGTATATGACAATCTGCTTTTGAAGATCCATGTAACAGATCAGAAATTCGATAAACTGATAGCCGAATAATAATCCGATCATACATGTTACAAGTTTATTTACGGCATTCTTTTCGCAGAATATCACAAGATTTATAATGATAACAAGCTCAATACATGCAATCAATAGGGAAATTAAACCGTCGAGGCTCATTATTTTCTCTCTCCGATCATTTTTTCCGGGCGGACAACCTCATCGAATTTCTCGGCTGTCAGGAGTCCCAATTCCAGCGCAGCTTCCTTAAGAGTTTTGTTTTCTTTATGGGCTTTCTTAGCAACCTTTGCTGCGTTATCGTATCCTATAACCGGATTGAGAGACGTTACAAGCATGAGTGAATTTTCAAGATGTTTCCTAATATTAGCTTCGTTGGCTGTTATTCCCTCTACACAATGTTCGCTGAAACTTTCACAGGCATCGGCCAGCAAACGGATCGATTGTAGAATATTAAATGCGATAACGGGCATAAACACATTTAATTCGAAATTGCCCATTGAACCCGCTATATTAATAGTGACATCATTTCCAAACACTTGGGTGCAAACCATAGTCATCGCTTCCGATTGGGTGGGATTGACCTTACCAGGCATAATTGAACTCCCCGGCTCATTCTCGGGCAATGAAATCTCACCGATGCCGCATCGTGGACCCGAACCCAGCCACCTGATGTCATTTGAAATTTTCATCAACGAGGCAGCAATTGTTTTTAACACACCGCTCATTTCAACCAAGGCATCCTTCCCGGCCATGGCCTCATATTTATTCGGCGCCGTCCTGAATTCTATTCCTGTTAACTCTGATATTTTTTTTGCAACTTGAACGTCATATCCGGGATGCGTGTTCAGCCCTGTTCCGACCGCTGTACCACCCAAGGGAATTTCATATATTCTTTTGAGACCGTCGTTTATTCTATCGAGTCCGTTTTTTAATTGTTGGGCATATCCTGAAAATTCATCACCAAGTGTTAACGGTGTAGCATCCATAAGGTGGGTGCGTCCTATTTTAATTATTTTTTCAAATTCCTGCGCTTTCGACGAGAGAGCATTCTTGAGTTTTGTCACCATGGGAATCAACCGGCGGTACAGTTCTTCAGCAGTTGCTATGTGTATGGATGTAGGAAAAGCGTCATTTGTTGATTGAGCTTTATTAACATCGTCATTCGGATGAATCGGTTTTTTACTACCCAGAATACCTCCGGCAATCTCAATTGCACGGTTTGATATTACCTCGTTTACATTCATGTTGGTTTGCGTTCCGCTTCCGGTTTGCCATACGACCAGCGGGAAATGATCATTCAATTTTCCCTCAATTACTTCATCTACAGCCTCTACAATCAGGTCACATTTATCTTTTGGTAAAACTCCGAGTTCCATATTTACTAGCGCGGCAGCCTTCTTAACGATAGCAAGCGCCCGAATCAATTCCGGCGGAAATTTTTCTCCACCTATCTTGAAATTCATTAACGATCGTGCAGTTTGGGCGCCGTAGTATTTTTCTTCCGGTACATGCATTTCGCCCATCGTATCGGTTTCGATTCTGTATGCCATAATTCTCTCCAATTTTTATTAGTGAGTTAAATTAAAGTTTGCGGCTTTCAATTTCAATAATCTGAAGGGTGGGGACTTGGCGATGGGACACGTAATCTCTCCTCAATGTTCAATTTCGTCGACTCTTCTTGCGGATATGTATCTCTTCTTATAGTAAGCCTCATCAAGTGAGGAAACGGTTACACCAAATTTACGGCTTGCATGAACAAATTGATTCTCTCCGATATAAATTCCTACATGTCCGGGATTAGAACGGCGTCTCGTATTAAAAAACACAAGATCACCGAATTTCAATCCGTCTTTCGATATACGGTCGCCCAACTGATATTGTTCTCTGGTCGACCGGGGCAGTTGTATATCCAGTGAGTTCTTGTAGACTTGCATAGTAAATGCGGAACAGTCGATCCCCTTGCCTGTATTTCCCCCGTATTTATAGGGTGTATCCAAATATTTAATTACTTCGAGAAGAACCTTTTCACGGGGTGAAAGCGCAACATTCAAGCTTTTGAGCTTGTCGATATTTTCAACCATCCGAGACTTGGCTAAGAAATTTGATTCCGAGGGTGGCGGATCGTCAAATTCAACAGTCGAATCCGGATCATCGCCGCCTACACCAGATATTTTAGATGCCGACACGGAACTGTCGATGACCGCATACCTGGGACTATATCTACCCCCATTATCATTTTTATGTTCTTTATATCGTTGAGAAGTTGAAGAGGCTGAACACCCGATGAATATCATCAGTACCGTCAGTCCCGATATGAACCGTTTAATATTAGCATGAATACTCATCTGATACCGGTCATCCTAAATAAGCTCTTAAATTTTTACTGCGCGATGCATGTCGAAGTCTTCTTATAGCCTTTTCTTTAATTTGGCGCACACGTTCTCTCGTCAAATTGAATTTTTCCCCAATTTCTTCAAGTGTTAGCGAATGCTCTTTATTCAACCCGAAATAGAGTTTAATGACTTCCGCCTCTCTTTCAGATAAAGTTGAAAGGGCACGTTCTATTTCGCTTTTTAACGATTCAGACATCAAAGTAAAATCGGGAGAGGGTTGATCATCATTTTCCAAAATATCAAGAAGTCTATTTTCCTCTCCCTGAGTAAACGGGGCATCCATCGATACATGTCTGCCGGAAATCTTTAAGGTGTCTGAAACTTCACTGATATCCATATCAAGTTCTTGAGCGAGTTCGTGTGCGTTTGGTTCGCGTTCAAATTCCTGCTCAAGGTTACTATATGCCCTTCCTATTTTATTAAGAGCTCCAACCCTGTTAAGAGGAAGGCGGACAATTCTTGATTGCTCTGCCAGGGCTTGCAAAATCGATTGCCGAATCCACCATACAGCATAAGAAATAAACTTAAATCCGCGCGTTTCGTCAAACCGTTTAGCGGCTTTTATTAATCCAAGGTTTCCTTCGTTTATTAAATCTCCAAGCGATAGACCCTGGTTCTGATACTGCTTAGCCACCGAAACGACAAAACGCAGATTTGCTTTAACGAGTTTTTCCAAAGCTATTTGATCGTTTTTCTTGATGCGAATAGCAAGTTCAATCTCCTCGTCGGGAGTAAGCAAATCAACCTTGCCTATTTCCTGAAGATACTTGTCTAATGATTGGCTTTCACGATTAGTAAACTGCTTGGTGATCTTCAATATGACTTCTCCTGCCTTGATTCGATATTTATAGAATCAACAATGCCCACTATTGAAGCGTCTACGGGAGCCATTTCAACATTTAAAGGAATCACCGCCTCACTGGCAGTAACAAAAAAGACTATTTCACCGGAACCGGCGCCGACCGTATCAAGGGCGATAATCGGTTCTCCCAGTTTTTCACGTTCGGCATTTATCGGTTGCACCAGCAACATCTTGAAACCCGATACTGTTTCATATTTGCGTGTAGCCCATATTGTTCCTATTACTTGACCAAGATACATTATGCCCCGGATTCCTTATCTTTTATCGATACATCCAATTTATCAACAATTGCCATTATTACTGCATCAACAGGCTTATTCTTCGTTGTAGTCGTTTGTCTCGCCGAACTCCCTTGAGCAACCAGAACAATTTCACCGACACCGGCTCCAACAGAGTCTACGGCGATAACCGTGGAATCTTTCGGTCGGTATTCAAGATCGAGGTGTCGAACTATAAGAAATTTCGCTCCTACCAAATTCTCGTCCTTACGAGTTGACCAGACTGACCCGATCACCTTTCCAAGTATCACGATAACCTCACAATACGTTTAACTTTAATATTCTATTTAGTATTAATATAAAAGATCCTGGAGACATTCATCGCAAACCGGTCTTTCATTGTCCGGCCCGCTAACACGCCTCTCGCGTAGACCGTAACTTTATTAAAAAAATCTGAAATGTTCAAACAATGTAGCTGAAGATCTGTTTTATTTTATTCAGCTAAAAAACTGATACCGCACAAGTCGTTATTTATTTTAAAGAAATCAGCCGCAGTTTGGGCGACGTCGGAAAATGAATTCCGTATCCCAAGGTTGTTCCCAGGAATGTTTTTTCTATAATACAAAAGCGGAACATATTCACGCGTATGATCTGTGCTGATATCGGTCGGATCATTTCCATGATCAGCCGTAATAACCATTCTGTCGGATTCATCAAGAGATTCCAGAATTCGCGGCAATTGATCATCAAATTCCTTAAGTGCCTTATAAAAACCGGAGGGATCATTGCGGTGGCCATAGTAAACATCGAAATCAACAAGGTTTGCAAAAATAAGGGAACTTTCTACACTTTTGCATACTTCTCTAATCTTCCTTATTCCCTCGTTATTCGACTTAGTTTTCAGCTGATGGCTTATTCCCTGATAATTAAATAAATCGTT
>Ga0182021_10007312_pt1 | contig 13077 bp, 14 predicted proteins | sample 612E3MmetaG_FD_120493 | JGI IMG/M metagenome (GOLD analysis project Ga0182021, IMG submission 120493) | Permafrost microbial communities from Stordalen Mire, Sweden - 612E3M metaG (Illumina Assembly) | ecosystem: Environmental > Terrestrial > Soil > Wetlands > Permafrost | place: Sweden... | reverse complement strand
GTTTGGTGGCTGATCCGGGTTTTAGTGGAGTGGTGGGTAGGGGTGATATGAGGTGCATGCCTGTTTCTGTTTGCCACCAAGTATCCATGATTGGTATTTTTTCTTTTCCAATATTTTTATAAAGCCACATCCATGCTTCGGGGTTTATTGGTTCACCGACTGTTCCTAGTATCTTCAAGGATGATGTATTATATATTTTAGAATATCTGTTACCGAATCTCATGAGGTGTCTGATGGCTGTTGGTGCTGTGTAAAATTTAGTTACACCATATTTTTCCACTATTCGCCACCAGATACCTGGATCAGGATAGTCGGGTGCTCCTTCATATACTAGGGTAGTGGTGCCAAGTAGTAGTGGTGCATATATTACGTAGCTGTGTCCAGTTATCCAACCGATATCTGCTGTGCACCACCATAAGTCATCGTCGTGTATATCAAATATATCATTGAGAGTGGTGGCGACACCCACCATGTAACCTGCAGTGGTGTGTAATATTCCTTTAGGTTTACCTGTACTTCCCGAAGTGTATAATACGAATAACAGGTCTTCAGCATCCATTTCTTCAGCTTCGAATTCAGCGGATTCTCCTTCTATAAGTCTATCATAGGATATTTCTCTACCACTTAAATCAGAGGTTTCTATGGGATTTCCAGTATGATTTACTAGTATCACTGTTTCAACAGTATGTGATTGCAGTAAGCCTTCGTCTGCGATTTTCTTAAGGTCTATAATTTTACCTCTTCGGTAGGTTCCGTCAGCGGTTATTAATATTTTTGCTTTTAGTTCGTTCATTCGTTCTACAAAGGGACCTACGCTTAATCCGGAGTAGACTACATTGTGTATTGCCCCGATTTTGGTGCAGGCTAGCATTGAAACCAGGAGTTCGGGACACATGGGTAGGTACATGGATACTCTATCTCCTTTTTTAACTCCTAAGTTTATGAGAGCGTTACTGAATTTATTGACTTCCCGGTATAATTCGTAATATGTGATTTTTTTCTCGTCACCTCGCTCATTTACATAGAGTATGGCTACCTGATTTCTCTTCGGAGTTTTAATCCACCGATCCACCGCATTGTAGGCTAAGTTGATTTTACCATTAACAAACCATTTATAGAATGGTTTATTGCTATCGTCTAAGACTTTATCCCATTTTTGGAACCATTCAAATTGTTCAGCCTTTTCAGCCCAATATTTTTCCAAGTCTTTTCCTTTCTCTAATTCTGCTTCCCAATCATCTACATGTGCTCTTTCGATTGTTTCTGCATTGGGTGCAAAAATTCTTTTCTCGTTGAGAAGAACATCAGTTTCATGTGTCAATTTTTTCCCTCCTTTCCAATTGTAATTGTAAGTATGTTAGTCTTACCTTAAATAGTTTATCACTATTAATCATTATAAAATATTTTTTAATAAATGAAAATTCACTTCAAATACAATATCACTATTTTTCATAATTCATTTTTCATTTTATTTAAAAAAAAATACTATTCATCAAAATCATATTTTTTATGTCAGTTCAAAATTTAAAATGTTTCAGGATAATATTAACCATACTTCTTTTTATATGTGTGAATGAAATAAATTTTTAGTTAATAATAATGATTACTTAGGGTAGTTGATTTAGTATGGTTGAAAAATTGGAACAGAATCTGAGTGGTGTCCCTGAAACATTATTAGTGCCCTTGTGGGCTAGGGCTGTTGAAATGAAACATTCTAATCCTATTGTTAAGGATGATAAAGCTTTAGAGATAATGGAGCAAATTAATTATGATTTTGGTAAATTAGATGAGGATGATAAGAATTGGCCCACTCAAGTTAGTGTAGTTGTAAGGACTGGATTGTTAGATAAAGCAGTAAAGGTTTTTATGGATAAGAATCCGGATGGTTTTATACTTAATATCGGGTGTGGACTTGATACTCGTTTTTATAGATTAGATAATGGCAGTATTCAATGGTATGATCTGGATTTACCTGAATCACTACAAATTAGAAAACAATTTTTTGAAGAAACAGATAGATATAAGATGATACCTAAATCTGTTTTCGATTACTCTTGGATTAATGAAATTAATGTTAATAAACCTGTTTTAATAATTATTGAAGGTACATTGATGTATTTCACGGAAAGAGAGGTTGAAGAATTAATGAATAAATTAGTTATTTCATTTAAATCAGCTGAAATGCTTATTGAAATAACAACTCCCCCTATGGTGAAGCAAAGTAAAGAAGAAGACATTATTAATAAACAATATCAAATTAATGCAACTCTTAAATGGGGAGTCCAGAATGGAAAAGAATTAGAGAAATTTAATAATCATATCAAGTTTATTGAGGAATGGCATTACTTCGATTTTCATCGGGATAGATGGAAAGTAATACGTTGGCTGTCTATAATTCCGCCATTTAAAAAACGTTATGGTAATCGAATAGTTCATCTTAAATTTATTTAACTAACCTTATTTAACCTCACGAAAATATAATTTTAATAAACCATTTTTTTGAATTTACAAAGTATGTTTTTATTAGTATTATTCTTAAATTAAGTATTTTGAAACTGTTATATAAAATAATTAGAGAAAAAGAGAATTGAAATGAGGATTCCCTATTTTTATTGAAATATATAAAAGAATGTATCCATAAAATCATTTTCTGAGGTAGTTAATAGATGTCTGAGAAAGTTGAGGGGAGAAAAAAGTTTTCTGTGGTTATATCAGAGATTTCTCCAAAAATTCCTGCAGAAGGCATTACTTTAAAAGATTTCCTAGACATCATAGGTGAACGCGGCCTCTACATGTCAAGCATGATCTTAACTGCCCCTTTTTTACTCCCAGTATCAATCCCCGGTACGAGCATAATTTTTGGATCAGTCATATTCCTACTCAGTAGCGACATAATCTTTCAGAGGCCTATTTTAATACCTAAACGTTTCCGGGATTACAAAATATCAAAAAAAAATATGAAAATAATTTTATATGAAATTTCACGTATTTTAAAACCATTAGAAGAAAAAATAATAAAAGAAAGACTTAGCTTTTTAACCCGGGGAAGAAAAATGGAGTATATTAATGGTGTTGCCCTGGCATTTGGGGCTATTCTACTTATAACACCCATAATAGCACCATTAGGAGACTTCCTACCATCATATGGGATCCTATTCGTATGTTTAGGGAATCTAGAAAATGACGGATTCTTAGTTTTGGCCGGTTATTTCACGATTATTTTAACCGCCATCTATTACGTTTTAATATTCGCACTAGGAGTTGCAATAATAATTTTCATCATATCCTACCTACATTTGTAAAATAATGATCCATAATGAATATAGAATTAACTTAACGCATGATAAAGAGTATTCATAATTAATTATTTAAATAAGAAATTTTTATGCTGATTAAAATAAAATCTAAATAAGGTGAAAAAAAATGGAAGTTTTAGCAATTAATGGAAGTCCCCGGAAACAATGGAATACTGCTACTTTATTAAATAATGCATTGGAAGGTGCTTCTTCTCAAGGAGCGGAGACTGAGCTTATTAATTTATATGATCTTAATTTTAAAGGTTGTACGAGTTGTTTTGGTTGTAAATTAAAGGATGGAGAGTCGTATGGGCGATGTGCATATAGGGATGAGTTATCGCCAGTGTTGGATCGTATTGAGAAAGTGGATGCGTTGATTCTCGGGTCACCTATATATTTGGGTACGGTGACTGGTGAAATGAGTTCATTCCTGGAACGCTTTGTTTTCCAGTATTTAGTTTATGATACCAACCGCTCCTCTTTGTATCCTAAAAAGTTACCAATTGGTTTTATATATACGATGGGTGCAAAAGAAGACTTCATGAAATTTTTGAGTATAGATCAGCATATAGAACTTAATGAAATGTTTCTAGGCAGAATTTTTGGATCGTCTGAGTCTCTGGTGGTTACCGATACTTATCAATTTGATGATTATTCGAAGTACGTGAATTCATTTAATGTTGAAGAAAAAACTAAGAGACGTACAGAAGTGTTTCCGGTTGATTGTGAGAAAGCGTTCGATTTGGGCGTGAGACTAATAAAAAATATTTAAATGAGTAGTAAATAAGCTCCTAAAATGTGATTAATGAGGAAGATTTAGATAGAAATTAAAAATGAAAAACAAAAATAAGATAAATATGAGAAGAGCTTTATTAGTAATTGATGTGCAGAATGAATATTTTACTGGTAAATTGCCAGTTAGTTATCCAGAGGATTGTTTTGATAATATTCTAAAAGTTATAGATTCAGCGAATGAATTTGGAATTCCAGTGATTCTTGTACGGCATACGAATCCTGGAGAAGATTCTTTAACTTTTAAAATAGATAGTGATGATTGGAAAATCCATAAAGAGGTTTTAAAAAGAGCGTTTGATTACATTATTGAGAAAACTCTTCCAGATAGTTTTACTGGTACGGAATTAGAATCTTGGCTTAGGAAAAATAGTATAGATACTGTTGTAATTAGTGGTTATATGACTCAGATGTGCTGTGACACTACAGCTAGGCAAGCTATGCATTTGGGCTTTAATGTGGAATTTTTAAGTGATGCTACTGGAACGCTTGATGTATCAAATTATGAAGGAGAAATTAGTGCAGAGGAACTTCATAAAGCTATTTCAGTTACGCAGGCTATGAGATTTAGTAAAGTTATGCGTAGTGATGAGTGGATTAACACAGTATGCAAATGAATAAAATATTCCTAAAGGGATAAAAAGATAATTTTAATTAATTCCATTTTCTAATAATAAGTAATAGAAGTTGATTTTAAAATTGCTAAGAGTCTGGTTTATTGAAAATAGATTTATATTTAATAATAATGGGTGGATTAATGTTAGAAAAAGTTTGTAATGTTTCTGATGTCCAGGAAGGGTCAATGAAAGGTTTTACCGTTGAATCTAGATATATTCTTTTATCTAATGTTGATGGAAATTTCTATGCGGTTGATGCTGTATGTCCCCATGCGGGTGGATATCTGCCTATTGGTAAACTAGAAAATAATATCATAACTTGTCCGGTGCATGGCTCCACTTATGATGTTACCACTGGTAAACTTGTTAAGGACGTTTCTTTTTTACTTAGGATTGCTATTGGTGGTTCACGCGATTTAACTAGTTATAATGTTTCATTAAAAGATGAATCAGTTTTCATCGAACTTTAAAGTCATTTTATTTAGAATAAATAAATCTCTTTTATTTCTGGAGAATGTATTTCTCGTATTTATTAATCAAATGAGCTCCTTGAAAATTATTTTTAGAAAAAAACTAAAAATGATACAATAAGAGACTATAAATTAAAAAAATAGGTGGTTAAAAAAAAATGGTTGATGCTAATTACACTGTAGTCGTATTCTCTGGTAAGGATGCTCTTATACTATTTTTTGGAGTTTATCTTACCGCTGTTATAAATCTAATAAGGAAGTACCGAACATTTGATATCTACCTGTTCTTTTCCAAGGATAAATCTAAAAAAATCCGTTCAATGCGAAGATTTGTTTCAGGGTTCATGATTATCGATGTGATTCCTATTTTATGGTTCCTAATACTTTACACATTTGTAATTCCGAATACAGTAGGCCCATTTCCCATTATGGCAGCTGCATTTGCAGCCCTATCTGTCTTAGGGTTTTCACGAATACTTCATTCTGTTATTGCCACAGAAAGACATGGGAATTATTACTCTGATAAGGAATTTGCGGCTGTAATGTCAAAATGGGGTAAAGGCCATGATTCTGATAACAGCTTTAAAGCCCATTTCATAACAGGAGTTTCTTATCTAATCATATTTCCAGTAATAGCGTATTTAATAAGCTTAATTAGTGTTATTTAAATGAGTTATAATAGTAACTGTTAGTCTTGGTTCCAATATTCTCCCTTTGCGGTCTAGAAGAGTTTGAATGTCTTGAGTGTTTGTTTCTACACGCCCATTTTTTTAATGAATCATTATAAACTATAACAAAAAATTTAAGAAATGAAATCACTAAAAAAAAATTTAGAATAATAAAAATTAATAACTAATCTTTTGTCATGATTTTCTATTAAATCCATGCTTGGATTATCCTAAATAAATTTTTTATTCATTTTTTTTATATGGTGAAATCCTCTGATTTAAATGAAACTTTAACAGACTCCAATGTAAGATATAATATATTATAAAATTTACAAAATTTTGTCTATTTTTGCTTTTCTGACCCGATACACTGCTTCACAAGTAGCTTTTTGTAAAATTGATTCAAATATATAATCTATTTCTTTTTCATTTTTCTCTGTCCATTCCATTCCTGCATTTTCATACAAGAATTTAAAATTATTTTTTAACATTCTTTTTGATTCTTCAAAATCATTATCAATCTTTTCTCTCACATATTGGAAATCTTTTTCAAGTCCATTACTCATAATAAATTCCTCATTTTGTTATTTATTATTAAATCAACTCATAGAAATATATATTTTTTTTGAAGAATAATATAATGCAACTTCAGCTTTGATAATGAAATATATAATCTTTTTAATTTCGAACTTCAAATCCAAGGTACAGATCGAACTCTAAAATTATAGATAGTGCTTATAGAAAATAGTTACAATACGATCATGAAAAAAATATTAAATATATAAACCCAGCTGTTTGCCAGATTAAAATGTGATTATTTTTTATAGTGTTATGGGAATGGTGAAGTAAAAGGTTGAACCTTTCCTTGGTTCGGATTTAACCCAGATTTGTCCATGGTGGCGTTCAATTATTCTTTTGGCGATAGCCAGTCCAATACCGGTTCCTTCATAATCATCCGGGGAATGTAGTCTTCTGAATACTTGGAAAACCTGTTCATGGTACTTGGGTTCCATTCCAATACCATTATCTTTTACCATGAACAGCCAGTTTTCCTCTTTTTTTTGAACAGATATACTGATTTTCGGTGTTTCCTCACTGCGGTATTTCAGAGCGTTGCCTATGAGGTTCTGGAATAATTGTGACATCTGTCTATAATCAGCACAAATCTTGGGCAAGGGTTCCCTGGTGATGATTGCCTGATTTTCTTGGATTACTATTTCCAGGTTATATAGAACCTCATCGAGGACTTTTTCTAAATTAATATCCTCAAATTTATCACCTTGTGTGTTTACCCGGGAATATAATAAAAGGTCGTTAATTAATTGTTGCATTCGTTTAGCACCATCCACCGCATAATTTATGTATTCTTTGGCATTTTCATCGAGTTGATCTTTATATTGTTTAGCTAGTAATTGGGTGAAGCTTGAAACCATTCTTAATGGTTCTTGAAGGTCGTGGGATGCTACATAGGCAAATTGCTCCAGTTCTTGGTTTGAGCGTTTTAGCTCTATCATAGTTGATTTTAGTTTTTCTTCTGCTCTTTTGCGTTCGGTGATATCATCAAATGCTCCAATAGCCCCGCGAATATTGCCTCCTCTATCAAATAATGGCACTGCATGTCCATAAAAGTCCACTATTCTACCATCATTGCGGATAATATCAAACTCTGAACCAATTACAGGTTTCCCGGTAGCTATAGCTTTTTGGATGGGAAGCTCTTCAGGAGGCAACTCTCGACCATTTAAATAAGCCTTAAAATTAGGTTTTTCACTGGACGAGGAGCTTAGTGACATGTTAGAACCCGGAGTTATGCCTAACAATTCTTCCATGACCGGATTAGCATACATGGTTTTACAGTCTTTATCTTGTGTTATGGCAACACTCATTGGTAACAATTCATATAATGTAGTGAGCTCTTCTATACGCTGATTTAAATTCTTGTTTAATTTAATAATTTCATCTTCAGCTTTCTTGCGCTGGGTGATATCTATAAAGAATGATATTAATCGGTTTTTATGTGGTGAAAATGTAAATATTTCAAAATATTTGTTTATAGAAGGTCTGTAATGTTCTAAATGAGATTTTTTATATTTCAAGGCTGCTTTACCATATATTTTTATCAATTCAGCAGCTTCTTCAGGCGGTATAGCTTCTGATAGCTTTTTGTTTAATATATTCTCTCGTTTAAGACCAGTTAAATTTTCAAATGCTCGGTTAATTTCCAAGTAAACAAAATCTACTGGTATTCCTTTATTATCTGTGATAATTTTGTAGGATACAAATCCATTTAATGGATTGTCAAAGAATTGTTTATAAACTTCATTATTTTCCCGAAGCCCTTGATTTTCTAACTGAAGTTCCTTATATGCTTCTTTTAACTCCTTATTTACCATATATAATTCTTTATCAAATTTTTTGGTTGTTTCAGATTTAACCACGGTAAAAACCACTCATAAAGAAATATTTAAAATCACATTTATGTTTAATATTTTTAAATAGTTGAGTTATATTAACTTTTATAAATTTCTCAACAAATTAATTTAAAAATTTGAAGTAAATTAACATTATTGTAGAAAAGAAAAGAAATTTTTAATAGTTCTATTGATCTATTATATATGTATAAATAAAGTTTTATTTTAATAAAGGAGGTCCTAAATTTGCGAAAATATAAATGCCGCATATGTAACTATATCTATGATCCAGAGGTGGGTGAGCCTAGAACTAACACCCCGCCTGGTACTGCTTTTGAGGATTTGCCTGACACTTGGAGATGCCCTAAATGTGGTGTGCCTAAATTCAAGTTCTCACCCATCTAAAAAATGAATTTTGAGTAAATTTAACTTCTCATTTTATTTTAGTAAATTATTGTAGATTTAATAAGTTTCTTCAAACTTCATTAATAGTGCTCTAATGCAGTTTTCAACTACGGATATGAACTATCATTTTTTAGCATTCATATTTAAAAAATTACCTATGGAGCTTATATTAGTTAAAAAACCCAGATTTATAGTCGTGAATTTGTTAACTTGTAATTGAAGGTTTCATTTAAAATCGATGGGATATTACTAAAAATAATTCTTTTAATAAGTATTAAAGGTAAACATTAAAGGAGGCCACGTATCAATGAAAACTCTGATTATTTATAAATCGTATCATCATTTGAGCACTGAAAAATTAGCAAAAACCATGGCTGAAACCATGAAAGCGAAACTGGTGAAAGTAGATGATGCTCAGCCGGAAATGTTGAGTGAGTATGATTTAATAGGCTTTGGGTCGGGTATTTATAATTATAATCATCATAAAGACTTAATCAAGTTTATAGAGAACATGTCCTCTATGGATAAGAAGGTATTCATTTTTTCAACTTCTGGTAACTTCCGGGAGAGACATCATAATCTAATTAAAGAGAAATTAAATCAAAAAGGTTGTAAAATAATCGATGAGTTTAATTGTTTCGGGGAATTCAGACCTTTAGGTTTTAATTTAGATGTGAATGGACCATTAGCATTTATATTTGGTAAGAATAAAGGGCATCCAGATGCGAAAGACTTGGAGAATGCTCGAGAATTTGCTAAAAGTCTTTTAAATGAATAAATAAATCGTTAATTCTAATTATTATATAATGCATTAAATTATTTATAGTAATTTTTACTATAATATTATATTATATTTTTTTTATTCAAAGTATTATTTTAGTTAATGATTTAAAACTAATTATCAATAAACTAAAAACATTGCTTTTTTTCAAAAATATTTCCAATGATTTTTGATGCTTTGGTTATGTTGCGAAAAAAGTCGGAGCCGAAGTTATTTTCTAAATAGAACCCACCCTTGTCAAATAACACTACATCTTTTTTTCCTAAAAATTCTACAATATCACATTCATAAATTTCCTTTCCAGTAATGTCTTTGAGCCCTGTAAACTGCATCAATTCCACATTTTCTATAATATCCCCTGAAGGGAAATGTTCAACTGAATTTTCACATATAATTGCAAGATGGTGTGCTGATGAATAAAATCCAACAAAGGTATCATCAAAATATACCATCTGCTCCCATTGAGGTATCCATGCCCTGAATTTAATTACCCTATTCATCAACACCACCATAAAAATCTAGTTAACTTTTAAGTCTAAATACACAGTGAAAAAAAGGAATATTTTTTTTTAATACAATTAGTCATGATTAAAATTTATTTTCTATCATTTTAAGTAATTTTTTTACACTTTAATGACGCTAATTAATGATGATTACTTATTATATTATATGGATTTAGTTGGAATATTATTTTAATGAACTGTCTGGTATTACAGCTGGTGTGGTTTGGGCGCTTATCATTGCTATAGTGATTGGTGAGGTGGTAATGAGGATTGCAAAATATGTTTAAACTTTAATTCAGCTATATAAATAGATTTAAATTATAAAATAGGTAGAGTTTAATTTATTATGAAAATATTGGGTATTGATTTAGCGGGTAAACAAAAGAATCCCAGTGGAATTTGCATTTTAAGTAACCATGAACTATTTTTAAAAACATTATTTTTTGATAAGGATATTTTAGAAGAAGTTAAAAGGGTAGATCCTTTATTGATTGGTGTTGATGCACCTTTATCTTTGCCTAAGGGTCGTTGTTGTCTTGAAAGGGATTGTGAATGTAGTATGGGTGGCCATTTTCGCCAGGCGGAACGTGATATTCGCCCTTATGGTCGTGTTTTACCTTTAACTTTTCATGGGATGAAATTACTCACTTTAAGAGGTGTTAAACTAGCTAAATATTTAAATGAGAAGTATGAGGTTATTGAGACTCATCCCCGAACGGATCAAAAAATATTAGGGTTTACCGAATTGAAACTTGATTTGAGTCGTAATTTTAATTTAAGGGGTGAGATTACTAATCATACGTTAGATGCCGCTCTTGCGGCTTTAACTGGGTATTTTAAAGTAAATAATTGTATTCTTGAGTTGGGTGATCCAGTTGAGGGAATTATTGCTATTCCTCGTGATAATAAATGCTTAAATTTACTTTTAGATTAAATGAATGGGATTCCAGTGTGGATTTTTTTACCCTAATTTTAGATTTTTAAAATAAAAGATAATTAAAGATTTAAAATTATTTATTTAAATTTAGGAAATTTTTATTTGAAAATAAAAAAAATGTATTAGATTAAAGAAATTTATAAATTTAATTAATTTCTTTTAATCAATTTTTATAAAATAAAAATGTTAAATTTCCATAAATTTTTTTAAAATCTGATCTAGATATTTATTTTTAACCTTTTGGAATTCTTCTTCGTTTATTGCGCCGATGTCTAACAATTCTTTCGATTTAATTATTTTATCCATTGGGTCAACTTCGGTTTCGGATATTTTCTTTTTATCTAGTGTATCATACAATACAACACCCCACCCCTAAATTTTTTTTTATTTTCTAAAAAATATATCTTAAAAAATATTTTTCCCTTTATTTTAATCCATAAAAAATCGTGAATATAACCTTTAAAGTTCATTAATTGCTATTATCATCATATATCATGCTTTTTTTGAAGAATATAATGTTTAATTATTCACTTTTTACAGATTATTTATTTTTCACTATATGATTGTAACGATTGGTAACTCTCAAAGTTGGTATATTATGAGCTTTGTTAGTAACATAAATATTATTTACTATTTACAATGAAACCGAAAATAATATAAATAATAAGTTTACTAAATTTTTAGTCCATATCTGGTCTTTAGAAGATTTAATTACTGTCTATTTCCTAGAATTCTAGATATAATTATTTTAAATCAATTTTAAGTTTATTTAATTTAAATTTAAGTTATTTTTTAGGTAAATTTAGCTTGTTTTCTGCATTAATTATTAAATAGAATATGTAGAAGTATAATGTGTAGGTGAAGATGAATACCATAGCCATGGCTATTGAAAAGGAATTATTCATCCCTTCAAGGATGAAAATTAAACCAGTTATTATGGCTAATGCAATGAATAATGTTGATATAATAGTTAATTTACTATAAAATGAATTAGTTAATTTAATACCTATAAATGATTATTATTGCTGAGATTAATATGATTAAGAAGCCATGGGTGATATGTGCTAGGACTTCTAATCCTCCTGAGTAGTTTAAAAAGTTTAAAGGAGTAGTTTTTGGAATTACCGTGAATAAGTTAATTACCATTCCTAACCAGTATTGAATGAATAAATAATACTCCTATAAGTATAATTAGTTTTTTTAGGGTTTTATAATCCATCATACTTTATTTAACTATTTTCTTCCATAAAGTCTGGTTATTATGGGTGCGTGAGTGACAATAGTTTTTCCTCTCGAGATTGTGGAGTAAATATTCAAAGTTCTCATTGGAGAGTTCACTGAATCCTATACTAGTAATATAATTATAAAGATGTTCAAGGGTATCCTCTTTTTCTGGTAATAATTGATATACTTGAGATTGGAAAGATGTTAGATCCGTTTTAGGTTTATCTGTAATGGCTTCAAAATGAAGCTTCACTTTCTGAAGTTCCTCCAACTGTTTCTCCTGCTGCTTCAGAAGATCTTGAAGTGAATTTATCGTATTTTCTTTCTTCTGTAATTGCCTGTCTTTTTCATCTATTTTATTTTGTGATTCTTCTTTTAATTCTTTAATTAGATTGTTTTCACTCTGTTTTTGACTTGATTCTTTCTGACACTTCTTAAGTTGAATTTTTAATTTACTTATCTCAAGAAGGCAAGCCTTTACCAACTGCCGTAATTGTTCTCTTTCAGTATCCTTATAGAAAGCCATATATAAATCACTAATAATGTTTTATGTAGTTTTGAGCCTTTAAACTTTTAGATATTTTCAAAACTCAAATTATAATGAAATTTTAATCACAATGATTGCAGATTAAAAAAAATTAGATTATTAATTTTATTAATAATAAATATTTAAAAAATTTTTTTCCAATCGTTTTTTATGCTTATAACTGTGTAATCCTTATCTTTGGCATTATTTAATGCTTTTTGGGCTCCATCATTATAAGCATATTCTCTTTCATGGTCATCATGGCTTAATAATAATTTATATTTAGCAGAATCCAGCATTTCTATATCTCCATCAGCATTACCGGCTGCAATAACTGGTAATCGTCCGGTACTTGCGAAAATATGTTCAACCTTCCCGGGTCCTAATGAAATACCCCCTATTATCTTTTTTGTCCGTTTGAGGGTACCGTTTTGGTACTCATATTCT
>Ga0182021_10007311_pt1 | contig 13078 bp, 9 predicted proteins | sample 612E3MmetaG_FD_120493 | JGI IMG/M metagenome (GOLD analysis project Ga0182021, IMG submission 120493) | Permafrost microbial communities from Stordalen Mire, Sweden - 612E3M metaG (Illumina Assembly) | ecosystem: Environmental > Terrestrial > Soil > Wetlands > Permafrost | place: Sweden... | reverse complement strand
GCGGGTAATAAAGAAATGGTCATTGCTGTGCGTCAATATTTTATAGATATGACAGCTGCTGTTACAGATCCAGGTAAAGTGGATAAATATAAAGATTGGATGACTATGCCGGGAATGGCGTCGCCGGAAAAGACGATTGAATTTATCAAGAGTACTGAAAAGAAATAACGAATCATCCGGAGCAAAAAAGATTTGAACAATTTTCGGGAATACATTATTATCAATCCATTACATTGGCATGCGGATGAAGAAAATCTTGTGAACGATATTCAATAAACTGGAATATTTATCGTATATTGAGTGTTAGAAAAAGGACAATCAGTAAAGGAATAACATGGAAGAATCAAAACAAGATGTGCAGCCCGTTATGGGCGAATATCAAGGCAAACCGATCATTCGCATTCCAACCGTAGAAAATCCGAATCCTGAAACCACCTGGCACTGGATGTCATTTGGAAAGAACAAAGCGAAAGCGATTGTGAAATATTTTGATGCGATAAAAAAGTTTGCAGAAGAATGACCATCCACACCACATAGACCACCCACCAACGCATTGACTCTATCGTATATCTGAGTAGAGAAAATATATCTTTTACAAAATATCTTGCAAAAGGATCGTGGAATTTAATGTTTCCGCGTATTGCGTGGGCATATTAAGTTTCGTAAATTAATATCAATTCAGGTAAATCTAGTAACAGATCCTTATCGAAGAGATGGCAGTCAAAGCGGATGCCATGGATCGAAATTTCTTTTGAAATCAACGCCCCCGTAGCTCAGATGGATAGAGCAGCGGTTTCCTAAACCGTTTGTCGGAGGTTCGACTCCTCTCGGGGGTACAGAATGTATTGCCAATTTCGAAATGCAAATTGTGAATTGCACACCTGCATGAGAATTGGTTTTTTTTATGAATACTATCGGATGCACTTACTCACTAAATTAAGATTGATTCTATGAAACTCAGTACAGCATTCATTCCTACTTTAAAAGAAGTTCCTGCGGATGCAAACATTCCAAGTCATCAGTTGATGCTGCGTGCAGGATTAATGCGGCAATTAACAGCCGGTGTGTATTCCTACCTGCCGCTGGGCTTGCGCGCAATTGCCAATGCAATGAATATCGTGCGCCAGGAAATGAATGCAATTGGCGGGCAGGAATTGCTGCTGCCCGCATTGAATCCTGAATCACTCTGGATTCAATCGGGAAGGCGCAATGTACCGAATTTCATCTTCAGCATTAAAGAGCGCGATTTAGTACTTGCACCTACCCATGAGGAAGTGATCGGTTATATCGCGAGTATGCACATTCAATCCTACAAAGATTTGCCGCAAACGTGGTATCAGATCCAGACAAAATTCAGAAATGAACCGCGGCCCCGTTCCGGTGTCCTTCGCGGTCGGCAATTTATTATGAAAGATTCTTATTCTCTTGACCGGTCATGGGAAGAACTGGATAAAAGCTACGAAGCACACGCTGAAGCGTACAAAAAAATATTTGACCGCTGCGGGCTGAAGTTTTTCATTGTCGGCGCATCCAGCGGTGCGATGGGAGGCACCGGGTCGCAGGAATTTATGATTGAATCGGAATTCGGTGAAGATACCACTGCACTATGCGGATCGTGTGGATACGCTGCAAACCTGGAAGTTGCTACATCTCATCTTCCCAAAATAAGCCGGATTGAAACGAGTGAACCCTTACAGGAACTCCACACCCCGAATGTAAAGACCATTGATCAGCTTGTCGATTATTTGAAAATGGATCAGACAAGGTTTGCAAAATCACTTGTCTACAGGCACAACGGCAAGCCGCTTCTCATTCTTATGATGGGGAATGACCAGCTTAATGAATCGAAACTTTTTGCTGCTTTGGGCGGCGGTGATGCATCACCTATGGGTGCTGAAGAATTACTGTCCCTGACAGGTGCAGACGGTGGATCTATCGGACCAATCAATTTAAGGGGTTTCAGGATTATTGCAGACAAACGACTGGAAGGTGTGAATGGTCTCGTCAGTGGTGCAAACCGGAATGATTATCATATTGCGAATATTGATTTAGCCCGCGATGCGCAGATTGATGGGTACTATGATTTGCGGACAATCGAAGCAGGTGAGCCGTGCTCAACTTGTTCAGCACCACTGAAAATTTGCAATGCAATAGAGCTTGGGCATATTTTCAAGCTTGGAACAAAATATTCTGATGCGCTCAATATTACGTATCTTGATGAAAGCGGCAAAGCAAATCCTGTCATTATGGGCAGTTATGGAATCGGGATGGAACGCATTGTTGCATGCTCTATTGAACAGAATCACGATAAAGATGGTATCATCTGGAATAAAGCGTTGGCACCATACCAAATCCATCTCATCGCAGTCAATATGAACAGCAAAGAGGTGGCCGCAGCTTCTGATCATATTTATAAGCAGTTATCAGAAATCGGTATTGAAGTACTTTTTGATGACAGGGCAAGCATTACTCCGGGATTTAAATTCAAAGATGCGGATTTGCTCGGTATGCCGTTTCAGATCATTGTGGGCGACAAAGGATTAAAAAACGGCAACGTTGAAATCAAGCGGAGAAGAACAGGAGAACGGATTCTTGTCAAGGTTGAAGATGCTGTTTCAGAAATACAAAAGTTGTTAAGCGAGTAAAAAGTACCGGGTGAATAGTAAACAGCTGATGTTACGCAAAATCAGAGTATATGTCCATAAACATGGAATGTAATAGAATAAAGTACACCACCCCTTCATCCCCTCTCCCAAAGGGATCCCTTCGGGACTCGTTTGAGGAGGGGAGGTGGACAACTTTAAAGAATATTCGATGCGTAACATGAGTTAACAGTATAGAGCAAACAGAATACAGTAAACAGTAAAGTCAGACCTCAACATCCAAATTACAAACAACTCACAAATAAAATATTTCATGTATTGATTGTGCTATTTGTATTTTGTTTGGGATTTGTAGATTAGAATTTGGAACTTCCTTTTGATCAAACAAAACTCAATGCAGTTTGTTCATCTTCATAATCACACACACTATAGTCTTCTTGACGGGGCGTCTACCGTACAGAGTCTTGTCAATGCTGCAGTTGCAAATAACATGCCGGCAGTCGCTCTCACCGACCATGGCGTTCTGTTTGGAGCGATTGAGTTTTACAAGCGTGCTGTAAAAGCGGGCATAAAACCTATTATCGGCTGCGAAGCGTATATCGTTACCAAGGGAAGCCGATTCGAAAAAAAAGTAGATTCAAACAGGTTGAGCAAGGGTGAGGGACGTGGAATTTATAATCATATTGTTCTCCTTGCAAAAAATGCGATTGGATACAAGAATCTTACTCACCTGTGCACTATTGGACACACGGAGGGCTTTTATTTCAAGCCGCGCATCGATGCAGAAGTGTTATCGCGCTATCATGAAGGCATCATTGCAACCACTGCTTGCCAGGCCGGGATTGTGAATGAACAACTCGTAAACGGCAACTATCAGGAAGCGCTGGAATATGCCTCAATCTATCGAACTATATTCGGTGAGGATTTCTATATTGAAATTCAAAACCATGGATTGGATAATGAGAAAACGATAGTGGTCGGAGCATCTAAAATTGCCCGTGAACTTGGTATTAAACTTGTAGCCACGAACGACTGCCATTACATTTTTCAGGAGCACGCTATCCCTCATAATATCATGCTCTCTATCCCGGAAGCAAGCAGTTCAACCATTACAGATTATCAAACACTAAGATATAAAACAGATCAGCTATACTTCAAATCATCGGCTGAAATGTATGAACTCTTCAAAGAATATCCCGAAGCAATACAATCTACTTTAGAAATTGCAGATAAGTGCAATCTGGAAATAGAATTAAAGAAAAATTATATGCCGGCATTTCCTATTCCGCCAGAAGCAGGTATTGCCGATCCCAATGTCTATTTCGAACTTCTTGTGCGGGAAAAAATCAAAAAAAGATATGAACCCATAACGCCTGAGATAGAATTACGGGTTGCACATGAAATTGATGTTATAAAGAATATGGGATATGCAGGATATTTCCTCATCGTTCAGGATTTCATCAATGCGGCACGTGACATGGGCGTCCGTGTTGGACCCGGCAGAGGCAGCGCTGCGGGCAGCATTGTCTCGTATGCCCTCGGTATTACCGACGTTGATCCTCTTAAATACGACCTTTTATTTGAGCGATTTCTTAATCCCGATCGTGTTTCGATGCCCGATATTGATATCGATTTCGCAGATAATAAACGCGAATTGGTGATTGATTACGTCAAGAATAAATACGGAGAAAAATCTGTAGCTCAGATAGTCACGTTTGGGACGATGTCCGCTCGCGCTGCTCTGAAAGATGTTGGACGGGTACTCGGTATTCAATTATCCGTCATAGATTCTATTACCAAGCAAATCCCTGTCGTCCAGGGGAAAGTAACGCCCATCGAAGAGGCATTAAAGACGGTCCCCGATCTTCAATGGGTACGCCAAAGTACAGATGAAAAGATCATGCTTCTTATTGATACCGCAAAAGTTCTTGAAGGGATGAACCGCAACCTGTCAACGCATGCTGCCGGTGTTGTCATCGCTCCCGGAGACATTAGCGATTATGTGCCGATGTATAAAACACCTCAGACAGAGTACATGACACAGTATAATATGAAAGACCTGGAGGATGCGGGTCTTCTGAAGATGGACTTTCTTGGGTTACGCACATTAACCGTTATAGATAATGCGCTGCAAATGATAGAACAAGTGCATCATGTAAAACTGGATCTCGATACCATTCCGGAAACTGATGCAAAAACGTTAGAGCTGTTTACACGCGGACAAACGGTTGCATTATTTCAATTTGAAAGCTCCGGCATGCAGGATTATTTACGGAAGCTGAAACCGACTTCTATTCATGATCTTGTAGCTATGAACGCCCTTTATCGCCCGGGGCCGATGGGGAATATTCCGGATTTTATAGACAGAAAAAACGGCAAACAGAAAATTACCTATCTCCACCCGAAGCTGGAGCCCATTCTCAGCGAGACCTATGGTATCATTGTTTATCAGGAGCAAGTCATAAAAATTGCCAGCGAAATAGGCGGATTAAGTCTTGCACAGGCCGATTTGCTCCGCCGGGCAATGGGCAAAAAAGACAAAGAGCTGATGGCAAAGCAGAAGAAACAGTTTGTGGAGAATGCAGTAGAAAAAAATATAGAACGAAAAATTGCCGCAGAAATTTTTGATTTGATTGAAAAGTTTGCCTCGTACGGATTTAATAAATCGCACAGCGTTGCCTACTCGGTTCTCGCCTATCAGACTGCCTATTTAAAAGCACATTATCCCGCTGAGTATATGGCAGCCACGTTGTCGAGCGAAATGAACGATACGGATAAAATTGTGGTACTCATCGATGAGTGCCGCAAGTTGGGTATCAGCGTTATGCCACCGGACGTCAATGAAAGCGATGTCAGTTTTGTTGTCACACCAACAGGAATTCGTTTTGGATTAAGCGCTATAAAAAATGTAGGAACCGGCGCGGTGGAACAAATCGTAAAAGCACGTACTGAAAAGGGGCGGTTTAAAGATATCTTCGATTTTTGCGCGCGAGTCGATCTTCGGCTGGCAAACAAGAAAACAATTGAAGGACTCGTTCAGGCAGGCGCATTTGATTCTCTTCAGGGCAATCGTGCAGAGATTTTTGGCAATGTAGAAGCTGCGATAGCGTATGGACAAAATCTGCAAGTGCAGATTGAAAAAGGACAATCAAATCTGTTCGACCTGAGCGGTGCAAAAATCATTAATCGTCCAAAGTTCCGCAGTTTTCAAGAATGGTCGGAAACGGAAAAACTTTCGCGTGAAAAAGCTGTGCTGGGATTTTATGTCTCCGGTCATCCCTTATTGAAATATCGAGATGAGATTGAAGGACTCTCTACTGCAAAACTGGGGGAAGCTGCATCTGTCAAGCCTAATTCCACGGTTCGTGTATGCGGTATTATCTCTGACATGAAGAAGAAAATGGATAAACGCAACCGGACGATGGCATTTGTGACCATTGAAGATTTTACAGGCAAAGCAGACTGTATTGTATTTGCTGATGCATTTCAAAAATATGCCGAGCTACTTCACGTTGGTTCCATTGTGATGATGATAGGGAAGAATGACGGGAATGATGAAGCGATAAAAGTCATTGTGAATGATATTATCAACATAGAGGATGTACGGAAAAAATATGCAAAGGGAGTCATGATCAATATCAATCTCGATAACACGAAGGAAGAGGATGTGTTTGAATTAGTAAAGCTCATGGAACACAATCAGGGTAAGTGTCAATGCCTTTTGAATATCTCAGGTAGCGGATTAGACAACAATTCGATATATTTAGCACATAAGTACACTGTTGATCCGGGCCGTAAATTTATAGAGGAAGTAAAGAAACTTTTAGGGCAAGACGCAGTGCGTTTAAGAGGATAATAAAGAAGGAATAATCAGCATGAAGCCTATCGAAATAAATGAAACGAATTTTGAACAGGAGGTATTGAAAGCATCCCTACCGGTACTTATCGATTTTTGGGCAGTATGGTGTGGCCCGTGTAAAATGATTGCACCGATTGTTGAAGAGCTTGCAGTGGAATATGACGGCAAGCTAAAAATCGGAAAAGTAGATGTTGATAGCCATCAGCAGATTGCAATGCAGTATGGTATCCGCAGCATCCCGACACTCCTCGTTTTCAAAGGTGGAAAAGTTGTAGAACAGATTGTAGGTGCAGCGCCGAAGAAATCACTCATTGATAAACTATCAAAGCATCTGAATTAATTGAAACAATTATAAAAGCGAGGAAAGGCGGCGTATTAACGATTCTCGCTTTTTTACTATTCTGAACGGTTAAACAAAGAGGACGGTATTGAGTACTTACAAAAAAAGAACTGTGACGTGCGGCGAATTAAGAAAAAACCATATTGGAAAAACTGTAACACTGACGGGATGGGTGGATAAACGGAGAGATCTTGGAGGTTTGATTTTTATCGATCTGCGCGATCGCTACGGGAAAACACAAATTGTGTTTTCACCCGAGAGACATGCAGGGGCGCATGAAATTGCAAAATCATTACGCGCAGAATACGTTATCTCAGTTACCGGCGTTGTCAATATTCGTCCGAAAGAAACTGAGAATTTAGAAATAGCGACTGGAGAAGTCGAGGTTGATATTATAGAGCTGACTATTCTCAACAAAGCGGAAACACCGCCCTTTGCTCTCGATGATTATGTCGAAATCAATGAAGACCTTCGATTGAAATACCGGTATCTCGATTTACGGCGGCCTTCGGTACAAAGCAATTTGATTCTGCGACACCACACCTACCAGGTGGTAAGAAAGTACTTTGATAGAAACGGATTTCTGGAAATCGAAACACCCATTTTGATGAAAAGCACACCGGAAGGAGCGAGGGATTTCCTTGTTCCCAGCCGGTTACACCACGGAAAATTCTATGCGCTTCCGCAATCTCCTCAAACCTATAAACAAATATTGATGGTAGCCGGTTTTGACCGCTATTTTCAGATTGTGAAATGTTTCCGGGATGAAGACCTCCGTGCCGATCGCCAGCCGGAATTCACACAAATCGATGTCGAAATGTCATTTATCGATGAAGAAGATATCCAGGCGGTGACGGAAGGTGCGATTGTTGATATTTTTAAATCGATGCTGAATGTCGAGGTACCGGCACCATTTCCTGTCATGACTTATACATCAGCAATGGAGCAATTCGGAACTGACAAACCCGATACACGGTTTGATCTACAAATTCAAGATTGCTCGGATATAGCCGCGGCATCAGGATTCCGGGTATTCAGTGAAGCAGTGAAGAAGGGCGGCATTGTTGCAGGAATCAATGTTCCGAATCTTGCGTCCTACACACGGAGCCAGCTCGATGTTTTAACCGAGTATGTCAAATCGATAGGTGCAGGCGGCTTGGTGTATTTGAGAGTGACTGAAGAGAAGGTGGAATGTTCGGCAGGAAAATTTATCACGCAGGAAGAATCGGATGCGATCGCTAAAAAGTTTCATGCAACACCGGGAGATCTTATTCTATTAATTTCCGGCTCCTGGAAGAAAGCGTTAACGATTCTTGGCGCTCTGCGCCTTGAAATGGCAAATCGATTAAACCTGATCCCGGAAGGGAAATGGAATTTTCTCTGGGTGACAGATTTTCCATTATTGGAATATAGTGAAGAAGAAAAAAGATTTGTCGCTGTTCATCATCCATTTACAGCACCGAAACCGGAAGATGTACCGTTCCTGGAAAATAATCCGGGGAAAGCAAGAGCGAGGGCCTATGATTTAGTTTTAAACGGGAATGAAATTGCCGGCGGAAGCATCCGTATCCATACACAGGACGTCCAGAGTAAAATGTTCAGCCTGATGGGGATAGCGCCGGAAGAAGCAAAGTTAAAATTCGGATTTCTGCTGGATGCATTCAAATACGGGGCGCCGCCGCATGGCGGAATTGCTTTTGGACTTGATCGATTGATCATGCTCATGACCGGAAGTAAATCCATCCGCGATGTGATTGCGTTTCCGAAAACATCGAGCGGCATGTCCTTAATGGACGAGGCTCCATCGATCGTTGACCGGAAGCAATTGGATGAGTTGCATATTAAAATCAAATAAAAAGAATTACACGAGATGTTCAGCGGTCTTGAACACTCCATAGGAACGAGAGAGAGGAACATACAATTTGACCTATCTTGATTTACGGACGGATCTGGAAGAACAGAGAAAACGTATTGACGCACTTCGGGGGTATCTTTGACCTTGATAAAAAGGAACAAGAGCTAAAAGAATTTCAAGCGCGAACCGCATCCGATGGGTTTTGGAATGATAATATCGCAGCACAGAAAATCATCCAGCAAATTAATGCGCGGAAAGAATGGGTTGATGCATGGAATGAACTTGACGTTCTTTGCAAAGAAACAAAATCGTTGATTGAATTAGCAGAGGAAGCGCAAGAGACAGGTTTAGAGGAAGAAGTCAGCCGTGATATAGAAAAGCTTCGTGTCGGCATCGAAAACCTCGAACTTAAAAATATGTTGAGCGGTCCGGACGATGAGAAAAATGCATTTTTGACCATTCATTCCGGCGCCGGCGGTACCGAGGCGCAGGATTGGGCAGAAATGCTTCTGCGGATGTATTCCAGATGGTGTGAACGTCATGGATTAAAAATATTCCTTGCCGATATGCTGGAAGGTGAGGGCGCCGGCATTAAAAGCGCTACAATCGAAGTACAGGGAAAATATGCGTACGGATATTTGAAAGCGGAGATTGGTGTTCATCGGCTTGTCCGCATTTCGCCTTTCGATGCAAATGCCCGCAGGCACACCTCATTTTCCTCCGTGTTCGTCTATCCTGAAATTGAAGACGATGTAGAAATAGAAATTAATCCTTCGGATTTAAAAATTGATACGTACCGCTCCGGAGGGAAGGGCGGACAGAATGTGAATAAAGTTGAAACCGCAGTGCGTATCACGCACATTCCCTCAGGTGTCATTGTCGCTTGCCAGGAAGAGCGATCTCAATTTCAAAATCGCGAGCGTGCAATGAAAATGTTAAAATCCCGCCTCTATCAAATTCGACGCGAAGAAGAAGAAGCACGGCTCAGTGCGATTGAAAGCACAAAGAAAAGAATTGAATGGGGAAGCCAGATTAGATCCTACACATTTCAACCCTATCAGCTTGTGAAAGATCACAGGACGGGAACGGAAAAAGGCGATGTGCAGGCTGTGATGGATGGTGCTATTGATGAATTTATTAAAAGCTTTCTTCTTGCCAATGCGACGAAACAAGAATGAATGGATTCCCAGTGCGTGTACGACTTAAAAAAAAGGATGTGACAGATTTTATTGCAATTCGTCATCTGACTTCGAGACATAATAGGGGATTTGTTTCGTTCATCACATTCATTGCAATTATCGGCGTGACACTGGGTGTTGCCAGTTTAGATATTACTCTTGCCATTCTGGGCGGTTTTGAAAAAACAATCAAAGAAAATGTCGTTAGTTTTACTGCCCATATGCAGCTCTTTGCATTTGAAAATGATTTATTACCAGATCCCGCTTTAACAATTCAGAAAGTGATTGCGAGGTTTCCGGAGGTACTGGAAATGGCGCCGTATCTTTCCCGCGAGGGCATGATACGATCAAATTCGGACATAGACGGGGTCCTGATCAAAGGTGTTGACCCGACCAATGATATTTCAGCCGCAAAGCGAAGACTGGTGGAAGGCACCTATGATCTTGAAGAACGTGATGTCGGCGCCCAACGGGTCATCATAGGAAAACGTCTGGCTGAAAAATTGAATATTCGACCGAATGATCGTGTATTGATGTATGCACTTGGGGGATCATCGCTCTCCCTGGCTAATACGCGTATCATGCAATTCGAAATCAGTGGTATTTATGAGACAGGAATGGCAGATTATGATGGGAGTGTTATCTATGTGAATTTGAGAAATGCACAGCGTCTCTGCCAGGTGGGAAAAACTGTTTCAGGCTTTGACATCCTGGTCGGGAACACCGATAGTCTTGCTTCGCTTGCCCAACAAATTCCTGAATACCTCGGCTATCCATACTATGCCCGGACAATGTTTCAGCAGTACAGAAATTTATTCGCATGGGTGGATCTCCAGCGATTTCCAGTCCTGATTATTTTAGCGCTCATTGTTATCGTTGCAACGGTCAATATTATTGGAACACTCTTGATGATGATTCTTGGCAAATCACGGGAGATAGGAACATTTATGACGCTGGGTATGAAACGCAAGAACATTGTCCGTGTTTTTCTGAAACAGGGAATGCTCATTGGTATTGTTGGAACAATTCTTGGGAATCTTATTGCACTGCTGCTCTGCTGGTTAGAACTTCGTTATCGATTCTTTCCGCTTCCTTCTGGAATTTATTTTATGACCCATGTCCCGATCGTCCTTTCTGCTTTCGATTTTATTCTTGTCAGTTCAGCTGCACTAGGTATGAGCTTTCTTGCATCGTGGCTGCCATCTCGACTGGCGGCGAAAATGGATCCTATTAAATTGATTCGTTTTTCATAATGAGATACGAACATCTTATAGCGCTTCGATATTTGTTGAGCAAAAAGAATCTGGAATTTGTCTCAATTATTTCAGCAATTTCTATCATAGGTGTAACGATTGGTGTAGCGGCGCTCGTTGTCGTACTTTCAGTGTTCAATGGATTTGGAGGTTTGGTTTCTTCCATTCTTATCAATTTTGATCCTCATCTTCGGATGGAATGTACTCAGACATTCGATTCCGATAGAAGTGGACCGATCCTCGATTACATATCTCATCAAACGCATGTAAAGGCATGCTCGCCATTTGTAGGTGGAAAGGCACTCGTCGTATCAAAAAATGTAAATAGAGTTGTGAATATTAGAGGACTCGAAACAAGTAAAATCCCGCTCGTCTCCGGACTTTCAGAGAAACTCGTGCTTGGTTCTGTGAATGTCGACGGTAACAAAAGAGGAGGGATTGTGTTGGGTCTTATCCTTGCAGATAGATTAGGCGTTGTCATCGGTGATACCATTTCTATCGTCAGTCCCTCGGGAGCAGAATTAGCGACGATGCAGCTCTCCTTACCGATTATCAGGCGCTTTCAAGTGGTTGGAATTTATGAATCGAATAATAAAGACTATGATGGGTATTATGCATTCACGAATTTAGCAATCGCACAATCTCTCTTTGGTCGCCCGGGAAAAATTGATGGCATCGATATACGTTTTGATCATATCGATAATGCTGATCGAATGAGGAATGAATTCCAAAGTAAATACGGGAGTGCATTCCGTTATCTTACGTGGTACGATCTGCATCGCGAACTGTTTACGGTCATGCAAATTGAACGCTGGTGTGCCTATACCGTGCTCTGTCTTATCATTGCAGTTGCATCATTCAATCTTCTTGGCTCACTGACGATGACGGTTATAGAAAAACGAAGGGATATTGGAATTCTAAAATCAATGGGTGCATCAAGTAAAAGTCTCAAAAAAATATTTAGCCTGCAGGGTCTCTTTGTGGGGATTGTCGGTACGATTGCCGGTTCAATCATTGGTTTACTTCTTGTCTATCTTCAGTACCGGTATCATCTCGTCGCACTCGATACGACTATTTATATCATTCCGGCAATGCCGGTGGAAGTGCATATCACCGATATCCTTGTCATTGCGGTAGCAGCAATAGGGTTATGTTCTCTTGCATCACGCCTCCCGGCTAAACGGGCGGCAAACCTAGATCCAGTGGAAGCCATACGATGGGAATAACACGACGCTCTACTCTTCTGACCGGAGAGAATATTTGGAAAGAATACCCGATGGGAAAGAACCAAACTCTTCCGGTTCTTAAAGGAGTTGATATCGAAATCCGCCATGGGGAGTTTGTTGTCATTGTAGGTCCCTCGGGTTCAGGAAAAAGCACGTTGCTTCACATCTTAGGCGGACTCGATCGGCCAACCGATGGAATAGTGAAACTTGGTGAGAAGAATGTCTTTGCGCATACAGAAGAGAAGCTGGCAGAATTTAGAAATCGTTCTCTCGGTTTCATTTTTCAGTTCCATCATCTTCTTCCGGAATTTTCCGCATTGGAAAATGTGTGTATGCCGGCGCTGATAGCGGGAAAAACCATCAAGGAGGCGACCCCCCGCGCACAGATTCTCTTAGAACAGGTAGGACTTTCAGATCGCTCGCGTCATAAACCAAGCGAACTTTCCGGAGGAGAACAGCAGCGGGTTGCAGTTGCGCGCGCCCTGATGAATAATCCAAAACTCGTCCTCGCAGATGAACCATCGGGAAATCTTGATGAAGAGAATGGATTGAGTTTACATCGTTTGCTGGTCCATCTTTCTGAAGAATTTGGAATGACATTTGTTGTCGCAACGCATAACTATGATCTCACAAGACGTGCACACCGTGTTCTCCGCCTTTCGGAAGGGAAATTAACTATCGTGAGGCATCAGTAATATTGTTTTCGGATCTTGACATTGAAAAGAAATGCGTTAAATTACTTTCTAGATCATAGCGATGGTGAT
>Ga0182021_10007310_pt1 | contig 13079 bp, 14 predicted proteins | sample 612E3MmetaG_FD_120493 | JGI IMG/M metagenome (GOLD analysis project Ga0182021, IMG submission 120493) | Permafrost microbial communities from Stordalen Mire, Sweden - 612E3M metaG (Illumina Assembly) | ecosystem: Environmental > Terrestrial > Soil > Wetlands > Permafrost | place: Sweden... | reverse complement strand
CCTGCCCACTCTAACGCCAAATACTCGCAGCTTGTGAAACGCTACAACAACAAGGAGTGCGCACTGCCTAACCTTCTTGTTACACTGGAACGCAACATCATCGACGCCCACAATTCTCATGTCAAGCCTAGTGTTTCTGTAAGGATTTGGGCACGTATCCAAATAACCGGCCTACAAGATTGTCTTCGGCGTAGGTGTCGGCAATTACACGCGAAGAGACGCCGAGCCGTATCTTCTTAGTTCTACCATACCTACCGAAACTAACTACTCTGGCGTTGAGTATGCCCATGACGTCAAGCTCGTTGATCAAGCCGCTTACCCTGCGTTGAGTCAATGGTTCCAAGTCACTGAGAGCGCAGAGTTCATGGTAGACCTCGTACACGTCTCCAGTTATAGCTCCTGCAGTAAGATTGTTACTAAGTAAATATGCGCCGACCAAGAGCACCTTAGAGTGTGCGGGAAGAGATTTCAACACCTCTGAAACTCGATCATGCTCAATTTTCTGTTGGGCCTGACGCACGTGTTGCTCACCAACTCGCGTGGCACCCTCACGCTCAGCCAGTTCCCCAGCGACCCTCAGTAAATCAAGCGCACGCCTCGCGTCGCCATGTTCACCAGCAGCAAGAGCTGCACACAGACGAAGAGAGTTCTCTTCCAATGCACCATTCAGAAACGCGAGCCCAACTCTCTCTGATAAAATATCAAACAGTTCATCAGCAAGATATGGACGAAATACAACCTCCTCTTCGCTGAGCGAGCTAAGAACACGGGGATCTAAGAATTCCTTGAAGTGCAGGTCGTTTGAGATCCCGACGATGCTGGTCCAAGATGAGTTTAGTGCCTCGTTGATTCTCGTAAGCTCATAAAGTAGAGAATCATCTGCGTTGTGTTTTATCAACGCGTCAATCTCATCTAATGCAACGAGTAGCGCAGTCCTGTCCGCATTGATGCCATTCGCAAAACGGTCCAGGAGTTCTCCCACAGCTATACCCGTGAACGGCACCTCTACGCCAATCGCTCTGCAAATCTCTGCAAGGACACGATAATTTGTTCCCGCAAGACGACAATTCACATAGGCTATCTTGACAGGCGCCCCAATCTCTGTCGCCTTCTTTTCGAGCTTATCCAACACAAATTTCGTAACAATCGTCTTGCCCGTTCCAGTCTTCCCGTAAACGAACACGTTCGATATCTTGGACTGCTGCAGAGCGGGAGCAAGAATGCCGGCGAGTCGTTGAATATGTTCGTCTCGATGAGGAAGGTGATCGGGGATGTAATCGTGCCGCAACATGTCCCGCGAAGCGAATATTTTTGCTGTTGAGAGGTATCTGTCAAAGATACTCTCTAAGACATCAGTAGCCGGCAAATTTCATTTCTCCAATGGCAATACCACACTTGCATGTTGAACCATAGCTAACCATTCTTGTACAAGAAAACCAACTATAACCAGTGGAAAACTATAACGAAAAAAGCGCTCGATACTCTGAAAAATTGTTGTCAGACTGATGGAGAACACAGATAAAAACCCCCACACCCCTGCGATTCCACTCGAGATGTGTGATAGCCGGTTTGGTGTTTGGTAGTATGTATAAGAAAGCCGTTGGTAGTATATCGCTTTACTAGTAAAGCATTGAGCGTTTACAATGATAAACTAGTAACTCCACTTTTTCATTTTGTGTAGTCTAAATCATAGTTAACCCTTGTCCAGTAGAAATGAAGGGGTTCGGGGTTCGAAATCAGATAAAAAACACGTATTTCACATGTTGACCTCTGTTGATCTAATTGTGAACCCCTTCATTTCCACTGGACGGCTCATTTTGCCGATGGATGATATCTCATTCACTCCTCAACATATTTGTTCAACTTATAACGCGTTGAGAAGTATTATTGTGGACTTCTATGAAGAAGAAGATCAAACTGGAGTTTTTCGATCGTGCAGGCGTAAAACATAGTCTGGCAATCGAGGGAGATTTCACGGTCGAGAAAGTGAACAGACTCTTGGAATACGCCGAACTGGTCAGTGGATCCAATCCCACAACTACTAGTCCCGTTGCGGGTCAAGATAGTAAAATGAGTAGGGTCTTAGATGTTATCAACACCCAACTAGCAGGTCGAAATTTCGATTCTCGTGAACTCTGGCAGGCGTACCGCGAGAGTTGGGACGATGAATTCAGCTTGGGAGCAGTCTCAACGTATCTCTCCAGGTTAGTAGATCGCGGCACTCTTGAAAGAGAAGGCTCTTCGGCTCATTGGTCTTACAGACTTAAGCCTTCTCCGGTGCTTCCGCAGTAACAGACTTCTGGTCGGGTTCCAGAAAAGCTTCAATTTTCTCGTTCAGTTTGTATCTGAATGGCGCGTGATTTGATTCCCTGTCCACGTAACCCTCCAAATAGAGCTTCTTCATAAGACGCGCCATGTGCTCTCGTGACTTCCTCATGCGCCGCCCAAGCTCAGGGGCTGCCTTCGGTCCTTCGCGCTCCAATATTTCGAGCGTGTGGCGCTCAGTTGGTGTCAGGGCGGTCAGGACATCTCCGCTTGGTATTGGCAGAGGTGTTCTATTTCCCTGCCTCGATGTCTTCTCAGTTTCTGTTTCCTTCTGCTGAATAACTGTGAGGCTGGCTTTTAGCTGCTCGAGTTCAAGGATTAGTCTCTTGTCATTCGATAATATCTCTTCAAGACGGTCGAGAACTTGCAGGTAGCTAGTCCGCAGGTTGGATTCTTCGTCTTCAAGTATGGCGTTGCGCTGGCCTACTCCGTCAAGACCTTCTTGTAGGTCCGCAACAAGCGATTCTGATGCCTGAATTCGTGAAGTCAAAGCATTTACGATAACCCCGAGTATTGATGCTGATTCTGTAATGGCTTGCCTGCTCTGTTTGAAAGCCAGTAGGGCCCTGTAACCCACTGAGAATATGAATACTAGTACAGCAACTGAGAGAAGATCGATGACTGTGGTAATAAGCTCCAAGGTTACTTTAGATCATCAATGTTTGGGTGTCTTAACTGCTTCGCTCCGCGTGATATCACAGTCAGAAGATGATGTCACAGTGATGGTGAGGTGATGGGTTTGTGATGGGGGCAGGTCCAGCGGTTTGCCAAACGAAGTTCCTGCGTCATTATTATGGGTAAAACGTTTCATTTTTAGGTTTTTTCCTTTTCTATCTGGGGCAGATGACGCTTACCATTTTATGCATCCTACATCACATCACGTGATGTCACATGTGTCACGTTGCTTGAGCTTTGGAAATCCACCGATATGTGACATCACTGCTGGTCTTTGAAGCTTTGCCGTTTCGCAAGAGAAGAGATTCCCTCAAGCAGCCTTGTGTTGAGGTCTTGAATGATCAATCGATCTTCAACATTCGCTTGACGCGTTTCTTGGATGTAGCTCTGGATGGTATCGGAAAGTTCGATGAAGGGTTGCAAGGCGGCACTGTCGTACAAACCGACATATGCCAGCAGCAAAACGGTGTAAATTGAGCGAATCACGTTGTTCTGAGCTTGAATTAGGGTGCGATTAAATGATCCACGGCTAAGATTTCGCTCTGACGGTCTATAAAATCGTCTCAGCGCCTTCTTTACATCCGCTTCGCTGGATAATGAGTCAGCCAGCAGCGTTTCCAGTTGGGTGAGAGTCAGCTGACTGTTTGCAAGCAGTAGCCTTGTCACGGAGTCGCGTGTTAGGTCTTGAATCGATTCACGGGCATGATTGACGATACCCTGGTGCTCTGACATACGAACCCCACAGTGGATACGTTTTCGTATTCATTAATTCATCCTCAGAGACACATTCTAACAGGTCGCAATCGCGTCACTCCAATCCTAGAGGCATGTGCGTTTCTCGGTGGTCGACGAGAATCGCCGCACTTCCTTGCGCAATACGTAAAATATGCAACCTTGAAATAACTCGGACTTCATCACACCCATGCCAAAAAGAAGGGAATAGGTTTGGGTAGACGTCGTAGAAGGGTTGTTAAGGTTGTCAAGAAAAAACTCCCTTCTGTGTTCACATGCCCCCAATGCGGCGAAGAAGCAATTCGCGTCAAGCTACCTCAGGGGGCAGGTCCTGCCATCGTTCAATGTGGTTCATGTGGACTCAAACGCGAATTCGAGGCCACTCCGTCCAGTCAAGTCGTTGACGTCTACTGCATGTTCACCGATGACTTCTATGGAAAAGATAAGCCAGCCGTCGAGAAAGCTGAACAACCCGTCTAGCTCGACATCCCAACAAAGCCGCCTCTGCCTCTCAGCGTTAAATTGCACCAGTTCACTCTATTGCCTGGGCCAGCCCGTTGCAGGTCACCGTCCTAAACCATCATGAAGCGTACTTCCGCAGACTCAAAGAAGAGTTTGACAAAATCTATGGGCTAGCTCGTCAGGCTCGAGGTAAAGGCCTAGATCCAGCGACCGAACCCGAGTCACTGGTTACATACGATGTCGCTGAACGTGTAGAAAAGGCGGTAGGTCCCACTGGAGTGGCCGCCAGAATACGTGAACTCTCGCTTCTGATGCCTCGCGAACTCGTCGCCCTAAAAATGGCGGAAGAGATATCGTTAGGCAGTTACGGGACGGATGGAGAGAAAGCGGCCGAACAGGCAGTTAGAACCGCGTCGGCCATACTGGATGAGGGAGTCACTGCAGCTCCGATAGAAGGTATCTCAAGCGTAAGGATAAGGGCAAACCAAGATGGAACGAAATACTTGGCCGTCTATTTCGCTGGGCCAATAAGAGCGGCCGGCGGTACCGACATGGCCCTCATCTTGGTGATTGTGGACTATGTCCGGCACCAACTGGGCCTGGGTCGATACAAGGCCACAGAACTAGAAGCGAAGAGGTTCGTGGAGGAACTGCGCCTCTACGAAAGAGAAGTTGCCCGTTTTCAATTCAAGGTATCCGACGACGAGTTGTTCAATGCTATCATGCAGTTGCCTGTCGAAGTCAATGGAGTGGAAACTGATCCAGTCGAGGTCAGCGCATACAGAAATGTTCCAAGAGTCGATACGAACAGAGTCAGAGGTGGAGCACTGAGAGTTGTTCATGACGGATTGATAGGAAGAAGTCACAAGGTCCTCAAAATCGTGGACAACCTAGGCATCGAAGGATGGAGTTGGCTGAGAGAGATCAAACCCCCCGTCGCTGAAGCGGAAGAGGCGCGTGAGTTCATGTTCATGGAAGATGTGCTGGGCGGACGTCCCATATTCTCTTTTCCGCAATTTCAGGGCGGTCGGGGTGGATTTAGGCTCAGATACGGTAGAGCCCGTAACACTGGTATAGCAGCGATTGGGTTTCATCCTTCGACAATGATCGTCTTGGGTAGGTTCATTGCCATAGGAACACAGATCAGGATAGAAAAGCCTGGTAAAGCCGGTATAGCAGCCTCCGTTGAGAGTATAGAACCGCCAGTTGTGAAGCTCAAAGACGGATCCGTGGTCAAGTTATCGGATCCGCACGTAGCGGAAACCCTTCTGGACTCCATCGACAAGATCCTCTTCCTAGGAGACATATTGATCGGATTTGGTGAATTTCTAGAGAACAATCGCCCTCTCCTACCCTCAGGATTCGTTGAAGAATGGTGGGGCGAACTGCTGAGGCTGGAAATCACCACCGCATATGATGGCCTCGAGGATTTCGCGCAACATGTAGGACTGAATCTCGACGAGATCGCGAGTTACATGGAACATTCGGACGTAAGCGCCCCGAGTGTTGAGAAAGCTCTGCTTCTAGCGAAGCGATCCAATGTTCCGTTACATCCTCGGTTTACGTGGTTTTGGGAAAACATCGGACCCGAAGATTTCGATTATCTCAGGGAGAAGCTCGCAAATAACGGTCCTAATCCAACTTTCCGTGATCGAATTGTCATCATGAAAGACGCGAGAACAAAAGACATTCTGGAACGACTTTGCGTTCCACATATCGTGCACGAGGAATATCTTACTATCGAAGGTGACGCTCCAGTTCTTTACGAATGTTTGGGGCTTGGTTCGCCTGGAAAATCCGTGGAAGGGAAGGATGTTTTCGAAAAGATCTCACACGCTTCTGGAATGCGAGTGCTGAAGAAGGCGCCTGTCTATGTAGGTGCCAGAATGGGACGGCCCGAGAAAGCGAAGCGGCGGGAGATGCGACCGATAGTTCACTGCCTTTTTCCCATTGGGCTAGCTGGAGGATCGAGACGGAGCATAATTGAAGCATCAGCCGCACACTCCTTCATATCGGTTGAGATAGCTTACAGAAAATGCACGGGCTGCAGCAACATAACCTACCGTACGCTCTGCGAAAAATGCGGCGCGAAGACAACCGTAGCTTTGGTGTGCCAAAAATGTGGTTCTGAGAGCTCAGATAAGACATGCCCAAGATGCAAAGGGCCAGCGGAAGCCTACAGTCAACGAAACCTGCACCTCCATGAGATACTGCAAAGCGCAGAAAGGAAACTATCAATGACTGCAATCCCAGAGGCAGTGAAGGGCGTTCGAGGGTTGACCAACGACACGAAGACGCCAGAACCCTTGGAAAAGGGACTGCTTCGAGCAAAGCATGATGTGTCAATGTTCAAGGATGGCACGGTCAGATTTGATGCAACCAACGCGCCACTCACGCACTTCAAAGGGAGCGAAATAGGTGTCGACGTGGAGAAACTTCGAAACCTAGGGTATAACTTCGACCTTGCCGGAAACCCCCTCGAATCAAGCGATCAATGCTGCAGCCTGATGATCCATGACATAATCGTGACCGAGCAGTGTGGCGACTACTTCGTCAGAGTGGCAAAATTTCTGGATGAATTACTTCAAGGCCTGTATGAGCTTCCTCCATTTTATCGTGTGAGAGATCGACAAGATTTGGTCGGCCATTTGGTGGTGGGGCTTTCTCCTCATACATCCGTTGGAGTGATAGGTCGTATTATCGGGTTTACAAAGGCTAGCGTCTGTTTCGCGCATCCTTTCTGGCATGCTGCTAAGAGACGAGATTGCGACGGGGACGAGGACTCGGTAAGTCTCGCCTTGGATATCCTTCTGAACTTCTCCAAGAAGTTCCTGCCGTCCAGGATCGGTGGAATTATGGACGCGCCCATTCTGCTGACCGTCGCGATCAAACCCAGCGAGATTGCGCGTCAGGTCTTTAATGTCGAGACAGCAGAACGTCTTCCCTTACGATTCTTCGACGAATCTCTGAGGCGATCGGATCCGAAAACGCTGATTGGGTTGATCGAAACGGTACACGAACGTCTCGGTTCAACAGCTGTATTGGACTCGCTGGGCTTTACGCACCAAATCAGTGACATTGACACTGGAAATCTGGAAAGCGCTTACAAAACGTTAGGAAGCATGCTCGATAAGGTAACGGCGCAACTCAAATTAGCAGAATCAATTCGAGCCGTCGACGCAGCCGAAGTGGCAAAACGGGTTTTGTCAACTCACTTCATGAGAGATCTGATAGGCAACCTCAAGGCCTTTACAGGGCAGAGATTTCGCTGCACCAAGTGCAACTCAAAGTTCAGGAGGGTTCCATTGAAAGGTGCCTGCACAAGGTGTGGCGGACCGCTCTCGTTGACCGTGTACCGTGGCGGGGTCGAGAAATACTTGAACGTGGCCCAAGATCTGGTAAGGCGCTACAAGCTGGGAGCGTACCATGAGCAGCGCCTAGTTTTGCTTCGCCAAGAGATCGAGTCACTGTTCAATGAGCAGGAGGAGAGGAAGAAGCAGCCTACGTTGGCCCAGTTTGTTTGAGATGGGAAGATGTCCAAGGCTCTAACGCTCCACCCTAAGGCATACCTGACGTCCAAAAGAAACGTCAAGGCGGGTCTAGTAGCGCGAACGAAGATTCTGCATGTTCTCGAAAAAGGCAGAAACAGCGCGAGCAATATCGCGAGAGAGGCTACGCTTTCCTATGACTGCGTGGCATACCATCTGAAAGCAATGAAGAAGGATCGCCTAGTTGACAAGGAGCCGAAGAAACGACCATTCACCTGGGGTCCGACACCTTTCGGCCAGCAAAAACTCCCTACTTAGTAATCAATTGGGTCATGGAGGGTCAAAGCTTACGGCGGCGTTTACAGAAGGCCAAATGTTTTCCACAAGTACACTAATTACCAGCGTTACCCTAAGCTCTTCTGACGAATTCCAATTCAAGCGATGAGCAATGCAGACCGAGGTCCAATACTATCAAGAACCTAAAGTCAACAAACCTGTAATGGTTTGTGGACTCCCAGGCATCGGTTCAGTGGCTTGGTTAGCAGTTAACCATCTCCAGAAAGAACTTGACGCTGAGCTTTTCGCGGAGGTCTTTTCTCCCATGTTCTCACCAAAGGTCTGGCTGACTGATGATGGCGTGGTGAAATTGATGAAGGGAGAATTCTACTTCTGGAAGAATAACGGAAGCGGGACAGATCTCTTGTTGTTCAGTGCAAACGAACAACCATATTCGCCTGAAGGCCAGTATGCGTTAGCCGACGTAGTGCTAGAATTGGCGCAGAAGTTTCAGGTACGACGAGTCATCACAATGGGTGGAATGGCGACGGAGAATCTGACCGAGCCACCCAGGGTTTACGTAGGCGGAACCGAAGAGAGCCTAGTGAAAGAAGTGGAAGAGTACGGAGCAGTGAAGCTTGCAGGCGGAGCCATAACTGGAACGAACGGGCTGATCTTCGGCCTAGCTAAACCGCGGAACATACCTGCAATCTGTCTACTCGCGGAGACTCCGGGATACCTATCATTAGATGCGAGCGCGGCGAAGGCGGCATTACAGTTATCGTCAAAGCTGCTCAACATTTCACTCGATCTACAAGCTTTGGACAAGCAGGCCAAAGAAAATGCCGAGGCAGTTCAAAAGGCCAAAGATCTATCGCGGGGTGCTTTTCCACGCGAAGGGAGGAAGGGAGAAAGAGATCTTTCGTACGTTAGCTAAGCGTTTGCCACAGGGTTCTTCTTGAAGGTCATTTGCAGCCAATGTGGTAAGATTCTTGATCTAATGTCCGCACGGACGTTCGCGGTCGACGAACAAGGCACTAACTACATACCACTTCTGCTCCGATGAGCACGTGGAGGAATTCGCTCGAAGAAAAGGCATGTCTTTAGGCAAGAATTAACTTCTAACAAACATCATAATCACTGGCGTCAAGTTAAGCTGGACTCGAGATGTTTGTAACTGAAGACCTGAAGTCCGCTTCAACCATATTTGGCGCTTTGGGGAACCCAGTTAGACTACGTATCCTACTGATGCTGATGAATAGCACTAAACCTCTGCACATTACAGCGGTTGCAACCAACCTGAAAATGGACTATGGCGGCGTCTACAGACATGTCGAAGTTCTGCGAGATGCCAACCTCATTCAAGTCTACGATGTTGGCAGGTCACGAGTCCTTTCACCATTGAATGGTGAACTCATCAAAGACTTCATTGCAAAAGCGAAAAGCTTCAGTCAGAAGCAATGACGTCACAGCAATACGAGCATGATGTTATCACTTTCTTACAAGGTTGTGATAGTAGAAAGATTAAGTAGTTGTCACACATTGGGCGCATTTTTGTGGTCCGATTGGCGGAGGGCTTGTGTGCCGGAACAAACGTAAGCTTGACACGTGCAACTGCTTGCGGCCGTTTAGCCGCTCTCTCGGCTTTGATAATTCCCGCTACTATTGAAACGACTGTTCAGATGATCAACGGGTTCGCCAATGGATAATCGCGAACTGCAGCACGACACTCAGCAGGTCCGAAACAAGTCATGATCGTCGTTTTGGCGGGCGGAATTGGAGCAGCAAGATTTCTCGCAGGACTAGTACGCGTAGTACCGCAGAATCAAATCACCATAATCGGAAACGTCGGTGATGATGTGGAAATTCATGGCCTTCACATCTCCCCGGACTTGGACATCGTTCTTTACACCTTGGCCCGGGTTGTGAATCCAAATAAAGGATGGGGCTTTCGAGGAGACACCTTCGAATGCCAAAATATGCTAGGACAATACGGTCGTGAAACCTGGTTCAATCTTGGCGATAGAGATCTAGCCACGCACATCTACCGAACCGAACAACTGCGTAAAGGAAGGCTGCTTTCTGAAGTAACTCAAAATCTAGCTCGGCATTTTGGACTCCGAGTCAGACTATTACCTGCAACTGACGACCCGTTCCAGACCTATGTAGCTACGAATAACGGGCGGATGCACTTTGAGGAGTACATGGTCAAGAGGCGAACGAGACCGAAAGTTCATCGAGTTACATTCGAAGGCGCGAGGTCAGCAACGCCAGCGGAGAACGTTATCGAATCCATTCGAGGCGCAAAGGGCGTGATCATCTCGCCGAGTAATCCGATTGTAAGCATAGGCGCCATCTTGGGGGTATCTGGAATCAGGTCTGCACTTCAAGAAACAGAGGCAAAGATTGTGGGAATAAGTCCCATATTGGCTGGTAAGACGGTGAAAGGTCCAGCGGACAAATTGATGAAAGGGCTGGGATTGAAGTCCAGCGCGCTGGGCGTAGCGGAGTACTATAGGGATTTCTTGGACACGCTGATAATTGACCGGGTCGACAAGAAACTGGGGCCTGAAATTGAGAGGCTTGGAATCAAACCTGTTGTGACCAATACGCTCATGAGAAAAATGACAGATAAGATCAGGTTGGCAAAAATCGCTATAAGTGAATTGCAGTGACAAAGAGGCATTCTGCCAAGCTTGAACGAGTACACGCGATCGTTCCAATAAAAACCATCAAGGAATCAAAGACCCGGCTCTCAGCGCTCCCTCCCCAAGACAGGGCTAAGCTCACCGTCGCAATGCTGAGCAACGTTCTCGTTGCTCTGAGAAAATCTAGAAGAATAAGTGATGTCACAGTTGTGAGCGCTGACAAGAGCGCGTCAAAGATAGCTCATCGTCACGGCGCGGAGTTCCTGTCGGAAGGACGTAGACACGGTCTTAATAGAGCTCTGAGGTTAGCGATTAGGGAACTCGAACAGAGAACTACTGGCACTGTGATGATTATTCACGCTGACTTGCCTCTTCTCACGACTCGAGACGTCGACAAGTTCTTGAGTAGAGCGCAAGGGTTTCAGATCGCGATAGTGCCTTGCAAGAATGGGACAGGAACAAACGCGCTTCTTCTGAGACCTCCTAACGCTATTCCTCTCGTCTTTGGTAAAGGAAGTTTCAAGACGCATTTATCGCTGGCCAAGAAGGCCAGATTTCGATGGAAGGTATTGAGGATTCGAGGGATCCAGTTTGACATAGATGACCCGCGAGATCTCCGCAAGTTTACTCGCCAAGATGCTAGAGGAGAAAGCTTTCGTTTTCTCAGGAAGTAGAGCAAGTGTTTGGTACAGAGGGGTTGGGTAGCATTGCCGTCTTGAGCGATAAAGCAAAGGGATTTAGACCCAGCCCGCGCTTACATGGACGAGGTGGCTGAAATAACAACTGCAAAGGGATCCCACGATAAAGTGCTAGAGCTGCTCGAGCAGCACCATAAGTGGTTCTCTGAATCGATCCCGTTAATCGCGTCCGAGAACGTTCCCAGCCCCGCGGTTCGCGAAGCAATAGTCTCTGACTTCGGGAATCGCTACGCGGAATAGACTTGGACCTGTAAAGTCAAGTCTCTGCAGGGATGGGTAGGGGAACGAGTATACGCAGGATGCATATTCATAGATCAAGTGGAAAGGCTCTGCATCGATCTAGCTAAAGAGCTGTTCAAAGCAGAATTCGTTGATGTCAGACCGGTTTCAGGAGTCTGTGCGAACCTTGTAATTTACACGGTCTTCACAAATCCGGGTGACAAAATGCTGGCTCTCGCAATTCCTAATGGCGGGCACATATCCACCGGGCGGAAAGACTTCTCTGGTACCGCAGGCGCGGTCCGCGGTTTGGAAGTGGAATACTTTCCCTTCGACCGCAAGGAGATGAACATCGATATCGACAAGACCAAACAGAAGATCGAAAGGATGGCAAAGGAAGAGAAGAATCCACCAAAACTCGCAATGTTTGGCGGGAGCCTATTTCTTTTCCCTCATCCCGTGAGAGAGTTGGCGGACGTGATTCATGGGGTAGGCGCCAAAGTTGCATATGATGCGGCACACGTGGCAGGCTTGATCGCAGGGGGGCGCTTTCAAGACCCCCTAAGAGAAGGTGCCGACGCAGTTTCCTTGAGCACCCATAAGACCCTATTCGGCCCTCAAGGGGGGGCGGTAATCTCCTTCGAAAACTACAGTGAACAGATTAAGAAGGCAACTTTCCCTTCAAACACGAGTAACCACCATTTGCACCACTTGGCTGGCAAGGCTATCGCTTTCGCTGAGACGCTTCAATTTGGAAAAGAATACGCAGGACAGATCATTGAGAACGCCAAGGCCTTGGGACAAGCGCTCCACGAACGGGGATTAATCGTCCTAGCGGAGCACAAAGGTTTCACCGAGTCACACCAAGTCGCCGTTGACATTACGAAATATGCTCTAGGTGGAGACATGGAGAGAGCACTCGAAAGCGCCAACATTATCGTCAATAGGCAGCTTCTGCCTGGAGATATTCAAGCTGGACGACACTACACTAACCCAGGCGGAATTCGGATAGGAACGTCAGAAATCACGCGGATTGGAATGAAGGGAAGTCACATGAGCGAAATTGCGGAGTTCATCAAGAGAATCATCATCGACAAAGAGGACATTAAGAAAGTAAAGGAAGATGTAGTGGCCTTCCGAAAGGACTTCCAGAAAGTTCACTTCTGCTTCGAAAGCGCAAAGAACGCCTATGAATATATCAGAATTCGCTGAATCCAAAGGCTCATCAGTTAAGGTGAAAATGAAGGTTTAATTGCCTGAGCAGGCTCCAAGAAAACTAGTGAAACTCAGCCTTGTCCAGTGGACGCGAGAAGAGACGAAAACGCGAGGCACCGATGCCCGCGGCAAGCGCAGGCCTACTTCGCTTCTTCGAGGAAGAAACTCCTGGAGTGAAGGTTCGACCTGAAGTCGTTATCATGATGTCTATTGGGCTTGTCGCCGTCAGCCTGTTCATGTATCTGACGTTCAAGTAGTCGTCTCTTTGAAGTCCAGAAGTTTAGTCTGGGCGATTACAGGCAGGGGTCCAGCTCTGATTCCTAATTTCCGTTCTATCTCTG
>Ga0182021_10007308_pt1 | contig 13080 bp, 11 predicted proteins | sample 612E3MmetaG_FD_120493 | JGI IMG/M metagenome (GOLD analysis project Ga0182021, IMG submission 120493) | Permafrost microbial communities from Stordalen Mire, Sweden - 612E3M metaG (Illumina Assembly) | ecosystem: Environmental > Terrestrial > Soil > Wetlands > Permafrost | place: Sweden... | reverse complement strand
TTCAGGTACGCCTCTGGCGCTGGAGGACGGTAATTCAAAGAACTGTGTGGCCTGAACGTATTGTATTCCATGCGCCATTTTTCAATTAACGTTTTCGCTTCTTTCAAGGTATAGAATATTTCTATATTATCCCCTTAATTAATAAGAAATGAAACCCCTTTAGCTCAGATCCCCAAATTAATAAAATGAACTAGATAAAAAATATATTATTTTATAATCAGTTAAAAAACAAGAGAATTTTAATGACAAAAACTTCCTGACCGTTGTTAATCTAATACCAGATGCTCTGGATGATTTTTCGAGAAGTCATGTTATAAATGTAACGGCGATTCATTAATTTTAATACATATTGTAATCAATATTTCATTGACATATAAGAAAGTTACTATATATTCTTACAAGACAAAAAAAGGACGTTCTTATAAATTTTTAATATAATTCAGCTTCATCCAAGTAGCAACTCCGGCGGAATGCCGGATGCGCCCAGTAAGATGTTGGATAATGATAAGCCAACTAATTGTTTTAAGATTTATTTCATAGGAGATTGATCATGAAAAAATTGTTTGGCACCGTTTTAATATTGTTTATATTAACCTTGCTGGTCGGCTGCGGTCCATCATTTAAAGAAGTTGTACAAAAAAATGACGTTAAAGCTTTAAAAGATTATATTTACGGTGAGCCTAATGTCAATAGAAAAGAAGATGGGGCAACATTGCTGATGTGGGCATCATATTACTGCAATGTTGAAGCAGTAAAAAATCTTCTCAAAAGGGGTGTGTATATAAATACTCCGGGTATTGATGGCCAAAGAGCTCTGCATTGGGCTGTTTCAGCGCGTTGCGAGGAAGTAATAGATCTCCTAATTGATAATAGTGCTGAAATTGATGCCCTTGATGAGATGGGATGCTCACCTCTTGGATTGGCGGGCTGGAATTACAGTGAAGATTCTATAAAGCTTTTACTGGAGGGGGGCGCAAATCCGGATATTGCTATCAACTTCTTGGAAAAAGAAAAAAATTCCAGCGCCGTTCAATTAATCAAAGTAGCAAAATGGAAAGTTGAACGGGAAAGGACAAAAATTGCAACAAATAAGGATAATCGAGTTCCCACCGTAAAGACAGACATTGATGAAATCCCTTTAATGACTTCAGAACCCAGAGATAATGCATATGCGGTCGTTATTGGCATTGAAAACTATCGAAATATTCCTGACTCCGATTATTCCAAAAATGACGCCACCCTTGTAAAGTCATACCTGAAAGCTCTTGGTTTTCGGGAACGTAATATTGACTTAATTACCAACGAAAAAGCTACAAGAACGGATATTCAAAAATCTCTGGAGGCATGGCTTCCCTCTCTGGCAAAAGATGACAGTACTGTTTTTGTTTATTTTTCCGGTCATGGTGCGCCGGAACCTTCTACTGGAGAATCATATATTGTTCCTTACGATGGTGACCCCAATTACCTGCCTATAACCGGTTATCCGCTGAAAAGACTTTATGAAAGCCTGGGGCGACTGGAAGCAAAAGAGATTGTCGTTGTTCTTGATTCCTGTTTTTCGGGCAGTGGTGGAAGAAGTATACTGGCAAAAGGTGCAAGACCGCTGGTGATTATGGCGCCTGCCGCAATTTTACCTCCCAATATAGCTGTATTGTCGGCAACGCAGGGCAGTCAGATATCCACTTCATCACCCGATAAAGGTCATGGTATCTTCACTTATTACTTTCTCAAAGCGATCAAGAAAGGAAACGACACGCTTTCTGAAATCTATAAATATATCACTCCTCAAATTGAGGATGAAGCAAAACATCTTAACGTCCAGCAGAGTCCTAGTATTACCCCGGATGTGGAATTATTGGAAGGACGGTTCAGTTTAAGGAAGTAGAAGTAATTTAAAACAGGAGCTTGATCATAAAAAAAATATTCCTAATAATTGTCTTTTTTTTACTTACAGCCATCATTGCTTATGCTGAAAACCCCGTCTGGATTACAGCAGAAGGAACATCATGGCAAAGCGAGATGGACACATTAAAGGAGGTAAAAGCAAGAGCCAGGCAGGATGCACAAAGCAAAGCCGTTGAGATGGCCGTGGGAACGTTCATTAAATCTCATACGCTGGTCTCCAATAGTCAGGTAGCGGAGGATCTGATTTATGCCGCCGTTAGAGGCATAATTACGGAAGAAGAAATCATCACATCAGATTGGGACGCAACACAAAGAAATCTTTACAAGGTAAAAATAAAAGCCCTTGTTGAACCGATCTATCCGGAAAAAGGCGAAGGGCTAATAGTCAAGCTCTTCCTTTCCAAAACAGATTTGAAAGAGGGTGATAACGTTCAGATTTTCTATCAGTCGAGCAAAGATTCTTATGTCTATATTTTTTCGATAGCTGCGGACGGCTCCGTAACTCTTCTTTTTCCCAATTTCGGTACGCCGGTCAATTTTATCAAATCAGGAAAACCTTACCAATTTCCACCAGCAGATAACCATATCCATTTAAAGGCGATGTTTTTGCCAAACTACAAGGAGGCTTCTGCTGAAGAAAGGATTAAAATCATTGCCACCCGGCAAAAGGAAGATTTGATTACGCTTGGTTTCCAGGAAGGTATCTTTCATGTCTATGATGCAAATTCTACGGGAATGATTGGCGATCTCGTTCGACGTCTCAATCAGATAGAACCAACTGATTGGGCAGAAGCTACAGCGGTTTACACTATAAATAGATAGACATTAGGAATAAAATAATGAAAAATACTTATGGAGGGTTTGGAAATGTCTTTTAAAAGAATGATTTTATGTGGCACGATGTTAGGTTTGCTGATTCTGCCCTGCATGGCAAGTGCTTCAAGCACAGGTTCTGTGAAAGGACAACTTCACAAGAACTCTGCTTCCGGTGCTGCGCTTTCCGGGGCAAAGGTAACATGCGGCGGTGAAAGCGACAAGACTGATGATAACGGGAAGTTCAAGATAAAAGGCATTAAGGCAGGCGATCATACTATTTCATTTTCAAAATCAGGATATGAATCATATGAAAAAACGGTAAAGATCGTAGCAGGACAGACAGCCAATATGGGCGACCGATGGCTGACGGAGACAATGAAGGGAAATTGTTGTCAATGCACTGATTATTTAAATAAGAAACTTGGACTTGGATGTTCCGGAAATGCAAGAACGTGGGGGCCGTGTCTTAAAAGTAAAGGATATAAAGAAGTTTGGCCTCCAAAACAAGGAGACATCTCTGTTTCTCAAGGGCCAACGCAATTTGGTCATGTAGCCATTGTTGATAGCGTTGATAAAAATAATAGAGCTAGACTAAAAGGTGCACAACAGGGACGAACATGCGACGGCAAGACAGTATTTTATACACCATGTCCTGAGAGTTCTGACGCAGGCTGTGATAATATCAGTACATGTATGACAGTTACAAGTACGTCTGCAGGAGGTACAATATTCTATAGAAAATAGGAGAAACATAGGGCAAATTTCTACAGTCTTTCTGCCATGGATACACTAATGTATAACATGGAGGGTAAAAATTATTTTCCATTTTTTACAACAAGACTAGGTTACAGTTGTGAGGCGATAAGTTAAATTTAAAAATCAATATTCAAATACAAAATATCAAATTCAAAAGGTGGTTTTTGATATGTCTATAAAGAGATTGGGTCTGTCTGTTTTTATTGTGTTGTGTATGATGTTTCTTACTTGTATGGTAGGTTTTGCAAGCGATACAGGTTCTGTTAAAGGAAAACTTCATAAGAATTCTGCTTCCGGTTCGGCTCTTTCCGGGGCGAAAGTAACATGTGGTGGCGAAAGCGACAAGACGGATGATGATGGGAAATTTAAGATTAAGGGTATAAAAAAAGGCGAACATACGATTAAATTTTCTAAAGATGGTTATGAATCCTATCAGACCACTGTGAAGATTAAAGCCGGAGAAACGGCCAATGTCGGCGACCGGTGGCTGACAAAAGAATTGTCCTCACAAACTTCCACAACAACAGCAAAATGTCCAAGCGGCAACGGGCTCTACTGCGGCGATTCAGGAATGGGGCAGAATACCGGTTATCTGTATCAATGCACCAACGGTTCCTATTCACTTAAAACGTCTTGCAGTAATGGTTGCCAGAAAAACGCAACAGGGAAAGACGATAGCTGCAAGGCTGCAACAACTACAACACAATCTACGGCAACAACAGGTCGCGTACTCGGTGCGATGACAGACACAGTGAAGCCTGTTGTCAACAGTTTTAATCTGAATAAAACATCAATGACTGTAAATGACACAGTCACAATATCTTACACGGTGAGCGATTCTACAGGGCTTAAACAGGTGGAACTATGGCGATCGACCAATAATAAGGATTGGGCGGAGATTACGAACAAGAGGCAGTATCTTTCAGGTAGAACTCAAGCTTCAGGCTTTTTTACTGACAATCCTTCCTCTGGTACATACTATTATGGGATACATGTCGTGGACACTGCCGGGAATTGGGATAGTGAGAATGGACCGAAAAAGTTGACAGTTGGTTTTGTGTCTGGAAACGCCAGCGATACCATTAAGCCAACATTATTATCTTTTGATGTTAATATAAATGCAGCAGGAGATACAATTACTATCTCATATAAAGTCAAGGATTCCGGAGGTTCAGGTTTGAAACAGGTTGAACTCTGGCGGGGAACAACCAAGGATAACCTCGGGCATGTACAGACGCAATCAGCTTCAGGTGCTTATAAAGAAGGGCAGTTTACTGAGAAGACAAGTGATGGCATTTATTATTATGGGATTCATGTTCTTGATAATAATAATAACTTAGCCTATGATAATGGTGCCAAGACTATCCGCTACATAATTGTAACAATAGACGGGATGAATCCTAATTCTTCTTCGAAATCTCCTATAGACTCTCTGCCGAAATACTTATCAAGCTATTACCTATACGAGAAGATAATAAAATTAGGTAAGAAAACTGATATTGAAAAGGATGAAGGGAGAATATGGGCATTTCAATGGAATGGAGATTTTAAGAGCACAGATTTTTATGTAAACAAATTGTATGATAACCTTAAATTTTTAAATAGTTTAAAGAGGCCTGTCGTAATATTGTCCCATAGTTGGGGGACTGTTCTTTCGTATATCGTTTTAACTAAGTATAAAGACATTCACGTTGATAAGTTGATAACATTGGGATCGCCTTTAGACTTCACTAGGATTTCAAACCCAGTTTGTGAGTTGTTCGATTTGGCAGTTTTTCCGACCACAAAGGGGACGCTTTTGAAATCCGGATTAAATCTGGTGATAACTAAACCTATTAATTTAAATGTATGGCATAACTATTACACAGACTGTGACTGTATAGGTGGCAAAATTTTATCAATACAAGATAATTATGAAAATAAAAAATCATATGATGGTTCTCTAAAATGTCACTCTTCCTATTTCGACGACGACGATAAATATAAAATTATTTTACATGATGCGATGAGTAACGAATAAACTATTAATATCTGCAGTGTACACATTTTCATGGGAGGCTATGCTTAAATGAAATTGAATGATTGGATTTTTACTAGATTGCTGATTGTAATTTCACTGCTTTTATTCTTCGCTTGCGCGCCTGCCACCATCAAAGATGTAAACAAAAGTATTGGCGAGGAATATCATGTCCTGAAATTCCCGGTTAATCAGCACAACATCGGCTCGGAATGGTCGAAGAAGTTCAATGCCACCGGCAAGGGGATGCTGACCGAAGACAAGATCAAGGTGGAAAAATCATTGAAACGAATGGACCGCGGTACAGCACACCAGGTGGCCTTGGGAATCGCAGCCCTGAGTACTTCAGGCGCTGGAGTGAGTGCCGGTGTCGAGGCGGATGTGCTCAAGCAAATAGAACTTCATGATCTGCAGATTGTGAAACCGGTTTCTCTGGGCTATATTTCTTTTAAACCCGGGATCGCCTATGTGACGGAAGCGTTGCGGCTCGAAGGGTTCTCCATTGATAATGAAAATAAATTGAATTTTAAGGTTGGCGCAACAGGGACTGACAGCTCCTCGGCCGGTATCGGCGCAGGGACCGGTGCCAACAGCGGTTTCGGAGGTGAAGGCCTGGTAATAGGTTATATCGTTCAAACTGTTGATAATCACTCGTATGCAAAGCAGGAATATGGTCCCGTGGAGTTGTACTTGAACGGACAGAAACTCCCTGTCGGAACGGCAAATATCTTGGCTGGTGCAACCTACGAAAAGGTAATCGCCGGTTCCGGGAGATCGTTGCCGCAGAATCTTCTCTGGGCCTGCAAACGTGCGGCAAGCAAGAAAGACGTGATAAATGCCGCTTGGGTGATTACGCTCAATATCACCGGCGATGAAAAGAAAACCCTTAAAATCGCTTTCCCTGCGCATCCTGAAATTGAAGAATGCAGCGAATTCGAGAGCGTCATTGCCACGGGGATCAATTCAGTTACTGACAAAATCGAGCGGACGGTCGCCAGAATTGTCATCGACAGAGCATCGGTCAACGAGATGATCGAGCCAACAGAATTCAGCGCTACCATAACCGCAACCAAGGAATCTTTTGCGGTAAAAACCATCAACCCCGACTTATGACGAACGGAGCAGATATGTTTGAGAAGATTATCAGCAAGAACGTTTTTATCACTATCGTGGCGCTAGGTGTAATAATGATGTTTGCGCCAACTGTGGCGGCTAAAAGCCCCGTCATAGTCCGGTACGATGCGCAATTTATGGAGCAGAGTATAAAAATTAATCTCGCTTGGCAGTCCGATGAACCGATTGTTAAAATTATTGCGTCTGCGGGCAGAGAGCAGATCATCATAGAAAATAATATCGACAATGAACGCACAGAGAGTGGATACAGCGGCGAGATCGATATCGTCATTCCCGCTTATGTTTACAATGCGGGTGGTGAGAACTCAGTTTACATTAGCCGTCAGAGTTCGAGCCAGGAACAGAAGAGCTCAGTGGAAATGCGTGCGAATTCGACATCCCAGCAAAATGAAGCCGTCCAATATTCTGTACAACTTGTCGATGAAATCAATCAAAGAAGTGCGCTGTTAAAAGACAAGGTGCGAAGAATCGAGTCAACCCTTCCTCAAACTGTGCAAAAAACTCAACCCAAGGCTGCCATTGGCACGATAGGTATTGATGTGAAAAATCCCGTGAACACCGCAATCAATACTACAATAGGACTTGTAGGGAACATCGGTCAGTTACCAGACGTCAAAAATGTTAGCATAAAAAACTGGAGCGAAAATCGCGTATCATTCAGTTTTGATGCAACCGGCGCGAAGGGAATCGACAAAATCGTTTTTGAGGTAAGGGATTCGCATGGAAATATCGCCAACCAGAACACGATCTCGTGCAATTCGGAAAAGCAGTGTTCGCGGCAATCAGAATCCTTGAGCCTGAGTCCCGGTAGCTATTCGCTGTCGGTTGCCGCCATGGACATTGAAAATAATAGCTCGAAGAAAGTAGAGAAAGAGTTTCAGGTAACTGCCGGAACTGGTTCTGTACAAACACAACAACCGGCACAACAGCAAGTGATGCAACCGGCATCTCCGCAAACATCAACGACCCCTTCGTCACAAGGTGATGATCCAGGTATTGTTTATGAAAAAGAGTAAATATTTTTATTTCCGAATAATGGCGATCTTTCTTTTTGCTTTGTTCTTTGATGTCTGGTCCGTGGAATGGTGCGGCGCTCAGAATATGACAAAGATTGATTGGCTTCAGGGGTACGTGAGTGCTACCGGACGTGGATATGCGAAAAAAACCGGCACACCGATGGATAATGACAGGGCTGTTACAGCAGCCAAGGTGATAGCTAAAAGAGAACTCCTTGAAGCAATCAAAGGCGTGAAAATTGACTATCAAACAGCTGTCAGTGATTTAATAACCGAAAGTAATGAAACATCGGCAAGGGTTCAAGGTGTTCTGCACAATGCGGTGCAAGTTGGTGACCCACAGATAAAAGAAGAGGGTAATTATGTTGTTGCGATTGTTGAAATGAGAGTCTGTCTTTTTGAAAATGGATCCGTATGCAAGTCGGATCAGTCATTGGTAAGTGTACTGCCAAAGTCTTCAAAAACAAAAGAGAAAGAAAATTTATCCTGTGACTTGCTGCCAAATATCACTTCAACGAAGGAAATACTTTCTAAGATCACATATGACACAAATCAGCCTCTGGCAATTTTTGTTGTCAATATGAAAGGTTCCCCCTTCAATGCTTCATCAAGGGATTTTGCGACAGGTTTTAAGACGAATAATGGAAATAATTGTTCAGTGTATAGTCCTGAAAAGGTTGATCCTTTAGTGAGAAGAGATCGTGGAACGGCAGAAATATTTATTCATGTATCGGATGCCAAGCGGAAGTACGGGGCAAATTTAGTTACAATCGAAGCAAAGGCAATAGATAGTAATAATTATATTGTAATTGACGAAAAAGATGCTTATTTGATGAATCTGCTGAATGAGAGAGAAAATCAATTATTATTTAAACAAGCTAGAATCGGTGTGGCAGCACAAGATTGAGATTGAATTTTATGGAAATCAGCAAAAAACAATTGATATCTTTTTATTTTATCACTATTCACCCAATTGGCAAATACAACTGTAGTTATCTAAATAAAAGAATATACCGCTGATCTCGCTTGTTACTATATTTCCATCCGTAATGCTCAAATTTGATAACTGTTTGTTTCTAAATAGTTGTAGGTGAAAGAAACAAAATAACGAGACTTAATTTGACAGTTTTTGTGACGTCAAATTCAAATATTATTCAGGTCACATACTTTTTTCACGCAACAGTTTTCGAGCTGTTACGCTGATCGCCATGTACCCTTGCGGATCTTCTTCCGCCAATCAGAGGAAGTAATCGTCGGCACATTTACTTCAAGGCCACAAATAACAAACCGTAATGCGTTAACAGCTGCGAATGATAGAAGCGCCGGCTTGATATTCTCGGGCTCCCATGCTCTTAGTTGATTATGGACAAGACTCTCTTTCGGGAGCGACAATAAACCTCTTTCTGCCCAGGATTTGATATAGTGCATACCGATATCTGGTGTGTCTACCAAGGGCGGTTGCTCGATGTTTATTGATGTTCTTTTCCCATAGGCAAATTGCTGAAGGGCCGTTCCATATCCATCGCAATCCTCTCCTTTTGATTCTTTTATTGCATAAAAGGTATTGCACATGAGACGCGCGGCATCGTTCACGATCCGTGAAAAAAAAATGTCAAGGGACATCCGAATATCCGGCGCCGCAAATTCGGATAGCAGATATAATTTTCCACGTTGCTCCTGGCCTTGGAAATGCCGCACATATTCCTCGCCAAGAATCAAGTAGTAGCCGGGAACATTTTCGCCGAAGATCGGCCAACTAATTGCGCCGCGAATGGTTATATATTCTCTTCTGCTCTCACCATCGCCCGACTCATGGACGATAACGCCTTTTTCAGACTTACTGGCCCTTAAAACGTTATCCATGGTATCCTCCTTTTTCAATTTAAGTTTAGGTCGGCGAAGAAGCCGCCGGTGTGGAAGGTCAGGCAGAGGGCATCAGCGCGATCCGGTGACCGCCTGAGAACCTCCCTCATAATATCCTTCCTCATAATGCGAATCTTACCTTTTTCAATGACATAAGTAGGGGTTTGAAGCTCTGCTATCAGTAATTCATCAGGCGGAAGCATGGCGCCCGGATCTGTTCGCAGCCATTCTCGGCAGGCCCACCAAAGCTGGTCCCGGAGGATCGCAAATTCCCCCAGCTCAGACTTTTGTGTCGGGGATGAGGCAACCTTAACGGGAATTGCAGTACAACCTTGTCGTTGGATGGCGGGAGAGACGCCTGATCCCACACCTGTGGCATCCACTTTTATGGCTCCTGCCTTCCTGAGCCGAAATTCCTGGACTGCCCGGTCGGCCGTCTGCAGGATGTCTAAACCTGTCCAAGCTATAAGCCTTTCCACATAGCCACCGTAACGCGAACAAAAAACATTAGAATCCGTACCGTACTCACCTACGTCAAGGCCCAAGGAAGCATACACGCCCGCCGGCGCGAGCTCTCCGTGTTGCGCAACGTAGACATCCCAACGGGACCTTGCTTTAGCGATCCACTCCCGGCTGATAAGCTGCTGATTACCTTGGGCCGGATATTCACCGAGCACCATATAAGAAAATGCCGGCTCCATGATCCGGTACCATCCGTGTTTCAGAGGCGGGTAATCGGTCCCGCTTTGACTCTTGGCTGTCTGTCCGACCAGGAAACTTGGAAGTTCAAAGCATTCGCCCGTCACAGGTTCACCGGTCGCCAATGGACGGCACCATTGATTGATTCGGCGAATTGTAGTTTCACGCGACACTGCACCGGGAATTACATTATCACCGGTTTTAACGTTCGGGTGCTCAAAGGCAGACAAACGGATGATATTTGCTCGTCCGTCCCTTTCCATCCTGTATACTTCGCCAGACTCGTTTCTAGGGTTGAACATCACGAGGAGTCTTGCAAATCCGCCCGACATGCAGGATTCGATACCGCGATAGACCTCGTCGGGAACGGCGTCACCTTCATCAATGATGAAAAGCAGGTGAGCCGCATGTTTACCGCTGAACTTCGCTTCCCTCTGGGCCGTCGTCCCGGAAGCCGGTATAGAGACACCAGCAATGAACGATCGTGCTGACCGGCCAATAAACAGCGTCCTGATGGTATCGCTCTGAAAAAGTCTGGAATGTTTTTCTGCTATGGAGGATATCTCACCCCAAAGGAGTTTCTTTAAGTTGCTCTCCGGCGGCGCTGCAGCCAAATAAACTTGGCTATCTGGGAAACATCTGTTGAACCAGACCGCGACACGCGCGGCGCCATGCGTCTTGCCTGTGGCATTTGCGGATCGTGCCAAGGTAATGGGGTAATCTAGGACAGACTTCATTAAAGTCTTGACTTCCTCTGTAAATGTTTCCCCAAGAACATCTTGACCAAATGCCACGGGATCTTCCTCGTATCGCTGGAAATCTATCTCAGAGCCAAGTTGGTCAAGAGATAGAAACAGATCCTCGTACAGCTTTATTTTCCTTGAGTCGTTGGATGATACGGTCTCGAACATTTTTATCAATTTCACCTATTGTAGTTAATACTTCGCGCTGAAAATCGGCTACTGCCTCCAAGTCATATAAGGTCTTGAAGATTTCCAACTGCAGTTCTAATTGTCCACGAATCTCTCTCATGGCCTTCAATGTCGTATCGTGATCTTTGGCCTTGATTGCCAGTTCCAAAAGGGTATTGGCCTTCCGGTTGATATTCAACAGCTGATCAACAGCATTCAGATTCTTGTCAACAACCCGGTGAGCATCTTCCAAGGCAACGGACTTGACAACAGCAATATTCAATTCCTTCCGCACCTGGCTAATAGCGCCTTCCGTCACGCCAAATTCTTTAGCACATTCTTTAGCGAGTTTACCTGATCGAAGCATTTGAGATAATTTAACTTTATCGATTTTGCCGTTTTTCATAACTAAAGTGCTCCTAAACTTCCTAAATACATTAGTTCGTCTCAATGCAGAAATCCTAACAGTCGCTGGAAGTCTGCCAGCTTCGCCTTGCCTAATAGAACATCTCTCGCCATGTCATTGATCTGCCGGTTTTGTTCATCATCCGCAGGAGGTAACCCATAAAGCATGGCTTCAATCATCGACTCAAGCGATGCCTGACGTGCCTCCGGTGCACCCTGAGGATAAGGATTACGCCATATGACCGTCGTGTTTGTTTCAGGTTCGGAGGGAATCGCTACAACTTTTCCCTTGAGACGGTTAAACATGGTATCCGGTATTTCGACTACCTTCCCCGCCGGGATGTTGCCCTTTACAGTATTGAAGGATTCAGTAACCAACACTTTCATAATGTCACTCCCTGAAAATCATCCTCTGTTAGAAATATTTCTGCTTGTTGGGGCTGTCCCCCCTTTTTATCCGCAACACCGCAACATTTATTTAATATCGCTGGTTTACACCAATTTTTATCCGCAACAGCGCCCCCTTCTGTTGCGCTTTGAAATCCTCGCAAATCCTGTGCTGGCGCGGGTTGTGGCGTGTGGCGGATATTTTCGGGGGGATGGGGTAAGTAACGAGAAAAAGCATCTTCAAATTGGTGCCGCTCAAATCCTTTCGGTGTTTCGGTGTCGCTGGTTCGGATTGACTTACTGTGGATGCCATACCCTTTTAACTTGCTTGCAAGCTGCCGGGGGTTTATCGGCAATCCTCGCTTGTATGTTGCCCATGGTTTTTCCCCGTCGGCACATAATGCCTTGATAAGTTCTGACGTGCTGATGCGGTCAATCTTTTTTTCCTCGAATATTTCTTTAATGTCGGAAAGCAATTCAGTCCCTATCGTTTGTACGACGCTCTCACTGCCGGACAATTTTACGGCAGCCGTCGTACCGATCTTCAACCATTCATCGCCTGCGACCATGGCAATTTGAAGTAACGGCTCCCAATTATCCTGTTCCCTATCATTAAGGCTGTTCGGTAAAGGTGGCCTTGCCTGTTGTATCTTTTCACTGTAATCCCCGGCGAATCGCGCCAACTTAGAACTTAACTCATCAAATAGGCCGGGGCCAGCATCGCGGATCCGCTCAACCTTTTCATGTGGCAACTTGCGCCGTAATTCCAGAATGACTGCACGATCCATAAGCGTGTCGGCGACATGGCCAATACCAGCAAGTGCCTTAGCTCCCCAGGTGCTGAACTTGGTAGGAGTGAAATTGTCGCCAACGGTGCGAATGACATATGCTGAATCTCTCGTATTGCCACTGTTCAGAAGGCCGCGCAATTCTTCGTTGTCCTTCACGAAGGAATCGGCTTCGTCAATCAGTAATGTGGGATTCCATGCTTCGATTGCCCGAAAAAGAGCCGCAGGGGAGATGTTGCTTGTCGTAATAACTCGTGCCGATAACCGACTCAACAGGGATAGTAGACGTGTTTTACCACAGCGCTTTTCAGGAGACGTAATAACCGCCAAGGGCGCAACCATTATCACGGCAATGAACCACGTCATCGCTATCCATAAGGCCA
>Ga0182021_10007307_pt1 | contig 13081 bp, 11 predicted proteins | sample 612E3MmetaG_FD_120493 | JGI IMG/M metagenome (GOLD analysis project Ga0182021, IMG submission 120493) | Permafrost microbial communities from Stordalen Mire, Sweden - 612E3M metaG (Illumina Assembly) | ecosystem: Environmental > Terrestrial > Soil > Wetlands > Permafrost | place: Sweden... | reverse complement strand
GCCTTACTTATCAGCAGACAACTCCTGCAAAATGGTATGATATGGAAAGAGATATAGTTATAAATAAGATCCTGAAAACCGGCTATTCCGATATCTATGAAAAAGAGTATATTAAAAAAGATGGTACGGTGTTCCCTGTCTCTATAAGAGTATGGGCTATTAAAGATGAAGCCGGTAATATTACCGGGATGTGGGGCATTGTGAGCGATATCACGGGACGGAAACATATAGAAGAATCTTTACAAAGAGCTCATGACGAACTGGAACGACGAGTGGAGGAGCGGACGGTCGAACTTCGGACGGCTCTTTCCGAAATTATCACTCTGAAAGAACAGCTCGAGGCCGAGAATATTTACTTCCGTCGCGAGAACAAAATGAAACGTCAATTTGAGCATATTATCGGACAGAGTGATGGTCTCAAGTATGTTCTCTATCGAGCTGAACAAGTTGCCCCACTCAACACAACGGTCCTCATCCTTGGTGAAACCGGGACGGGAAAAGAGTTGATCGCTTTCGCGATCCATGACATGAGCCCCCGTAAGGAAAGGCCCTTGATCACGGTCAACTGTGCCGCGCTGCCGGGCAATTTAATTGAGAGCGAATTGTTCGGCCGGGAGAAGGGGGCATTTACCGGGGCTGATACCCGACAGGTTGGCCGGTTCGAGGTCGCCCATGATTCCACCCTTTGCCTGGACGAGATCGGCGAGCTGCCGCTGGAGGTGCAGGCAAAACTACTCCGGGTGATTCAGCATAACGAGTTCGAGCGCCTGGGATCATCCCACACCGTCAAAGTCGATGTGCGGGTCATAGCGACGACCAATCGGGACCTTGAAGAAGAAGTCCGTAAGGGCCGGTTTCGGCAGGACCTTTACTATCGGCTCAACGTCTTCCCCATCACTGTCCCGCCACTACGGCAGCGGAAAGAAGACATCCCGCTGATGGTCCAGGCCTTCATGGAGCGGTACTCCAGGAAATTGGGCAAACAGATCACCTCGATCCGGAACGAGACGATGAGGGAGCTGCAGGATTACCCGTGGCCCGGAAACGTCCGGGAGCTTGAAAGCATCATTGAACGTGCCGTGATCTTGTGTCCCGGGTCGGTTTTGCAGCTGGCGGATAAACTTGAGATTTCATCCCTCCCACTTTTATCCGCCGTGAGGACACTGGAAGATACGGAGCGAAACCAAATTCTTAAGATCCTTTCTGAAACCCGATGGCGCATTGAGGGAAAGGACGGGGCCGCGGCGATCCTGGGCCTTCATCCGAGTACATTAAGAGCTAGGATGTATAAGCTCGGGATAGTCAGGCCCGAGACAAAAGAATCAAATTAGACTGTCCTTCTCCCTCCAAAGCATCCCTCAGTATGTTGAGGTTCCACCAAATACTGAGGCTAAACGAATCATTTATACCTCTCTGCTATTCTCTCCTGTCAATCTAATTACCTGTTATTAAAGGATGAATCAAAACTTATGATTTTCTTTCAGCTATTGGCAGGCCATTTGCTATTACAGTGAATAAATAATGACTATCGCGCAGTTATTTTTCTGGAGTATGTGAAAAGGGGGATGAGGCTACGAAATGAAAAAGTTACTTTTTGGAACAATACTATTGGCGTTGGTGTTTGTATTTCCTATTCCGGCGATGACAGCGGTAAATATAGGCGTTGGCATTTCTCTCCCTCCCCCCATTGTATTTGCCGCACCTCCAGAGGTGATAGTGATACCTGGGACTTATGTCTATGCTGTCCCTGACTTAGATGTGGATATGTTTTTCTACAGGGGTTGGTGGTGGCGTCTGTGGGAAGGCCGATGGTATCGCTCGCGGAGCTATAATGCAGGTTGGGGCTACTATCGAAACGCTCCATCTTTTTATAGAGGGGTACCAGCAGGTTGGAGGAACGACTATAGGGCGCATCGTTGGCAAGGGCAACAATGGAACTATCAACGGATACCCCACCAACAGGTCCAACAAAACTGGAACAACTGGGAAAAGAGCAAACATTGGGAGAAGCAAAATACCTGGGGTGTCCAAGGTTTGAAGCCCCGTGCACGATCACAACAGCCGTCACAAGCAGTCCAACCACGACCTAAGGCAGAACCGAGATCTCGAGAGGCAGCCAAACCACAACAATCCCGGCAGCAATCCCGAGAGGTGCAGCCACAGCGCTCACAGCCACAACACCAGGAGGCGCCGCAGCATCCACAACCACAACACCAGGAGGCGCGACCACAATTCCGAGAGGTGCAGCCTCAGCACCCACAGCCACAACACCAGGAGGCGCCACAGCAATCGCGACCACAATCCGGAGAGGTCCGAGAACAGCATCAGCAACCACAACACCAGGAGGCACCACAACAGTCTGAACCTCGACGTGGAAATCCTGAAAGAGGGGACGAAGGAAAACAGGATAGAAGGTAGGATAACAAAAAGTCTATCCCACCATGAAAAGGCTGCCAGCTATAAAATATGTCGGGTACAGCAAGAAAACTATTTGACGTTACCAATAAACCAGCCGACAGAAGTTTGTTAAAAGGAGAATACCATGAAACACTTCGGCAGAAACAGGCAAGTACAAAGTAAGGCAATGTATTACGTGGTGCTGATCGTGGCGGTCATCACTCTTTTAGTCACCAACATGCCTGTGCAGGCGTCTGAGATGGATGATCGCATCGAATTATCCATCAAGAAGTCGTATGTATTCAAGACCTACCTCAGAGGTGATGATATCAGAATCCAGTGCGTGGATGGCGTTGTTATCTTAACGGGAAATGTCGCCGAAGCATACCACAAAGCGTTGGCTCAAGAGACCGTGGCGAGCCTGCCCGGGGTTAAAGGCGTCGTGAACAAGCTGGAAACTAAGGGCGCGCCCCCTACCGGCAACTCGGATGGTTGGCTCAATGAAAAAGTAAGAGCAATACTCGTGCTGCATAAGAGCGTAGACTCCGGAGCCACAATTATTTACGTTAAAGACGGCATCGTAAATCTTAGCGGGGATGCCGCGAGCGAGACGCAAAAGGAACTGACGACAGAATACGCCAAGGATGTCGAGGGAGTCAAAGGCGTAAATAATTTAATGATAGTAACCAATACTCCTGCAAAGACAACCAAAGGAGAAGACATTGATGATGCTTCGGTCACCGCCCACGTCAAGCTGTCGTTGCTTTATCATCGATCGACCAGCGCCATTAACACCAAGGTAGAGACGAATAACGGCAACGTCACGTTGTACGGTAAAGCCGGAAGCGCAGCCGAATGGAACTTGGCCACCAGACTCGCCGAGGACGTCAAGGGTGTGAAGAATGTGGATAACCGAATGACCATCGAGTAGTCCGAGTCCAAGGGCATAAAGACTGTATGATCGCTGCTCGCTATTATAGCCACAGGGACAGAGTTTATTATCCTTCTGTGCCGGTAACAACTGCTTTTTTCTCCTATATTTATTCATTAATGAGATTACTCCTGTATCGACAGCCCAGCGTTCAAGCTGACTTGACCTGGGCTTTCGCAATTAACACACTTTGTTATGAGTGAAAGGACAGCATGGGAACAAGGGAACGGCGCCCGACAATGGTGCGCACGCTGATACTGAGCTTAGCGATCATTGCTTTCGCCGCGGGAGCTGCTTTTCCCGCGGACAGCGACCATGTCATCACCATAGATGCCGCGAATGTTCTTTATAGAAACGCGGTCGAAGATGCGCGCGCAGGTCATGTTGAGGAGGCGATCAGCGCGCTGCGGTCTTTGGTAGAGCGTTTTCCCGAGCGTCAGGACATGCTCGGCGATTACGCGGTCGTACTCGGCTGGGCGGGCGATCATACCGCAGCGCTCGCGTTGCTCGACAAGATCAACCGCGTGAGTGCGCCATCCTATGTAATCGAGGGCCTCGCAAACTCTGCCCGCCGCCTGCAACGCTACGATCTGGCCGAATCCCTTTACCGACAAGCGATAGCGCGCTCCCCTGAGCGCGTAGAGCCGCAGATCGGGCTCGCCCGCACACTTGCCGATGCTGGCAAACTCGACGACGCAGCCGCTCTCATTGAGCGTCTGCGCGCGCAGTATCCGCGCCGCATTGACGTCCTCGAAGCGGTCGCTGAGATCGCGACCGCCAGACGCGATTACTTCGGTGCGCTGGCTGCTTATCAAACCATACTCGCACAGGAACCGACTCATCGCACCGCCTTGCGCGGCAAAATCCAGACCCTCGCGCGCCTCGGCACACCGCAACTGGCCATCGAGCTCGCGGATCGCAATCCCGGCGTGCTCGCACCCAATGAACGCGCAGCAATAGCCGCCGACCGCACCGCGCATCAGATCCGTTGGGGAGCGATTGCCGCCGATAACGGGCGTGGACCTATGCGCTTCGCGGGTATCGACGCCGCTCTCGCTGACAGCGAGGCTGCAGGGACGCGTGCCATGGATCCGGCCGCAGAGTTAACCGCGACCGAGCGCCAGCTTGCGCTCGACCGCATTGGCGCGCTGCGCCTCCGCTATCGAATGCACGACGCGGTTGCGCTGTATGAGGCGATGGCGGCACGCCCCACAGCGATGCCTGCATATGCCAAATCTGCGGCGGCCGCGGCATACCTTTATCTCGAGCAGCCGGAGAAGGCGCGCGATCTGTATCGGGAAGCCCTTGCCGCGGATCCCGACAACGTGGAATGGCGTACGGGGCTCTTTTACGCGCTGGCCGATAGCGAAGAGCATGACGCGGCGCTCGCAGAGATAGAGCGAGCGGTAGCGACTACCCGGCCGCGGATAGACGCGTGGAGCCCGGAGACTATACGCGAGAACCCGGCTTACGCCGGGGTGCTCGCAGCGCGCGCGATGGCGCCGCTGTTTGCGAATCGTCCCGGCGAAGCCGAGCAGCGCTTGCACGAATTATCCGACCGGGCGCCTTACAATATGGACATTCGCACGGACTACGCGAGTTCCATGCGTGCGCGCGGCTGGCCGCGCGCGGCCGAGGAGGAGTTGCGCTGGATACTCGCGGTCGAGCCCGACAACAGCGGGGCGCTCGGTGAACGCGCCGGCGCATTGCTGGAAATGCGCGATTACCGCAATGCAGAGTCAGCGCTGACATTGGCGCAAGCGGTGGCCGCTGAGGAGGGACGCGTGGTGCGTGCCGCGCGCTTGTGGGAAGTTCATAACATGCGCGAGCTGATCATCGACGGCACGTTCGGCAGATCGAGCGGCGGTCCGGCGGGCACGCAGGACTATGCGCTCGAGACGCGGCTCTATTCGAGCCCGCTCTATTATAACTACCGCGTCTTCGGCCATCTCTACAACGCGGAAGCCCAGTTTGACAACGGCACCGGGCGGCGCAACCGCGCGGGCGCCGGTCTCGAATATCGTTCGTCCCTCATCACCGCCACCGGCGAGTTTTCTCAAGGCGTGAACGATGGTGGAACCGGGGTGGCTGCGTCACTTGCCTTTACGCCGAATGACTATTGGACATTCCGCGGCACGGTCGATACGTCGTCGAACGAAACTCCCTTGCAGGCGACTCTTGCCGGCGTCGACGCGCGGCTCGCGTCAGGGGAAGCGATCTGGCGCTCCAACGAATCGCGCAGCGCCGCACTTTACTACGCGCACATGGACTTCAGCGACAACAACCGCCGCGACATCACACGGGTGCGCTGGACGGAGCGCGTGATCTCAGGGCCGGTTTATAAGCTTGAGATTACGGGCGCTTTATATGCGTCGCACAATTCGCTTGCCGGCGCGCCTTATTTCAACCCCTCGAACGATTTTTCGCCGACGCTGGAATTCGCCAACGAATGGCTGCAATGGCGGCGCTATACGCGCGCCTTTCGCCACCGTCTAGTGGCTTCTATCGGCAGCTACTGGCAGGAAGGGTTCGGCACCGGGTCCGTCTACGACGCGCGCTACGAACAGGAGTGGGACGCCAATGACCGGCTGACATTTCGCTACGGCATAGGCCACGGCGAGCATCCTTATGACGGCGAACAGACCACGCGTAACTACTGCTACTTCTATTTGAATTGGAGATTTTGAAATGCATTGGCTCGCTCTCATAATACTTGTTCTGGCCTCCTGTATGACAACTGCAGTGGCAGCCGCTGGTGCGCGTGCTCCGGTCGCTGCCGGCGCGGCCGTCGCGGTGGAGGGCGCCTTTACGGTGCTCTGCTACCACGAAGCGCGGGACGAAGTGCGCGATTATCCCGATCCCTATGCGGTCGATACGGCAGCTCTCGTCAGGCAGTTCGCATGGCTGCGCGGGAGCGGCTATACGCCTGTGAGCCTTGATGAAATCGTCGCGGCGCGCCAGGGCGGCAAGCCGCTACCGGCGAAGGCCGTGCTGCTTACCTTCGACGACGCGTATCTTTCTTTCTACACCCGCGTTTATCCGCTGTTGCGCGAGTTTCGTTTTCCCGCGTTGCTGGGGGTGGTTGGCAAGTGGATCGATAACCCGAGCGGCGGACCGGTGCTGTATAGCGAAAAGAGCACCGTACCCGACGCGAGCTTCCTGACCTGGAGCCAGTTGCGCGAGATGGCGGACTCGGGGCTGGTCGAAATTGCCTCGCATACCTATGATCTGCACCACGGCATGCAGGCCAATCCACAGGGAAACCTGCAGCCCGCAGCGACCGCCCGCGCGTATGATTCCGTAAGCGGCAGCTCCGAGGGCGACGCGAGTTGGCGCTCGAGGGTGCGTGCCGACCTCGCGAAGAATGCGAGCGTCATCGAGCGCGAGACGGGACACCGGCCGCGCGCCATCGTGTGGCCGTTCGGCAGTTACAACGATGAGCTGGTGCGCCTGGCCGGCGAGTTGGGAATGACGATAGGCCTTACTCTCGAAGACGGCGCCAATACGCCTGACGTACCGTTGACGGCGCTGCGGCGCACTCTGGTCGCACACAATCCGACATTGGCTGACTTCATTTTCGATCTGCGGGCCCCGAGTTATCCGGAGCCAGTGCGCGTGGTGCAGGTCAACCTCGATGATGTCTACAGCGCGGACCCGGCGCAGCAGGAACGCAATTTGTCGGCGCTGCTCGACCGCATCGAGGTGCTCAAGCCGACCCACGTCTATCTGCAGGCAACCGCCGACACCGATGGTGACGGCGTCGCCGCCGCCTATTTTCCCAACCGGCATCTCCCGCTGCGCGCCGACCTGTTCAACCGCGTCGCGTGGCAGCTCGCGACGCGCAATGGCGTCAAGGTGTTTGCGGTGCTGCCGGTCACGGGATTTCGTTTGCCACAGAACATTATCGCAGAGATCTACGAGGACCTCGCGCGCCATGCCAATTTCGCTGGCTTGGTGTTCGATGATAAGTTCCAGCCGGGCGCGGTTGAGGATGCCGGCACTCTGAAATTCACGCGTCAGCTCGCGATGCGTGCACGCGCGTTCCGCGCGCCTTTGAAGACGGTGCGCACCATGAATATTGAACCGCCGCTGGCAACAGCAAGCGGCACAGCGGCCCCGCCGCAGAATGCGCAGAGATTTGCAGCGTTCGCCGCCGCATACGATTACGTGGCGCTGGTGATAACACCGACTCACGAAAATGCGGCGAGCCCCGATGCATGGCTGACCGCGCTGGTGGCGCGCGTGGGACGCGCGCCCGGCGATCCGGACATCCGGCGCAAGATGGTGTTCATGCTGCGGAACGGTCCGCTACCGGCGGACCGGACGGCCAGCAACCTGGTCGCCCGGCAGATGCGAGCGCTACAGCTCGGCGGCGCGCTCAATTTCGGTTACGTCCCTGACGATTTTCTGCACAACAACCCGCCGCTCGCGCAGATAGCGCCGGCGATGTCGCTACGGGTATATCCGCTGGCGCCGGGGAATAAGGAGAGATGATGCTGGATTTTGGAAAATCGCCTGTCGAGATATTGTCGGCGTACTCCTACTATTACCCGCTGTTCATGGCGTACGTGTGGATGGTAGGCGCGGTGTTTTATTACTTTCGCTACGAACGGCCGCCGAAGAATCATCGTGATCTGCCGCACAGCGGACTGGAAACTGCGCCGGTGCGATACGAGCATCCGCTGGTGACGGTCGTCGTTCCTTGTCACAATGAGGGGCGCGATATCGAAGACACAGTCGAGTACCTGCTCGCATCGACCTATCCCAACTTCGACATACTGCTCGTCAACGACGGCAGCAGCGACGAAACGCGACAGATCCTCGACGGGCTCGCCGCGCAACACCCTGAAGTGCGCGTGATCCACTTTGCGCGCAACCAGGGCAAGGCGGTCGCGCTCACCACGGCGGCGCTGATGACCCCGGCGCAGTTTTTGTGCTGCATCGATGCCGACGCGATGCTGGATCCGGAGGCGCTGTCATGGCTGATGATGCACTTCCTGAATCCGCGCGTCGCCGCCGTCACCGGCAATCCGCGCGTGCGCAACCGGTCGACGCTGCTCGGCCGACTGCAAGTGGGCGAGTATTCCTCCATCATCGGCCTGATCAAACGCGCGCAACGCACATTCGGACGCATTTTCACCGTCTCCGGCGTCGTGGCTTGCTTCCGCAAGGCGGCGCTGCACGACGTAGGCTACTGGAGCCCTGACATGCTGACCGAAGATATCGACGTGAGCTGGCGTCTGCAAATCCGGCATTGGGACGTGCGTTTTGAGCCGAAGGCGCAATGCTGGATCCTCGCGCCCGAGACGCTGCGCGGCCTGTGGCAGCAGCGGCTCCGCTGGTCAAGCGGCGGCATCCAGGTAATTATGAAGAACTGGCGCACGAAAGCCTGGAAGGCGCGCCGCATGTGGCCCGTGCTAATGGAGTACCTGATGAGCATAGTGTGGGCCTACGCGATGTTGGTGATCGCGATACTCTGGCTGGCTGGTCTCGTCTTCGAACTGCCACCCGAGTACCGCATACCCTCACTGCTGTCGGGATGGAACGGTGTCATGGTAGGCACGACGTGCCTCATGCAGATAGGCGTCAGCCTTGCGCTCGACGCACGTTATGATAAAGGTATATTAAGAAGTTTTTACTGGATGATCTGGTACCCGCTTGCATACTGGATGCTCAACATGGCCACGACGATCGTGGCGGTGCCGCGCGCGCTGCTGCGAAAGACTAAGAGGAGGGCACGATGGAAGAGTCCGGACCGCGGCATAATGCCTTGAAATCCCCGCTAATCGAGCGCCCCGATCTGCAGTCGACGCGACAGCGGACGCTGTATGGCGCGCTGACGCTCGCATTCTGGGCGTTCTGGTTCTACCTGTGGCTGCCGCTGTTCGCGCTGCTTGCGTGGATGCTGGGCCTGCAACAGGCCTTCAAATACATGGTCGTGCTTGGGGGTTACCACGAAGTGATCAGGCTGCTGGGCATATACAGTCTGATCATCGTGCTGCTTGGCGGCGGGATCGTTTTCTGGGCGAACTACAACATCACTCGGTTTAGCGGCGTCGAAAGACGCCGCGTCAACCCGCCGGTTACGCCCGCGGATATCGGGCGGGATTTCGGACAGGATCCGAAGTCCGTGGCACGCTGGCAAAGCGAGAAGCGCCTTTACGTGAAGCACGACGACGAAGGCCACATCGCTGGCGTCGAAATAATGATCGACGGCGCATCGGTCCCTATTTAGCATCATTGCTTCAGCCGCAGACAGTGTGAGAAAGAAACCATGCCTCGACGCATTCGCGGATTACTTTTTTTCGTTTTGGGACTGGCGGCGGTCGCCAGTATCGCCGGCGAGCGGGCTCCCGACCATCGCGCGTGGCAGCATGGGATCGACCTGATCCGGGTCGGCGACAAACTGCTATTAGTATGGGGAAGCGCCGGAAATCCACCGCGGCCCAATCTCGGCGGCGACTGGCAGCACGACGTCTACTATGCATGGCTGAATACTCCGGACACAAAAGCTGCCGCGCCGATAGACCCACAGATTCTCGTGTCCCAGCCGGAAGCGCAGGAGCCGCCAAGCACCGCAATCAATGCCAGGGGAACCATTTTGATGACCTGCGAGGACGGCAACGGCGGTATCAATCAGCATGCCGGCCTATGGGACAGTTCATTGCGCGTGCTGCGCAAATACCCGTTTATGATTAAGCGCGGCGGCCACTCAGGTCACGTCGCCGCGATGGGCGATCGGTTTCTTGTCGCCTACGGCGAAGGCTGGGTCAAGGGCGCGGGCTGGCTGGGTATGGGTACCGGAGAAAATGTGTTTGCGCGCATCGTGGACAACAACGGCAAGCTCGGGCGCGAGATCAAGCTGACCCCGGATCGCGATTCCGATCCCCGCGACGGCTGGCCGCTTGTCGCCGGCTCGGACCGTAACTGGCTGGTGGTGTGGCAGAGATACCCCGCTCTTACACTCCAGGCAGCCCTTGTTGACAAAGCCGGAGCGGTTATTATGCGGCGCCAGATTATCGATGGCCTGCCGCCGCGCTATGCCTACGACGTCGAATTCGCAGCGCCGCTCGCATCATATGTGGTGGCGGGCTCATCCGGTGATGGCGGGTTTGTTGCGCTGGTCAGCTTGACGGGGAAGATCGTAATAACCCAACGGGGGCTACCGCCAATGGCGAGTGAGAGCCGCATCATCTTGGGCTGGGATGGTTCGCAGCTAATCGGCGTTTATCCGGTCAATCCGCGCGGAGTTGCCGTCGTGCGCCTGTCTGCTGATGCGATAGAGTTGTCGAAGGTCATCGATCATCCGTATGCGTGGGACTACTCGGGCACTACAGGCATGTTTGTGGCGCCTGAGCGGGTGCTGTTTGTTACTCTTTCGACGACAGGGCTGCGCCTGATCCCTATAAATATAAATCTCCGGGATTGATAGTCGCTTTTCTTGTTGTGTGCGCTGACGCACGGAGCGCTTTGAGGCGGCGGGGCATGAATTCCAGAGTATGCGCGAATTGACAGCTGGTTACAGGTCAGCATGCATGGGGATTGGTCGTTAGCAATGTCGAAAGAACAGCAACGTCATAATGACCAGATATTTCGTGATATTTCCCCTCTATCTCTTTTGAATTCGGTAGCGAGCGCATTCCCCGTAGCTTGCTGCGGAGAGCTTCAATTTGACTTTTCAATATATTAGAAAAATCACTTGATAAATTGACTAACTTCTTTAGCAAAGGTGCGCGTATTTATCGGCTTACCTATAAATCCGCTGTTAGGTATGGCTGTTGTCGCTTCTCTGTGTTCTGGCCTTACAAAAGCAGTCACAAAAACAATGGGAATATCGCATGTTTCTTTGTCTTGTCGCAATATCTTGCCGGCTTCGGTACCAAGCATATCTGGAAGCCGCATATCCATAATGATGATATCAGGTTTTTCTTTCCTGGCCATGGCAATTCCTATGACAGCATCTTCAACTTCGAATACTTCGAATCCGGCGACCTCCAAAAGGTCTTTTTCCAGCATCCGATTTTTTTCATTATCATCAATGATTAATGCTTTTTTCCTCATCTCACACCACCTTTCTGGATATAATAGGCAAAGTAAACCGGACCGAGGTGCCTTTATTGAGCCCCCCCTGATTTTGCAGAAAGCTTCCCGCCGTGCAGCTCAACCAGCTTTCTGGAGAGCGGCAAACCGAGTCCGGTCCCCTCAGTTACCCGGGAATGATATGCTTCGAGAAGCTTAATGCTTTGGGGCTGGTCATCAACCACCAATATTACCGGCTTGTCTTTCATCCTCTATCTCTTCTTAATTTGACTTTCCAATATATTAGAAAACTCACTTAATAAATTGACTGACTTCTTTCGCAAAGGTGCGCGTATTTATCGGCTTACCTATAAATCCGCTGTTAGGTATGGCGTCTATCTGTAATCTACCTTCTGCCATAACCGAAGCAGTCACAAAAACGATGGGAATATCGCGTGTCTCTTTGTCTTGACGCAATATCCTGGCGGCTTCGGTACCACGCATATCTGGAAGCCGCACATCCATAATGATGATATCCGGTTTTTCTCTCCTGGCCATGGCAATTCCGATGGCAGCATCTTCAGCTTCAAATATGTCGAAGCCGGCAACCTCCAAAAGGTCTTTTTCCAGCAACAGAGCGTTTCTATCGTCGTCGACAACCAATACTTTCTTCCTCATTTCACATCACCCCCACTGTATACGATAGGCAAAGTGAACCGGACCGAGGTGCCTTTATTGAGCCCCCCCGATTCTATGAAAAACTTCCCGCCGTGCAGCTCAACCAGCTTTTTAGAGAGCGGCAAACCGAGTCCTGTCCCCTCAGTTACCCGAGAATATGGAGTATCGACACGGAAAAACCCTTCAAATATTTTCCCCATGTTTTCAGGTGCGATACCGACCCCCGTATCCCAGACAACTATTTCTATCTCGGAATCAGCTTTCTTCGCCCGCATGCCGATTTTACCACCCTCGGGGGTAAATTTAACTGCGTTTGAAAGCAGGTTGTAAACTATCTCTTTTACCTTGAGCTCATCGGCCTCAATATTCGGCAGATCTTCGGCTATTTCAAGCAACATTTCAACCTTCGTTTTACTGACCATATCCGCTAACAGCAGTGAAATCTCATTTAAGAGGTTTTTCATGGGTAAGCTGGATAATGCCATCCTCATCTTTCCGGCTTCGACTTTTGCCATATCAAGGATCTGATTTATCAGTAAGAGAAGGTGCTTTCCGCTGGTTAAAACACTATTAACGTATTTCTTCTGCTTCTCATTAAGCGGTCCGAAAGTCTCGTCGTATAATACCTCGGAGAAACCGTTAATGGAGTTAAGCGGGGTCCTGAGCTCATGAGACATATTGGCCAGGAATTCAGATTTTACCCGAGCCGTACGTTTTAACTCGGTGGCCAAATCCTTTAACTCTACATGGGCTTTTTCCAGCCCAATTTCTATCTCTTTGCGCTCGGTGATATCCTCGATGGCCAGGAGGATGATCCGTTCCTTGCCCAGCACTCTTTGAATTTGCCGGGCATTCAAAAGCATTGTGCGCCTGCCAATGCCGGCAAAATCGTGTTCAACCTCGTAGTTATCAAAGTTTGTCTTTTCCGGAAGGATGGTTTCCAGCAGTTCCCGCAGTTTGGGGATATCCCACTGTTTATTGCCCAGGTCATAGATAAGCTGTCCTACAGTCTCTTCAGGGTTTACCTTAAAGAAGTCATAGAAGGAACGGCTGACG
>Ga0182021_10007306_pt1 | contig 13083 bp, 11 predicted proteins | sample 612E3MmetaG_FD_120493 | JGI IMG/M metagenome (GOLD analysis project Ga0182021, IMG submission 120493) | Permafrost microbial communities from Stordalen Mire, Sweden - 612E3M metaG (Illumina Assembly) | ecosystem: Environmental > Terrestrial > Soil > Wetlands > Permafrost | place: Sweden... | reverse complement strand
GCGTGCAGCGGCTGGCCGACGGCCAGCATGACGTAGTTGGTGACGTCGACGACGTTGTTGATAGGCCTCATGCCGGCGTGCGTAAGACGAGCCTTCATCCACGCGGGCGACTCGGCGACCGCAACACCGCGGATGACGCGCGCACCGTAGCGGGCGCACAGGTCGGCGTCGGCGATCTCGACCGCGATCGCCGTGCTCGCCGCGGCGCCCTCTGTGGCCGGCTCGGCGACTGGCGGCGGCGCCAGCGGAAGCTGCGCCGCCGCCGCCACTTCGCGCGCGATGCCGTAGATGCAGAAGCAGTCGGGACGGTTAGGCGTGACCTCTATCTCGAGAACGGCCTCGGCCACCGGCAGGTAGTCGCTCAGCGGAGCGCCCACCCGCCAGTCGTTGGGCAGCACGACGATGCCGGGGCTCTGCGCCTCGTAGCCCAGCTCCTTTTCGCTAAGCAACATGCCGTCGGACTCCACGCCGCGCAGGTTAGCCTTCTTGAGCTTGAGACCGCCCTCGAGCGTCGCACCGGTGAGCGACACGGCAACGACGTCACCGGCCTGGAAGTTGTCGGCCCCGCAGACGATCTGGCGCTCGCCGCCGTTAGTCTCCCCTACCTCGACCCGGCACAGCGAGAGCCTGTCGGCGTTGGGGTGCCGGTCGCGGACCACCACCTTGCCCACCACGAACAGGGCCAAGTTCTCAGCCTCGCGTGGCGCCCCTACCCAGTCGATGCCCTCGACCTCGGAGCCGCTCATGCTGAGCAGCTCGGCGAGCTCCTCCACTCCCCCGTCCCAGGCCACGTAATCGCGCAGCCAGCTGAGCGGCACTCTCATCAGAACTGCTCCAGAAAGCGTAGATCGTTCTCGTAAAGGGAGCGCGCATCGGGGATGCCGTGCTTGAGCATGGCCATGCGCTCCACCCCCATGCCGAAGGCGAACCCCTGGAGACGTTCCGCGTCGTAGCCGACGAACCCGTAGACGTTGGGGTCGACCATGCCGGCGCCGAGGATCTCCAGCCAGCCCGAGTTCTTGCACGAGCGACAGCCGGCGCCGCCGCACAGCAGACACTGTACGTCGACCTCGACGCTGGGCTCGGTGAACGGGAAGTAGTGCGGCCGCAGACGGATCAGGCGGTCGGCGCCGAAGAACTCGCGCGCGAAGTAGTGCAGCGTGCCCTTCAGATCGGCCATGGTGATGTTCTCGTCGACGGCCAGGCCCTCCACCTGGTGGAACATCGGTGTGTGCGTGGCGTCGAGGTCGGGCCGGTAGGTCTTGCCGGGACAGATCACGTAGACGGGCGGCTCCCGCGACTCCATGGTGCGCACTTGGACGGGCGATGTCTGTGTGCGCAACAGCAGATCTCCGACAGTCCCCTGTGCGCCGCCCGACGTGCCCGTCACGCTCGCCAGGTCGATGTAGAACGTGTCGCTGAGCGCTCGCGCAGGATGCTCCTCAGGTGTGTTCAGCGCCGTGAAGTTGTAGTAGGTGGTCTCGATCTCGGGGCCCTCGGCGACCTTGTAGCCGAGACCCAGGAAGATGTCCTCGACCTCGCGGATGGTCTGCGAGATGAGGTGCTCGTGGCCCAGCGGGAAGAGCTGGCCGGGGAGTGTGACGTCGAGGCGCTCGCCGGCCAGAGATTGCCGCAGAGAGGCGCCGGCCAGCTCCGCCGCCCGCGCCTCCACCAGCGCCTCGAGCTCGACGCGCACCACGTTGCCGAGCCGTCCCACGACAGGCCGCTGCTCAGGCGGCAGCGTCGGGATTGAGCGCAGGATGGCGGTGAGCCGGCTCTTGCGGCCCAGGAAGTGGACACGGACCTGTTCGAGGGCGTCGCCGCCGACAGCCGCGGCCACGGCCGACAGCGCCTCGTCGCGCAGCGCCGCCAACTCGGGATTGGCAGCAGTCAGCTCGCCAAGCTGCGTGTCATCCATGCCTGCTCCCGGTAGCCTGTGATTGTCGGCGGTGCCTCACGGCCTGCCCTTTCCCTGCTGGGGATCGCCGCGGCGGGCGAACTCGTACAGCGCGATGGCGCCCGCCACACCCGCGTTCAGGGACTCTACCGCGGACGCGGCCGGTGACGCCAGCGGGATGGTCAGCATCTCGCCGACCAAGCGGCTGGCCTGCTCGGAAAGCCCGGCGCGCTCGGCGCCGACGCAGAGGACCGCAGGTCGCCGCAGAGCAGCTGAGTGCAAGTCGGTACCACCGTGGGCGGCCAAGCCGTAGACGAGCGGCCCCCCCAACTCGTCCACGACGTCGCCGAGGGCCCGCTCCGTGTAGACCGGCAGCGCGAACAAGGCACCCATGCTGCCCCGCACCACCTTGGGCGAGAACGCATCGACGGAGTCGGGTGAAGTGATGAGGGCGGTGGCGCCGAAGCCGGCCGCCGCCCTCATGAGTGTGCCCAGATTGCCGGGGTCGGCGATGCGGTCGGCGTAAACGGCCAGCAGCCGCGCCGACCGCAGCCGCGCCAGCTCCGGTGCCTGCGGCAGCGGGAACATGGCCATCACGTGGGCCGGCGTCTCAAGCGTGGAGATGCGCGTGGCGACGCGCTCGTTGACGGCGAGCAGAGGCAGGTCGGCCATGGCGGGGTCGGCGGCAGCGGCCGCCGCCTCGGCGCTGCCATCGAGCACGAAGACCGCCTGCGGTCGCCGCCCGGCGACCAGCCCGGCGGCGACCAGGTCGGCTCCCTCTACGAGAAAGGCGCCCTCACGCTCGCGGAACTTGCGCAAGCGCAACGACGCCGCTCGCTTGACGAGCGCGTTCTGGACACTCGAGATGGGGGTGCCTAAAACCCCAAGCGATCGCCTCGCACCCGGCCTAGGCAGCGGCCAACGCCGCCCGCGCCTTCTCAGCGAGTGACGTGAAGAAGACGGGATCGTTAACGGCCAGCTCGGCGAGGATCTTGCGGTCGAGCTCGATCTGGGCCAGGTGCAGGCCATGCATGAACTGGTTGTAGGAAAGGCCGTTCTCGCGCGCGCCGGCGTTGATGCGCACGATCCACAGCCGGCGAAAGTCGCGCTTGCGGGCGCGCCGGTCACGGTACGCGTAGTTGAGACTACGCTGCACCTGCTCTTTGGCGCGCGTATAGGTACTGTGCTTAGTGGCGCGGTAGCCCTTGGCCTGCTCTAGGACCTTGCGACGCTTCTTGTGTGCATGGATGCTACGTTTGACCCGAGGCATGTTCCGTACTCCTTGCTACTCGGCGGCCGCGCGCCCGTTGCTCCGGCGCGGCCGCCGCCGCTTGCGGCCTAGCGGCGCCCTAAAAGCCTGCGGACGCCCTTGGCATCGGCCTGTGCGACGCCCGTGTTCTTGCGAAATCCCCGCTTGCGCTTGGAACTCTTGTGCTCCATCAGGTGGCTGCTGAACGCCCGGCGCCGCACCAGTTTGCCGCTTCCGGTAAGTCGGAAGCGCTTCTTGGACGCGCTGTGAGTCTTGGTCTTGGGCATACGCACCAGCCTCCGGTCACTTGACGGGCGCCATCATCATGATCATGTTGCGGCCGTCCAGGTTGGGCATCGACTCGATGATGCCGAACTCCTTGAGCTCCTCGGCCAGACGCATGAGCAGCTGCTCTCCCCGCTCCGGGTGCACCAGCTCACGGCCGCGGAACATGATGGTCACCTTCACCTTGTCCTTGTGCTGCAGGAAGCGCAGCACATGGCCCTTCTTAGTCTCGTAGTCGTGCGCGTCAATCTTGGGCCGGAACTTGATCTCCTTGATGTTGATCGTGCTCTGATGGCGACGCGCCTGCTTTGCCTTGAGCTCGAGCTCGTAGCGGTACTTGCTGAAGTTCATGACCCGGCAGACCGGCGGCGAGGCCTGCGCGGCGACCTCGACCAAGTCGAGATTGTGCTCGGCGGCGTAGTCGAGAGCCACGCGCAGCGGCTTGATGCCCGCCTGCTGGCCGTTCTCATCGATCAGGCGCACCTGGTCGGTGATGATGCCGTCGTTGATCCGGATGCGAGGCTCAGCTATCCGGTTCCTGTCTCTATCTCTTGGTGAGAACGGTCTTCCCATGCAAAAAGGGGTCGCCTAAGCGAGCCCTTGAGTCTCCTTCCGTATGCAAACCCTGTCGACCACCGTGGTGCAGGGTGAGAAGCTGAGGCTTCTGCTCATATCGCGCCGCGGAGTATACACGAGATGGCAAGCGCCGTCGACACGGCGGCGTGCGCGTGGCGCAGTGGCTAGTCGGCCGGCGTGTCTACCGCCGCGTCTCTGTACACGATGCCGTGGGTACCGACGACCGCCTCCAGCTCGTCCACGAAGCGGCGCTGCGCCAGCACAATGGCTTCGCGGGCCGCCGGAAGCTCGAAGAAGGCGGCTCGGTCCACTTCGGGGAATGCCACCGTCTTGCCCGAGCGCGGCGGCCACTCCAGCGGGAACGTGTTGCTGACGATGGCCGCAGGATCGCAATCGTGCTCTGCGGCCCACGCGTAAATGATCTTGTGATGGTGCGCTTTGACGCCGCCGAGTGGCTGAAACGGCCCCGGCGGCTTCAGCCCCGTCTCCTCGCGAACCTCGCGCAGAGCGACCTCGAGCAGGTCGACTCCCGCCGCCCGCTCGTCGGGCTCCACCTCGCCCTTGGGGATGCCCCACGCGCCGGCATCCTTCCTGGCGAAATACGGGCCACCGGGGTGCACGAGCAGCACCTGGAGGTGACGCGACCCGTCGGGCTCCTCGGCCCAGCGGTACATCAGCAAGCCGGCACTGACTTTGCCAGGCATCGACTCGCCGCGCCGCTAGCCGGTAGTCTCAGCTGGCCGAGTCTGCGCGTGCGCCTCAATCATGGAAGTACTCGATCTCGTCGTAGGTGTCGGTCGGGAAGACAAAGGCGATGGCGCAGGTCACGTGGCCGCGGTTCCGAGTGCCGTGGACCGCGTCACTCGGGAAGTAGGCGACGTCGCCGCGACGCAGCGGCTTCCACTCGCCGTCGGCGAACACCTCGGCCTCGCCGGCGGTGACGTAGTAGACCTCCTGGGGGTGATGATGATGCGGGTCGAGCTGGGCGCCCGGCGGCAGCTCGTACACACCCATGGAGACGCCGCTAGAAGGCGTCTTGTCGCCCGAGATCAGAGTCCGCACGCGGATCCGGGCGGGGCGACCTTCGTCCCAGGGATCGAGCTCCCACGGATACTGCTCCTCGCTGGCCAGCACGGTACGGTCGGACATCAGCGCCATCTCCTTCTCATCACGACGGTCAGGCCGATCTCAGCCGATGAAGTAGACGAACATCGACGGCAGGCAGAAGAGCATCACGAAGATGCCGAACGCCCTTGCCGCAGGCAGCTCGTCGACGCGCGACGACATCGCCCTGGTCGGATTCCCGAGCAGCCGCATGACCCGCACCAGCCAGCCGGTCGCGATGAGCAAGCCGAGGCCGAAGCCGAAGATGCCGGTCAGCGCGATGATCAGCGCAGTCATCGGAGCGAGATCGCCGCGCAGCGCGCGCAGCAGGAGCACCCACCCGATACCCAGGGCAAGCGCGGCCACCCACGCTAGCAGATGGCCGCCGGAGAGCAGCTGCTTGCGCTGCAAGGACGTCATTGCCGCCCTACGGCAGCCGCCGCTGGCGCACTTCGTCGGCGATGGCAGTCGCCAGCTCGGCCAGCGGCTGCGAGCCTTTCTCCTCACCGCGCTCACGCACGCTGACGGCACCCGCTTCGGCCTCACGGTCGCCCACGACCAACAGGTAGGGCACCTTCTGCAGCTGACCGTCGCGGATGCGCTTGCTCACGCTCTCGGAGCGGTCGTCGACCTCGGCGCGCAGGGTCACCTCGCCCTGAGAGGCGCGCAAGGCGGCCGCCACCTGGTGGGCGTACGGCGCGTGCCTGTCGGCGACGGGCAGCACCAGCGCCTGCACCGGCGCCAGCCATGTGGGCAGATTGCCGCCGTAGTGCTCCAGCAGGATGCCCAGGAAGCGCTCGATGGAGCCCAGGAGCGCGCGGTGGATCATCACCGGCCGATGCTCCTCGTTGTCGGCCCCCGTATAGGTGATGTCGAGCCGCTCAGGCATGGCGAAGTCGACCTGTATGGTGCCGCACTGCCAGGTGCGGCCCATCACGTCGCGGATGTGGAAATCGATCTTGGGACCGTAGAAGGCACCGTCACCCGGGTTGAGCTGGTAGTCGATCTTCTCGTCGGAGAGCACCGCGGCGAGCGTGCCCTCGGCGAGCTCCCACATCTCGTCCGAGCCGATCGCCTTGGGCGGCCGCGTGCTCAGCTCGATGTGCACGTCGGTGAAGCCGAACGAGGCGTAGATGTGATGCATGAAGCGCACCACTTCGGCGACCTCGTCCTTGAGCTGCTCGGGAGTGCAGTAGATGTGGGCGTCGTCCTGGGTGAAGTAGCGCACGCGGAACAGACCGTGGAGAACGCCGCTCATCTCGTGGCGGTGGACCTCGCCCAGCTCGGCGAACTTGAGCGGCAAGTCACGGTAGCTGCGCCGGCGGCTCTTGTAGATGAGCAGGCCGCCGGGACAGTTCATGGGCTTGATCGCGTACGGGTTGCCGTCGATCTGGGTGAAGTACATGTTCTCCTTGTAGTTCTCCCAGTGGCCGGAGCGCTCCCATAGCTCACGGCGCAGGATCATGGGCGTGCGCAGCTCCTCGTAGCCGGCCTTGACGTGCTCGGCGCGCCAGAAGTCGATGATCGCGTTCCAGATACGCATGCCGTTGGGATGGAAGAACGGAAAACCGGGACCCTCCTCGTGGAAGCTGAAGAGATCGAGGTCGCGGCCGATGCGGCGATGGTCGCGCTGGCGGGCCATCTCGAGCGCCTCGAGATACGCCGCCAGCTCCTCCTTCTTGGCCCACGCAGTGCCGTAGATGCGCGTGAGCATGGGGTTCTTCTCGTCGCCGCGCCAGTAGGCGCCGGCCAGACTGGTGAGTTTGAACGTGCCGACGCCAAGCTTGCCGGTGCTGGGCAGGTGCGGCCCGCGGCAGAGGTCAGTGAACTCGCCCTGGGTGTAGACGGAGATGGCGGGTGCGGCGGCGCCCTCGACCTTGGCCGCCGCCGCCAGGTCCTCGATAAGCTCGACCTTGAAAGCCTGGTCTGCCGCGCGGAACAGCTTAAGAGCATCGGCGCGCGACAGTTCCTTACGAGCCACCGCCTGGTTCTCGGAGACGATCTTGGCCATCTCCTTCTCGATGCGTGCCAGGTCGGCCTCGCCGATGGGCTCCGCGAACAGGAAGTCGTAGTAGAAGCCGTTCTCGATGGTCGGCCCGATGGCGTATTTCGTACCTGGGAACAGGCGCAAGACGGCCTGCGCCATCACGTGCGACGCCGAGTGACGCATGACATCCAGACCCTCGGGCGAAGAGGCCGTGACGAGAGCGAGGGCGTCGCCCTCAGCGAGGGCATGCGACGTGTCGACGAGGGTGCCGTTGACCTGGGCCGCGACAGCCGCCTTCGCCAGTCGCGGCCCGATCGCCAGCGCCGCGTCGGCAGCCGTAGCGCCTTCGGCGAGTTCCAGAGGGGAGCCATCGGGGAGTGTGACGTGCAGGGCCATGCGTCTCACCGGTCCTTTCTTCTCGCGCCCGCATACCGCGCGGGGGCTGTTGACCGGGAGAGTGTAGCAGACAGGGAGCTGGAGGTCGCTGGACCGTGCCAAACTGCTGCCAAGGTGCCACCGTCGCTGCCGCTCGCCGCAGGTCCGCACCAGGGCAGGTAGAGGCGGCCGTGGTAGCATCCCGGCCAGCCGGTGCGCCCCAGGATGGCGCACCCAGCCAAAGGACCGTCATGTTCGGAACCTCGTTCTTCAACACGTTCGTCGCCGCGTGGCTAGCGTTGGCCGCGGCGGTCGTCGCCACGCTGTGGTTCGTCACCGCGCCGTACGGCCGGCACTCGCGGCGCGGCTGGGGCCCCACGTTGCCGGCCTCACTCGCCTGGCGCGTGATGGAGGCGCCGGCGGCGCTGGTCTTCGCGGCCTTCTTCGTGGTCGGGCAGAACCACAGGGGCGCCGTCGCCTGGGTCTTCCTTCTCACGTGGGAGGCGCACTACGTGCACCGCGCCTTCGTGTATCCGTGGATGGCTCGGGAGGCCGACCGGCGCATGCCGGCCGGCATCATGTGCATGGCCCTGCTCTTCAACACGGTCAACACCAGCATCAACGGACACTGGCTGTTCGGGCTCTCCGCCGGGTATGCGACGAGCTGGCTGGCAGATCCGCGCTTCGTGGCCGGGTCGGTGCTGTTCGTCGCCGGCTTCGGCGTCAACCGCTGGTCGGACACAGTGCTGCGCGGACTGCGCACCACGCACGACGCACACTATGGCATCCCACAGGGCGGCCTGTACCGCTGGGTCTCCAGCCCCAACTACCTTGGCGAGATCGTCGAGTGGCTGGGCTGGGCGCTCGCTACGTGGTCCCTCCCCGGCCTCGCCTTCGCCGCCTGGACCGCAGCCAACTTGGTCCCGCGAGCGCGCGCCAACCAGCGCTGGTACCGGCAGACCTTCCCGGACTATCCGAAGGAGCGCAGGGCGCTGGTGCCGGGGGTGTGGTAAGAGCCTGCTTCCGTCGGTGGTAGGAGCCTGCTTCCGTCGGTGGTCGGACCCCCCTCCCCCTTTGCTGCCTGGGCCATACGGGAGTATGCTCGGCTGCAAGCCATCGGCCCAACGAGAGGGAGGGAAGTGATGGGCGCATCGGCAGTGGGGACACGCGACGGTCGCCAGTCCGTTAGACGCAACTCATCACGATTGGCACTGCTCGTGGCCCTTGCGCTGGTCGCGCTTTGGTCTGCGGGCGTGGCCACCGCTCACGCAGGAGCAGTCAGCGGTCATGTCACCGGCACCGTTCTCACGACCACGCCCCAGGGTCACCTCAGCGGCACCGTGGTCGACAACAACGGGCAGCCGATCTCCGGCGTCATGGTCGAGTGCTGCGCAATCAACGGCAAGGATTGGGGTGGAGGCCCCGATACGTACACGGCAGCCGACGGTACCTACAGCCTGACGGTCGCTCCAGGCACCTACGGCTTGGTGTTCGACATGTACGGCTACGACCGCGTCTACTACCAGCAGGCCCACAATCCAGACGACGCCACCCTGGTCCAGGTGACCGACGGCGCCTCTCTCACCGGCCTCGACGCCATGCTCACGCTGCAAGCCGTGGTGATCAACTGCTGGGCGTTCGACGTAGATGATCTGCCCTTGGCGGGCATCGACGTGGACGTACTGAACATCCACGACCAGAGTGTGATCGCCAGCGCGGTCACAGGTGCGGACGGGAGCGCGACCGTCGATCTGGGCAACGTGACCGACCAGACCTTCAAGGTGCGATACACCGACCCATCCGGGGTCTACGCCATAAGATTCAGCGGCCACAGCGACACGTTCGCGGCCGCCCAGGGGGTGTATGCGACCCACGGTTGCGCTGGCCTCAGCATCGAGTACCTGGCGTACCCACAGCCCGGAGAGATCAGAGGTCGCACCCTGGACCTGGACGGGAACCCCGTGCCCAATATCTACGTGGAGGCGCGGAACACGGCCAGCCAGCCGTTCGCAGACTACGAAACGACCAGCGACGCCAACGGCAACTACTCGCTGCCCAACCTCAGGGTCGCGGGTAGCACCAGTTTCCAGATGGAGTTCTGGAAGGGCGGCAACTTCGCTGATTCGTATTGGACGGAAACCACCGACTGGGACCATCGTGTGTTCGTCCAAGCGGGCCAGTCAGTGACCTACAACTCGAGCCTGGACCCAGTCTGCTCGATCAATGGGACCATCACGGTGGCTGGTTCGGGGCCCCTTGACGGAGGTACCGTTGAGTGTTTCACGCCTGACGGTACCGACTTCTGCTACGGCCCTGTCGACGCGAAGGGTCACTACGTGATCAGCGACCTCCACGCCGACACCTACTTCTTGGAGTGCTCGTCCGGGCCGGCCTTCGGCGATGTCTGGTACCACGACGCGACCACGTTTGCGAGCGCGACACCGGTCACCGTGGGGTGTGCTCAGCGCACGTTCACGGCCGACCAGACGCTGACCCATACTGGGACCATCGCCGGCAACGTCTCCAGCGCCTTGAGCCCCTACGCGTATCTGCCCAACATGACCGTCACGCTGTACGACAGCGGTGGCAACCAGTTGCAGACGGCCACCACCAACGTAGGAGGGTTGTTCGAGTTCTCAGATCTGCCACTAGGCACCTACTACATCGCCGCCAACGATCCGAGCGGCGAGTACCTGCCGGTGTGGTACGAGGGCGCGTCAGACCTTGCCGATGCGACACCGGCGACGTTGACGAGCAGCTCGTGGATGAAGAGTTACCTGGTCTGCATGTCGCCGAAATACGGCGTCGATCCCAACCCGGGTGCTGAGCCCGACGGCTCACTGACGACGCCAACGACGGTCCTCGGCATCAAAGCGTCGGCGACCTGCCAATCCCAGGGCTCGCTGCTCGTGGTGGGTGAAGGTGTGGAGGCGGAGACCGGCTGCTACTTCTTCCAGATGGGGCCCGCCGGCTGGGCAGAGAAGACGGTGCTCGCACCCCCCGTGGACAGCGACGGTTTTGGACATGCAGCCGCCATGGACGGGGATACGGCCGTGGTCAGCGACTTCGTCGACGACACCGCTCATGACACCGCCGGCAAGGTCTACGTGTATCAGCGCACGGCGGGCGTCTGGCAGCGCAGGACGACCCTGGTGCCCCGCTACACCCCTGACGACGACAGTCCGCCGCCTAGCCCCGATCCCAGTTTCTACGGGTTCGGAGCCAGTGTCGCGATATCAGGGGACACGATTTTGGTCGGCGCCCCCTACGCCTACGAGAACGGCGTGGCGGCCACCGGAGCCGTGTATGCGTTCAGGCTCGTTGGCAACTCGTGGACACGGCAGCGTGTGGTGAGCAAGAAGCCGACGCAGGATGACTGGTTCGGCTGTGCAGTGGCACTGGAGGGTGACTCGGGCTTCGTCGGTGCCAGCAACCAAGACACGTCGGTATGCGCTGACGCTGGCGCCGTGGACATCCTCACACGAGGTGACTTCGCCTGGACACAGACCGGGCGCCTCACGGCCGGAGACGGCGCGGCCGGCGCGGGATTCGGGCAGGCTCTGGCGGTCTGCGGGGACAAGCTCGCTGTGAGCGCGCCTGACCAGGACTGGGGTGCCGGGTCAGCGTACGTGTTTCGGCAGTCTGGCAGCGACTGGGAGCAGCAAGTCGAGCTTTCGGCCGCCGATGGACAACCGGAGGATGGGTTCGGGCGCACGCTCTCGCTCGATGGCAACACTCTCCTTGTCGGCGCGCCCGATGCGGGCTCGCTGCAGCAGGGCCAGCAGAGCGGCGCCGCGTACCTTTACGACTGGCGCGGCGCGCAGTGGTTCCCTGATGCCGAGTTCGCTTCGCCTGCCACTGACACCAGCCTCAGCCTGGGAGACACCCTCACCGTAGCCGGCCGCGACCTGTTCATTGGCGTGCCCGGTGAGGACCGGGGGTACGGTGGCGCGGGGACCGTCCGCGTCTACTCACCGTACACGACCGAGCAGGGGCAGCCGCTCACGGTGGATGCCGCCCGCGGCGTGTTGACCAACGATCGTGGACCGGACGCTGCGCCGCTGACGATGCAGCTGGTGACGAACCCCGCGCATGGCGCACTCGACGCCAGCGCCGACGGGTCGTTCGAGTACGACCCAGAGGCGGGGTTCGTGGGGACCGACACCTTCACGTACCGAGCGATCAGCGGGAGCTGGCAGTCCGACCCCGCCATCGTGACGATCACGGTGCGGGACACCTCTGCTCCCACGATAGACGTGCACGCTCCCCAGGTCTGGGTGAACACACCTGCTGAAGTGGTGCTGTCGGCCCAGGACGACACGACGGTGGATGCCTTGCAGTACCGTTCCGCGACGCCCGGCGGCGAGGCAAGCCGGGCGTCACTCCTCGCTACCCCAGCCCAGGGCGGCTCTTCTGCGCCCGGCAGTTGGGCAACCTACACGTCTCCCTTCACCGTCTCGGCCCAGGGTTGCTCTGTGTACGACGTCCGGTCCCGGGACGTCTTCGGCAATGCGGCTTACGATCGTTTCACCGTCAAGGTCGACACGATCAAACCCGAGCCGCAGGCTCCCTACGCCGCGCGGGTGAGCCGGGGACACTACTGCAGGCTCACCTACATGATCGCTGACGCCAGACCTGGCAGTCCGACGGCATCGGTGACCATCGCGGTCCGGGACGTACACGACAACCTGAGATGGAAACGCAAGTTCCGCAGGCAGTGGGTCAACCGCTGGCTCACCTGCGAATTCATGTGTAGGCTCCCGGCAGGTTCCTATCAGTTCTTCGTCGCCGCGACGGACGCTGCCGGCAACAGGCAGACGGAACTGGCAAGCAACCGGCTCACAGTGAGGCCGGCGAAGGTGAAGTAGCTCCGGCAGGCAGCCAGCGTCGCCGCGGCGGTGGGACGCTACACGTCGGTGTACTCTTTCCAGGACAAGGTTCGCATTTCTTAACTGCAGCCCAACCGTACCGTCACGGCCTGCCTGCTAGACTGCGAACCCGTGAAGCGCCACCACCATTCGCTCCCGGAGGGACGCCGGTGTTGAAGAAGGCAGCCAGCGCGCGCCGCCATCCGGCGCTGCTCGCGGCGTTGGCCGTCGTCAACGTCCTCGCGGTCATCTCGATCCTGCTACTGTTCGCGGCGGCTCGACCAAACACCGGCACAGCCACCACAATGCCGCAGATGACCATCCGCGCCTACAAGGCCGACCTCATCGAGCGGCTCGCCAAGCCGCCGCGCATCGTCATCCTCGGTGGCTCACGGGCCACGCGCTTCAACCCCGTCTCAATCTTCAGGAAGACCGGCGAGACGGCCTTCAACGCCGCCGTCACGCACGCGCGCCCAGATGACGAGTGGGCGCTGGTCAGCCTTCTCCACCAGCGCTTCCCTCGAGCCCACTTCCGCTTTCTCTGGGTGATGCACGTGGACGAGTTCAGTGGCCAAGGCCCCTCGCGTGACCTGGTCAGCGACGACCTGCTCTCGCAGTGCTTCCCGCACAAGTGGGTCGCCTACTGGTGCAAGCGCCGCGGCGTAGCACCCGAGCAGTACCCCCTGTTTGTTCAGCCGCCCGGCATGACCCTAGCGCCCGACGGCTATACGGAGCACAACTC
>Ga0182021_10007305_pt1 | contig 13083 bp, 10 predicted proteins | sample 612E3MmetaG_FD_120493 | JGI IMG/M metagenome (GOLD analysis project Ga0182021, IMG submission 120493) | Permafrost microbial communities from Stordalen Mire, Sweden - 612E3M metaG (Illumina Assembly) | ecosystem: Environmental > Terrestrial > Soil > Wetlands > Permafrost | place: Sweden... | reverse complement strand
ACTATTATTGAACTTTTACATATTGAAAAGCCGGTAGAAATGACAGGCAGTTCTTTAATAATAAGGGAATAAGCTCTATTCATCCTGATATTGAGGTATATGAAGGTAGAAATAAACGCAGATAGGTGCAAATAAGTACAGATATGCGCAAATAAGTACAGATAGGCGCAAATAAGTATAGATAGGTGCAAATAAGTACAGATAGGCGCAAATAAGTACAGATAGGCGCAAATAAGTACAGATAAATGTAAATTCCTGTTGCCTCTTCTAAAAGAGTATCTGAGGGCAATTCGAAATTTTGATTAGTTAAGTGTTTTTTGGTAAAATACAAATTAAATAATTTTATATATTTTAAAAACTGATTTATTGTTGTAATATTATCTGGCTAAAATTGCTTTTGCAGGATATTTTTTTTGGAAATACTTTTATAGCAATATCGGGTTTTTGATTTATTAGTATTTTATTTTTTAGTATTGAATATTTAATAAAATATTTATTGATAATATTATGGATTTAGAAATCAGGTAAACGAGAGGTTAGTTAAAAATGGGGTCAGTTTGGCTTAATATTCTTTTTGGGTTCCACATTGCCGCATGTATTGGAATCATCCTTTTCATACTTCTGCATGCGGGAAGAGGCGGAGGCATTTCGGGCTTGTTTTCCGGTATGGTTGAAACATTTGACGGCTCAGGCATTGTCGAAAAAAACCTTGACCGCATAACAATAATACTTGGAGTTCTTTTTGCAATTACGACTATTCTTCTTTTTATTTTTTTGTAATCACAATAAGAGCATTTAGTATATAAAGTTTTTCATCAAACAATTAAGTGATTAAATCCTTGTTTTGCTGTTTTGGCTAATGCCACTTTGCCGATATTAGTTGCTTAGCCTTGATATTAATCTGCTTATGCGGTATAAAACCTGCAGTTATATACTGATAGTTTCTTGTTCTTCAAATATATGGAACCCAATAAATTTATTAAAAAGATTCAAAATCCTTATAAGCTTAATGATAGAGGCGCTTTCAGGGTTGGTTTGGCAGCAAAGACCATGCCGGTGCTAAAATCAAAATACCTTGTGCGGGCAATGATTCTTTTTTTGTTTATTGTTATCTTTGTCCCTGTTGCGGCTTTAACATCCTGTAAGTTTGAAAATCTGGGCTTAAGTGCAAACAGTTCAGCCATCTCAAATGGTGCTGAAAGCAATATTTCCGGCACTAATGCAAAGCCTGATGTTTTAAATGAACAGGGTTTCTATTCTTTAAAAAACCTTCAGAAAGATAAAAATCCTTTAAATGACCTAAATGTCAGGAAAGCTATTTTTTATGCTATCGACAGAAACCGGATTGCAAGTGAACTTTTAGGAAGTTATGGCACTGTTTTAAACAGCCTTTTCCCTGTCGGAGCAGATTATTATGCAGATTCATGGTCCCAGTACGACTACGACCCAAATACTGCAAAAGAGTATTTAAATAAGGCTGGCTATAATGAGGGCAATCCTTTGCTTCTTACAATAGGGGCAAATTCAGACAGTCCATCAAGGCAAAAAATTGAGAATATAATCAAAGAAAACCTGGGTGCTATAGGAATCGTCACATGGATTGCAAATAAAGAGTCAAAAGTCTGGTATATGGAAGATATCAGAAGCGGCAATTATGATCTTGGAGTATGGTCGATTTATATCCCCGACAGTGCCAGCATTAAAGATTACTTCAGTTCCGGAAAAATACCTTCGATGGAAACCGATACAAACAAAAACTGCAATAATTTTTATTGGTACAGCAGTCAGGACCTCGATGCCAGTCTGGATACCCTGTTAAAAGAAGATAATATTGAAAAAAAAATACCGGTTACCGGCCAAATACAGAAAATATTATCTGACGATGCCATTGTACTCCCGCTTTACAGCAGGATTCACGCGGTAGCTTATAATAAGAAATTGTCTGGTGTTGAAATAGACACGCTAAACGGCAGTGTCTTTAAAAACATTTCAGGTATGGATATGAGCGTTGAAAGCGCTGCAAAAACACAAAACAATTCAAGCAGCACAGAAAATAACGGAAATATAAAAAGCCTGGTTGTAGGATATGAACAGGAACCATATGTTTTAAATCCTTTTATCCCTGACAGCATATACCGCGAGTATATAAACAGCCTGATCGTACAGGGATTGTGGAAAAAAACGGGGCCGGATAAATATGAGCCTGTTTTGGCTGAAAGCGTTACTATCATAGGAGACGGTCAGGGTGCCAGGGAAAACACTGATTTAAGGTATAGTTTAAAAGCTGCGGTAAAACTGAAAAACGATATATATTGGGAAGACGGCGAACCTATAGTTGCCGATGATGTTGTTGCCACAATAAATGCCATAATTTCTGACAAAACCCTTACTTTTGAAGATAAAAACTTTGGTATTATCAAGTCAATAGTGAAAACGGGTGACAAAGAGTTTATTGTAACATTTAATGAGTTTGACAGTAATTGGGAGCAGCTTTTCAATTACATATTTCCTGCAAAACTTCTTAGGGACAGCAAAATAGGCAGCATATTCAGTGAAGATATTTTTGGCAGCGGACCCTACAAGCTGAAGGAGTGGAAAAAAGGGGAGTATGTCCTGCTTGAAAAAAACAGCCTCTATTGGGGTGAAAAACCGCTCATAAATGAGATAAAATTTCTTTTTAATTCGGATATAAACTATCTTGTCGGGATGCTGCAGGAAGGAAATATTGATATTTTAAGCATACCTGCTGATTTGGAGCTAATGAAATCAATTAAGGAAGACAAGAATTTAAACCTTGAAGTTGCTCCGGGATATTTGTTTGAGCATCTGGCAATATGCCTTAAACCGGAACAATGATTTTAAAAAGCCAGGCAATCATACTGCATATATAACATAGCAGGAAAAGCAAAACATATAAGTTAAAATAAATTTAAATAAATTTAAATACTATTTGACATAATATTGCATTATTTTTAGAATGGTAATGCAATTTAAACAGTATGAGAAGTTCAAGCATATGAAACTGCTGATATGGGAAATTGACGGTGTGGGGGATTGCGTTGTTTGTGTGAAATGACTCTAGAGGCAAATCAGGATGTCTGTACTGTCCTTTATTCCCTGGAATTGTCGGAATGGCGGAATTGGTAGACGCGCAAGGTTGAGGGCCTTGTGAACCGTATAGTTCATGGGGGTTCAAGTCCCCCTTCCGACACCATTATTGGCTTTTCTCATACAAATTGTCTGTTTTGATCCTTGAGGGAGTTTATCAGATGACAATGTTTTTGGTCAAGCGAGTGCTATCCTCAATCGTGACACTTTTTGTTATTATTACAATAACCTTCTTTTTGATGCATGCTGTACCAGGCGGTCCATTTGCTACAAATGAAAAATTGGGCCAGGGTATTATAAAAGCGATGGAAGCCAAATATGGCCTTGACAAACCACTTATCCAGCAATATTGGATTTATTTGAAAAATCTTGCCAAAGGGGATCTTGGCATGTCAATTGCATCCAAGGAAGGCAAGACAGTAAACTATATTATCGGCCAGAAATTTCCTGTATCTGCCCGCCTTGGCGGCCTGGCTGTTCTCCTGGCTTTGATACTCGGATTATTGATGGGATGTTACGCCGCCCTAAGGCATGAAAAATTTGTTGACAGGCTGGTAATGTTTATTTCCACACTGGGTATTGCTGTACCTAGCTTTATAATGGGTATGCTGCTTCTGCTGTTATTCGGTGTAGCCTTGCGGTGGCTGAAGTTCATTGGTTTGAATTCTCCCCTTGATTATATATTGCCAACATTCACGCTTGCTTTCTATCCGGCTTGTTTTATTGCCAGGCTCATACGCTCTTCACTGCTTGATGTATTGGGTCAGGACTATATACGAACCGCCAGGGCCAAAGGGCTCCCGGCTTCCTCAGTACTGATAAAACATGCAATCCGAAATGCCATACTGCCGGTTGTGACGTATCTGGGACCTCTCCTGGCCTATGTCTTAGTGGGGAGCTTTATTGTAGAGCGCATATTCTCCATACCGGGTCTGGGTTTATTCTTTATACAGAGTATTACATCCCGTGATTATCCGTTGATCATGGGAACAACAATTTTCCTTGCAGCATTGATTATCTTTATGAATCTTGTGGTTGACCTTGTGTACGTGGTCATAGATCCGCGTATCAAGCTTAAATAAAATAGAGTAAACTTAAAAAAATGGCAAAAAAACCATTCTCATTTCAGACCGACCCATCGATGTTTGAACCTGCGGATCCTGAGGAGAAAAAGGAATTAATTATACAGAGGCAAAGCCTCTCCTTTTGGCAGGATTCGTGGAGGCGGCTAAGGAAGAATCCCACAGCGATGATTGGCCTGGCATTGATCATTCTGTCGCTGCTGTTTGCATTTATAGGGCCCCTGATTGTACCATACAAATATGATGAGCAGATTCGCGGATTTGAAAACCTGTCTCCCATGCAGACACCACAGGAGCGCAGTGCTGCCAGAGCTGAAGTACCCAAACCCAAAAACAGAAGCGAGGAATTTGCATATGATTTTGATACATCAGCAAGCGGCGAAAAAACTGCTCCTGAAACTGCGGCAGTGGAACTAAAAGAAGCCGTCTTTCCTCATGTATTGGGAACAGACAGTCTGGGGAGGGATAATCTGGTACGTCTTATGTATGGTTCCCGGATATCCCTGCTGGTTGGTATCATAGCAAGTGTTATTATACTGATTATCGGTTCAATATATGGCGCGTTCAGCGGGTTTATAGGCGGCAGGACAGATAATGTCATGATGAGAATACTTGAGCTTCTGTATGCCATCCCTGACATACTTATTGTGATTCTCTTATCCATAGTACTTAAGGCGCCGCTGTCGCAGCTGTTTGCAGTCAGCCCGGCATTGAGCAAGCTCACCGGTATCGGGCCAGGCCTGCTCTCAATGTTTATTACGTTTGCCCTGCTGTATTGGGTGGGTATGGCGCGGATTGTCCGGGGCCAGGTGCTGCAATTAAAAGAACAGGAATTTATAACAGCGGCCCAGGCGCTTGGCGCAAATAACAACCGCGTGATTTTCAAACATCTTCTGCCCAACTGCATTGGGCCCATTATTGTCACTACGACATTCCAGATTCCAAATGCAATCTTTGTTGAGTCCTTCCTGAGTTTTATCGGCTTGGGCATATCGGCTCCCATGGCTTCGCTCGGGTCTCTTGCCAATGATGCGATGAGCGGCATACAGACTTATCCTTATATGCTGGCGCAGCCTGCCATAATGATTGCAATAATAATTCTGGCTTTTAACATGCTTGGAGACGGATTGAGGGACGCACTGGATCCCCGAATGAAGAAGTGAGATTATAAACATGGACAATACTGCCAAAACACTCGTAGATATAAAAGACTTAAAGGTTTCTTTCTTTACGCCTGCGGGGGAAGTAAAAGCTGTACGAGGCATATCATGGAGCCTAAAGGAAGGGGAGGCGCTGGGCATAGTCGGTGAATCAGGCAGCGGCAAAAGCGTGTCTGTCTACGCCCTGATGGGAATACTGCAAAATCCCGGAAAAGTCATTGGAGGTTTTATCACCTTCAATGGCATAGATATGCTCAAATTAAAAGAAAAGCAATGGCAGAAAATACGCGGAAACGATATGTCCATGATATTTCAGGATCCGATGACATCACTTAATCCTGTTTACACCGTGGGAAACCAGATAGCTGAAACAGTGATGGCGCATACAAAAACCAGGCAAAGGGAGGCCAATGTACTCGCAGTGGCAAGCCTGGCAAAGGTGCATATTCCCAACCCTGATAAAAGGGCAAAGCAGTACCCATTTGAATTCTCCGGCGGGATGCGCCAGCGCGCCATGATATCAATGTCCTTGTGCTGTGAACCAAAGTTACTCATCGCCGACGAACCTACCACAGCGCTGGATGTGACCATCCAGGCACAGATCATCGATTTGCTGAGAGAATTAAAGCAACGCACCAATATGGGTATTATACTTATTACCCACGATATGGGCGTCATTACCGATATATGCGAAAAAGTTGTTGTGATGTATGGGGGCCAGATAGTGGAATCAGCCGCAGTGAAGAATTTGTATAAAAATCCTTCGCATCCTTATACGCAAGGTTTGCTGGAGTGTCTGCCGAGGCTCGTAAGTGATGAGGAAGAGCCGCTCAAACCGATTGAGGGTTCTCCGGTGGACTTGTTAAATCCGCCTGCAGGGTGCCCTTTTGCTCCGCGGTGTGCAAGATGCATGAAAATTTGTCTTACAGAACAGCCGCCGCAGTTTGAAATCGAGACAGAGCATTATTCGGCATGCTGGCTGCATGCACTGGACAATTAAGGGAGAATTTTTTAATGGGTGAAAGATTAATAGAAATAAAGAACCTGACAAAACACTTTATTGTCAAAGGAGATTTCAGGCACAATAAAGTGCAAGCCGTGGACGATGTCAGCTTTTATATCGACCAAGGCGAGACATTGGGACTGGTCGGTGAGTCAGGTTGTGGTAAGACAACAATAGGCCGCACACTTTTGAGGCTATATGAGCCTACCAGTGGAAGTATCTTCTACAAAGGCAGGGATATCACAAAGGAAAAGATGAAGCCCTATAGAAGCAAAATGCAGATTATCTTCCAGGATCCGTTTGCATCCCTGGACCCGCGTATGACAGTTGGCGATATTGTTGGTGAGCCGCTTGACATTAACAGGGCGTATAGAAGCAAAAGGGAGCGAAGCGACAGGGTATTTGAGATTTTAAACCTGGTCGGCCTGTCAAATGAGCATGCCCGCAGATATCCGCACGAATTCTCCGGCGGGCAGAGGCAGCGAATCGGCATCGCAAGAGCCCTTGCTGTCCGTCCTGATTTCATCGTATGTGACGAGCCGGTTTCCGCGCTTGATGTTTCCATCCAGGCGCAGATTATCAATATACTGATGGACCTGCAGAAAGAATTCGGCCTAACTTATCTGTTTATTGCACATGATTTAGCTGTGGTAAAGCATATTTCAGACCGCATTGGCGTCATGTATCTTGGCAAACTTGTTGAACTGTACACAAGCAAAGGTCTGCACAAGAACCCCATGCACCCATACACGCAGGCGCTCCTTTCGGCCATCCCTGTGCCTGATCCTGAGGTCAGCATGAAAAAGAAGAGGATTATACTGCAGGGTGATGTTGCAAGCCCTATTAATCCTCCAAAGGGATGCCGTTTCCACACCCGCTGTTTCAGGGCAAAAGAAAGGTGCATAGAAGAGTGCCCTGAACTTGTGGAGCTGGAACCAGGGCATTTGGTGGCGTGCCATTTTCCGGGTTAAAAGAAAACCTGTCTGCTCTATTTTAGCTTAAACTTATGAAACCTTATGGGTTCGTTAGTATTGAGCAAGCTTGCAAAGGGCAAATTAAGCATTTGTTTCAAATTCCTGTACTAAAAAGGGTAATATTGCAAATTGTTGGCATTAAAAGTAGAATATACACTTAATTGTGATAAAGTATGATACAAAATATTAATTATGGCATTTATTTCACAAACAAATCTGTGAATATATTTACGCACAACTAAAAGGAGGAAAGAATTATGAAAAAAGCATTGGCCATTATAATGGCAGCAGCGATGCTTGTTATGGTAATTGCAGCAGGCTGCAAGACTGCAACAACTGAAACAACAGCAGCAGCAGAAACAACTGCGGCACCGGCAACCACGGCAGCACCGGCAACCACGGCAGCGCCGGAGACAACTGCAGCTGCTCCGGTAACACTCAGTGTTTGGGCGGCCACTGAGCCTGAATCCATTGACCCGGCAAAGATAGCCTGGTCCACCGAATTTACACTGGTCTATCACATGTTTGAAGGCCTTGTGAGATGGGATGCAACAGTCCCGGGGTCCGTACCTGTTCTTGGAGAAGCCAAGGAAATTGTGTGGGATGCCACCAAAACAAAGGCAACTGTTACATTACGAGATGATATCTTCTGGAGCGACGGCAAACCGGTACTGGCAAAGGATTATGAATACGCGTGGAAACGGCATGCAGACGCCAACCTAGCTTCAGCTTACGGCTCAACGATGGTTGATTTCTTTAAAGGTGGAACTGATGCTTACAACGCAGTACAGAAATCTATCGATGACAAGACTACCATCGACCTGAAAGCTACTCTTGATATGATGGCTGTAAAGGCAACAGGAGATAAAACACTTGAATTTGAACTTGCTAGGCCATGTCCTTTCTTTGATTATATTCTTGCTTTTGGCACGATGGTCCCTGTCAGGGAAGACACTATAACTGCTAATGGTGATACCTGGACAAATGACCCCAAGACATACATAACCAATGGCCGTTATATAATGGCTGAGAGAAAGCCCAATGAAGTCATTGTCTGCCAAAGGTTTGACAAATATTGGGATAATGCTTCTACAAAGGTTGATACAATAAATTTCAAACTCCTCGCAGATGAGAATGTTGCTTATGCAGCATACCAGACAGATGAGGTGTCATTCATAAATGCAATTCCTCTCGGAGAGATGGAAACAGCTTTGGCATCCCCTGATTATATCCAGGGCGGGCTTCTCGGCACCTATTATTATGATTTCAACGTGACCAAAGCTCCTCTTGATAATGTCAAGGTAAGAAAAGCGCTCTCACTTGCGATAGACAGGAAATATATTGTTACACAGGTAACAAAACAGAACCAGATACCGGCATACGCATGGGTACCTGAAGGTATTGTTGACATTAATAACAAAAGCTTCCGTGCAAATGGTACAGACTTTATTGATAAGGACCTGGCCAAAGATATAGCAGATGCTAAGCAACTGTTGATAGATGCCGGATATCCTGGTGGCAAGGGCCTCCCGAAAATAGAGGTTTCTTATAACAGCAACAATGTAGGGCACAAATTAATTGCGGAAGCTGTAGCCAATACGTGGAAGACTGAGTTAGGAGTAGAAGTTGAACTGGTCGGCGTCGAAGGAACAGTATTTAACTCATTCCGCCAGGAGCTCAAGCACATGATAGCCCGTGATGGCTGGATCTGTGACTGGAACGATGCGACAAGCATGCTTGACCTTCTAAAATCTACCAGTGGCAACAACCATACAGGTTATAACAACCCGGCTTTTGATGCACTATTGGACCAGGCAGCCCAGGCGCCCGATGCTGCTTCCAGAAGCAAGCTTTTGCATGATGCGGAAGTAATGATGATGGCAGATGCGCCGGTTGCTCCGGTTTATTATTATACCAATAACTTTATGCTCAAGTCCTATGTGAGCGGAGCATGTTTCTCCCCGCTCGGCAACCAGTTCTTCTGGAATTGCACGATTACCAAGTAGAAACATTGCAGTATTAGATAATGTGATCTGAAGTATAGTAGTTATTAATAAGGCGCCCTGATAAACGGGGCGCCTTTGAATTGAAAAGCTTAAGGTAATTGATTTTTTTAATAATTTGCCGGGTTAGGCCTGATTAAATCAGGAGGGTTTGAAGCATCAAATATCATTATTTATGAAATGAAAATGCTCCTCTGAATTTTTAATCTGAAAGTATAAAATTGGCGTCCTTGTTGAAAATATACATTGTTATTTTAATCAAGAATAATTTGGTATATAATTTTCCCCATTGGCATTCGGCAAAGTATTAAAAAAAGATTATTTAAAAAAGGACGGCCATATGTTTAAAAGAAGTAAGTTCCCAAGTTTGCTTATCATTTTTACAGTGGTAACTGCGCTTATATTGAGCCTGGGAATCACACCTTTGTTCGCTGCCACTAATGCGAAAGTGGAAGAATTTGCAACAAGGTTTTATGTCAATGCCCTCGAAAGACAACCTGATGCTGCAGGATTGAACAGTTGGGTAAGCCAGCTCACCGCAAAAAAAGTTACCGGCGCCCAGTTTGCAAGCAATATTCTCTTCAGCCCTGAATTTACTGCAAAGAATAAAGATAATGAAGAATTTGTGGCTATCCTATTCAGGACCCTTTATAACAGGGAACCCGATGCTGCAGGTTTTGACAGCTGGGTTAATTTGTTGAATACGGGACAGTCAAGGCAGTTTGTGCTTGCCGGGTTTACAAATTCAGCAGAATTTCAAAGTATATGTACAGCCGCAGGTGTCAAAGCAGGTCAGCTTGATCCAACAGCAGGCCTTCCAACGTTACAGGCCAACAAGACAAGGCTTCCTATAATTTCGATGCATGGGGTCGAACCGATTCCATCAGGAAAGTATGAGCTCAGTTCTGCAGCTTTCGAGTATCTTTTAAGCACACTCAAATCTTATGGTTATAAAACAATTACTCTTATGGATATTCTGGCTTATCTAGATAAAGGCAAAGCATTGCCTGCAAAACCGATAATTATTTCAATGGATGACGGTTACCAGAATCTCTATATCAATGCTTTCCCTCTTGCCAAAAAATACGGTTTTAAATTTACGGTTTTCCTGATAACAGGCCTTATCGGAGATAATGAAGCCACCAGGAGGATTAACGAATTTGATGCAGGCGTTGAGGGTATTCCTGTCCGACAGATGCTTATCTGGCCGGAAATACAGGCAATGAGCAAGGCAGGAATAGAATTCCAGTCACATACCTGGGGGCATGAAGTTGTATCTGATATGGATAGCGCAGCTATCCAGCAGACATTAAAGCAATCAAAAAGCGACATTGAATCAAAGCTCGGCAAATCATGTGTCTTTGTTGCATGGCCGCATGACGCTGTTTCAGAAGAGGCTATTTCATTGCTCGCTGCCTCTGGTTACAGGGGAGCTCTTAGAGCTTATGGCGGAGTGGAGGATTTAAGCACAATCAACTTAAACAATATCTTAAGGCTGAATATTGATGGGACAATAAATCCTGTAAATTATTCAAGCTATATAGGATTGCAATAATTTTTTGGATTTATACTTTATAGCATGCTTGTTGGCGGATCTTAAAAACCATTAGGGTCCGCTGACATTTTTGCTGAGTTATGTTTACTTTCTTATTAGCTTAAGAAGAGTTCTATAATTTTTTATAAGACATATAAAACCAAATTATATGGCTGAGTTAAGTAACAATATTACCTGCAGTGAAAGAATATTATCAATTGATGCCCTTCGCGGATTTGATATGTTCTGGATACTTGGAGCAGCCAAACTTGCCAGTGTACTTTTTACCCTGAAGGATACTTCCTGGGGCGCAAGGATTGCCCTTGAATTTGATCATACTGCGTGGCATGGGTTTACATTTTATGACCTTATATTTCCGCTATTTCTTTTTATTGTCGGCCTTGCAATTCCATTCTCGCTCGCAAAATATCAAAAAGGAGGCACAGTATTTAAGAATGGTTACATATATGCCCATATAAGAATCATTACCCGGACAATAACCCTGATTTTTCTGGGATTTTTAGTAAACGGGTTTTTAAAATTTGATTTTGCCAATATGCGATGGCCCGGTGTCCTGCAGCGTATTGCGCTCTGTTATCTGGTTTCTGCCACTATAGTGCTTAATACGCCTTCAAGATGGCGGCCACTTACTGTCGGTATAATTTTTGCAGCAATACTAATAAGTTACTGGCTTGTTATGAAGTTTGTGCCTGTACCTGGCGGCACAGCGGGAAATCTTTCACCTGAAGGAAATCTTGCTGGGTATATAGACAGGCTGGTCATTCCCGGAAAGTTTTGCTGTTATTCATCAGGTGATAATGAGGGTTTGCTAACCACAATCCCCGCAATAGGCACGACTCTTTTGGGGGTTTTAACAGGGTTTTTATTAAAGACAAACAAATCAAGAAGCCTGATAGCTTTGTATATCTTTATAAGCGGAGTTGTTTCGATGCTTCTTGGAATAGCTTGGAATTTCGTTTTTCCGGTCAATAAGATTTTATGGACAAGCTCCTATGTATTGTTTTCCGGCGGCTTAAGCCTTCTTTTATTTGCGCTATTTTACTGGATTATTGATGTAAGGGGCCATAAGAAATGGGCCTTCTTTTTCATCGTTATTGGCATGAACGCAATATTAATTTATACAGTGACGGGCATGATTGATTTTGGAATCCTGGTGGAAACCTTGGTAAGCGGGCTTTCAAAATATATGGGTATTTTCTGGGTCCCATTCTTTCTGATATGCCTATTGGGAGTAAAGTGGCTGTTTCTATATTTTCTTTATAAAAAGAAAATATTCCTCAAAGCATAACCATGGACTATTTTCCCCTGCCAATGAAGGAACCGCCAACTCCTCAGCTGCAGGTTTTTAAAACCAGGTTTGTGCTATGGATTTGGCGCAGGTTTATAAATCGGCTTTGGCAGCAGGGTTTAAAAACAGGCGTTGTCAAGTATATTTGCTTTTATGACTAAGCTTATTCAGTAAATATGAATAAATTTTAAAATATTAAATGAGTAAAAAAAATAATTAATTTATTATACAAGGAGACAAGATGAAAACAATTTTGTGCTATGGAGATTCAAACACACATGGAACGTTGCCTATAGACTTTGACATGATGGAAAACCCATTTACCTCAAGCGACTACAGGCTTCCAAAGGAAAAAAGATGGACAGGGATACTGCAAAGAGAATTGGGAGCCGGATATTATGTGATTGAAGAAGGTTTAAACGGCAGAACCACTATATGGGATGACCCGATAGAGGGTGTCCATAAAAATGGGTTAAAATACCTTGTTCCATGCCTTGAATCTCATGCTCCGGTTGACCTGGTGCTGCTGATGCTTGGAACTAATGACCTAAAGACCAGGTTTTCGGTTTCTGCTTTTGACATTGCCTTGAGCGCAGGTGTGCTTGTAAACACAATTCATCAGAGCGGTTTTGGACCAGGTGGCAAAAATCCAAAGGTACTCCTGATGTGCCCTCCGCCACTGGGTAAAATGTCTTATTTGGCAGGGCTGTTTACAGAAGGTGTAAAAAATTCTCTCGAGCTTTCAAAGTATTACAGAAAGATTGCCAAGCTATATGGGTGTGATTTTATGGATGTCGCTGAAATAATAAATACCAGTGATATTGACGGCATCCATTATGGAGAAAAAGAAATTGAAAAACTTGGAATGGAACTTGTAAAAATAGTTAAAAAGATATTATAGCGGCGCATT